>Ga0207665_10000904_pt1 | contig 19992 bp, 15 predicted proteins | sample LARL112metaG_FD_184351 | JGI IMG/M metagenome (GOLD analysis project Ga0207665, IMG submission 184351) | Corn, switchgrass and miscanthus rhizosphere microbial communities from Kellogg Biological Station, Michigan, USA - LAR L11-2 metaG... | ecosystem: Host-associated > Plants > Roots >...
TCTTTATTATGAATAAGCTGTTTTAACCTTGGGTAAATTTTGATAGTTCCCATATGCTGGATTTCCAACTATGGTATGGAAGTTACACGATGGATTATCTTTCACACGTTCTTTAGCCCAACTAAAAACGTCCGCTGATATGAGAGTTATCTTACCATCCGTTATCAACTTTGCTGCATGTAGCGGCAATGGATCTATTTCTACACCGACGATGTTAGCATATGGATAATGTTTCACAGATTGCTCCAAGGAACCCCCCATGTCCTGCCATTGGATTTAGGATCGAGGTAGGAGTACCACGAAGTCCACATAATGTTAATTCAGCTATATGGGTAAGTGTAAAGTGTTGACCCAAAAAATTCGAATGCTCGCCGGTTCTAGCTAGGAGGTCTTCATATAGATTCTATGGTTGCAGATATTTTTGTCGCCTGCTCCAAAGAGAACTAACTTACCGGACCCCACTAGAGGGGTTGATCAATAAGCTTGTTCCTACGTTTAAGCCAACTATCCAATTCCTTCTTTGTCTTGGATAATAGTTGCTTATTGACCTCCTTGAACCACTTTATGGCCAATGTGTAATTATTTAGTACTAACTCCTTTTGACCCATTATCCTATTCTTTCCTTCCTGGCTCTTTCTACTGGAAGAGCTACATAGGAATATTGACCTGCTGTGAATGATAGAACTACATCTGATTTGAGCGTAGTAAAAATAAATTTAGATTCAATTCTGCCTTTGAGATCGATACTCCATTTATTGTTAGGATTAGCCTTTTCGACTTCAGACGTCTGTACACTAAGTACCTTTGCTTTCTTGTTCCCCAAAATGTCTCCTATTACCGCTTGGCGAGGCATCAAATCAGCGCCCTCTTTAAAGCAAGACCGATATGACCCATTTTCATTCAATATAGAAAGGTACTTTCTAAGGGAACTTTTCTTACCAAGGGTAGAAAGCTCAAGTACCAGTGGTTTTTCTGTAAGTGACATATCGCTTTATCCTCATTTAGGGTATCTTCTTTAATGCCAAACTCCATCACCCGGCACATAGATCATATTATTGTTGACGTTCGGCTCTCCTACACCAAATTAGGTATGGCCATTTTCACGACGCTTCGCCTTAATATTATTGCTAACACTATTGAGACTACTGAGAGTATTACTGCAGAGAGAAATATTAGATTAAATGAATCTGCTGAAGGGAAATATTGTGCAATTCCATAGATATTTAATAATGATTGATGTGTCTGCATAAACATTCCTGCTAACGCTGGACCTATCGCAGCACCAATGATTCTCATAAGAGTACTCATACCCAAAGATATGCCACTAAATTGTTTCGGGGTTGACAAGATAATTACGTTCATAGCCCCAACACTAGTCAAAGATAATCCTGTTGATAATATCGCGAGATTAGTTGAAACTAATAACTCTGTAGAATGGAACACAAGCAAACCAATAAAACCTGCAGCAGTTATACAAGTGCCAAATATTATTGGTTTTAATGAGCCTAATTTTGATACGATATACCCAGAAGTTGGACCAAATATTAATAGCACTATGGCAAAAGGCAGCTGTACTTTTCCAGTACTGATTGCATCTTCTCCAAATCCAACTGGTTCAGGATTTCTTACTAGAATTGGTATTGTCTGAAAGACCATAAACATGGATAGTCCAACTAGCATAATGATCAAATTCGCAGGAAGTATGGACTTGTTGAGCATTAATCTAAAATCTACTAATGGATATTTAGAGCGTCTTTCAACGACTATAAACAGTATGAATGAAATAATTCCTCCGGTGATAAGGAATGGCAGTAGTGTGGTTGAAGAATTAGAAGAATTATTGCTATTGTTACTATTAGTCATGTTAGTAGCAGTTGCACTATTACCACCTGATGTCTCGATGAACGTTAATACTAGCAGAAATAAGGTTATTGTAGCAGCTAAAGTAACAGCACCTTTTACGTCAATTTGATTTGCTATTCTTTTACTACTGCTCTCGTAATTTTTGTTAGTTCTTCTATCTTCAATATTGTTGTTGCTATTGTTATTGTACCTATTATTTTCTACAATTTTGGATTGTTTCTGTATGTGCTCTTCTTGTTCTTCTTGTTCTTGTAGTTGCTGTTCTCCATCGTCCACATTAATAAATCGCCTTATTATCAAAAGTAGGACAATGGCAATAGGAATGATTGTAAAGAACGTACTTCTCCATCCATAATTTTGAATGATTATCCCTCCTACAGCTAATCCAATGACAGCTCCAGATGCAAACATAGAAGTGATCACTCCCTGACCAATAGAAATTTTTTCTCTTGGAAATACGTCTCTTACTATACCAAAAGCAATAGGAAACATCGACATTCCTATTCCCTGAATTGCCCTAGCCACAATCATAAAGTATATGTTTGTGGCAAATGCCGACAAAGAAACTCCAACAGCATAAATTACCATTATGATCAATAGAATCTTCTTTCTTCCGTAGATATCTGATAACTTACCAGCTATAGGTGTCATAACAGCACCTGCAACAAGATATGCTGTAAGGATCCAGGAAGACATACTGTAGGATACATGAAAGTCTTTGATAAGATCTGGAATAGCAGGTATCAACATAGTTTCTGCGTACATTACCATAGTTGCAATGCAGCTTAGTAAAGCTAATACTTTCCATGCGGAAGCAGGAATCTTTACATTATTCGTTTGGGAAGAAGTATATAAATTAGAAGATGAATTACTGTTGTTCCCATTATCATTATAATTCTTAGTATTAATTTCGTTCCTATTTTTGTCGGACGATGGCTTCATTTTAAAAAACCTTTATTTTACTAATTTTTCTTATTTGTTCTGATTGTTGTTGAAGATGTTAATGCACTAGTTGTTGTAGCGACGGCAATATTTTTCGGAGTATTGGCAGTTGAATCTTGGACTGTTACTGTATTATTGCTATTATTATCAACAATAGCACAATCAACATCGTCAAATTCAGTCCTTAGATTTAGCCATATCTTGTCTAAAACATCCCGCATGATGGCGATATTCTGTTCTGATATATCTCTGACAGAAATTTGCCTTATTCTAAAGGAACATTCTAGCATCTTATCCCATAATGCATCTGCTTTTTCTGTACGATAAATTCTATTATTCCTTCTATCATCTGTATCTACTTTTCTTATTAATAACCCTACCTTTTCCATTTTATCTATAATCGGAATGAGTGTCGGACCTTCTAATCCTAGCCTATCAGCAATCTCTTTTTGAGTTAAACCATTTTGATCTACAAGCATTACAATTACCTTCCATTGACTAAAAGTTACACCTACTTTGTCACGTAATTCTGTATCAAATGCCTTGGCGAAGGCCTTTGCTGTCCTGTTAACTTTAAATCCTATATTATTTTTATAATCATATTTTTGCATGTTATGATATCTAATTAATAGTATGCTAATTAATAGTATATAAATATTTAATTATTATTTGGATGTCGAGTAATACCGAAATAAATAGAATACACATTCTATTTGCTTCAACTCGATCAAAATAATATCACTAACTCCTACCCCTCAAAGTGATGCCAAAGAATAAAGGGGGTTTCATAAATTCTGAACATGAAGTAGAATTGAGATAATTTAATCTATAGATCATCAGTATTCCCAATTCCTTATTTATAATTGCCATTATTTTGGCACAACGATTTCTTCTAGATCAAATAATTCGAAATCCTGCACGACTCTGTGATCTATATAGCGGTAGCTAACCTGCCAGCAAAACTTACGAGGCCGTGACGAGTGGAAGAACGTCTTTCGATGCTTGTGGATTGTTTGGAACGAACATCGAAACTCCCCATTGGCAAGTATCTGAAGCTATAGTGCGTATCAGAAGTTTGGAAAACTAATTGTTTGATAGAAGGAACAGCCCATTTTTCTACCATCAAATATGGAGAATCCAATTACTTATAATGGAATATATATTTGGATCCGCCTTTATTTTGATCAACATGTTCTTGCAACATCCGTTACTCTAGATTTTAGAGGATAAAAAAATAGATGCAAGTTAAGCCAGCTCAAGATCTTGAAAAGAATACTGCCAGTTTTAAACACAACAGGCCGTTATTTTGGGGCCATTCAAAGCAGTTATTCATAAAAACACGAATATTATTTAATTCATAAATTTATCTGCGAAATATCTAATTATGTATTCTCAGAGTAACTATTTACTGTAGCTGCAAAAAATCAAGTGAGTCAAAAGTCATGTTAACATTTTCTTCTCCTCTATCCTAATGTTCTTAAATGAAACATGGGAACCTGCATGATGATTTTGAATTCCAATATATCCAACAGTGAGTCTGTTGCCTGTAAACTCTGGTATTACTTTTTTACCATTTAACATAACACTATATTTTTGGTTTGTTATTTCTATCTCAAAGGTATTCCATTGGCCTATTGGTTTTGATACTGCTGCGTCTGAGGGAGAGGCAAAGTTGTATATTGCACCTGTTTTATGAAGAGGATTGCCATCAGGCGCCGCCATATCATCAATTTGTATCTCATACCCTGTATTGACAGATATCATAGGATCATTGTTGGATTTGAAAATCTGACAAATACTCCTGAATTGTCATTTATACTACTGGCTTTCCAATCAATCTTTAGTACAAAATCCTTGTACTTCTTTTCGGCATACCATAGTAATCCCATTCCCCCTTCTGATCGCAATGATTTGTCGTATTCAACAAGTACAAATTCTACAGGACCGGCCATACGCCAGCTATCCATGCTTAGTCCATCAGACAGGTAGAAGAATTCATTACTATCGCTGTTGTTATATTTCATATTTTGTAAGATAGCCTAGGCGTGGTAGTACTAGTGTACTCTAATAAATGACGGCGCTCCTTTCATAACAGATATACTTGGTTTCATACTAAACGCACCTAATTATAGATGGTTAGTGCCTTTGGATTAACTGTCCCTTTATAGTCTAGTGGAGTTTTGTTGATCCAATCGTCAAATATGTTAGGAACATTATTTATCTAGCAATGATACTTAAATAGATGCTACGCAGACGGCACAGAATTACTCTTTTTCTCATAACCACGTCGTTATTATACAAATGACTGTCCTCATAATTAGATAATGACCTATCCACTGCTACATACAGTGATTCATGTAATCTATACTCTGCATAAACTCGAATACTGGACTGCTATATGAAGTTGTATGTATGGCAGCCTTCAGAGAGAAAATGTTAGATAACCGACACTACAATATCTTAGTATGATCCATGTTCCAAAATCTGAATTATCGGAACTTACAATTGCACTCGTCATTCAAGCTAAAATTAAACTCATTCCCATCATTAGAAGAGTACACAGCACCAAAAATCACCACCATCTTCAATATGATTCTCTATCGCTCCTAATGCAGAAGAGGGAAAATCACTGGCAACAATAAACCTGTGGCCAGAGTTGCCATTAGCGGAATGGAAAGATACTTACGAGACGCTACATATGTGGACCCAGATTGTTGGCAAGATCCGGCTTAGACTCACTCCACTAGTGAATCACTGGTGGAACGTTACTTTGTATGTAACACCTCGTGGACTTACGACATCTGCTATCCCATACGATGATCGACTATTTCAGATAGACTTTGACTTCATTTCCCACCTCCTAATTATTGAAACGATCGATGGTTCTACCAAGACTATCGCTTTGCGCTCGCGTTCAGTCGCTGATTTTTATCAAGAAGTGATGGCCGCTCTGGACTCGCTTGGAATGCCTGTAACTATCTGGACTACACCTGTAGAAGTGCCGGATCGAACTCCATTTGAGAATGATGAGAAGCATGCCACCTATGATCCTGAATATGCGCAGCGGTTCTGGCTAATTCTGGCACAGGCAAGTAGAGTGCTTATGAAGTTTCGTTCTCGATTTACAGGCAAAGTGAGCCCAGTACATTTTTTCTGGGGGGCCTTTGATCTAGCCGTTACCCGCTTTTCCGGACGTCCAGCACCTGCTCATCCGGGTGCACCAAACTGTGGCCTTTTTGTGATGCAGGAAGCCTATTCGCAGGAAGTTAGTAGTTGTGGTTTCTGGCCTGGCGGCGGTCTACTTGATGAACCGGCTTTCTATTCATATGCCTATCCGGAGCCGCAGCACTTCAGAGAATACCCTATTCAGCCGGTTGAGGCATTTTACCATACTGGAATAAGCGAGTTCCTGCTGCCCTACGAAGTGGTTCGTACTGCAAAGTCACCTGATGAGGTCTTGTTTAGTTTCCTACAGAGTACATATGAGGCAGCCGCTGAGTCTGCCGGCTGGGATCGAGATGCATTGGAGGGGCACTAGGCAGTTTTGTCCCACATGCTTGTTGTTGTCTTCTTTAGATATCTTGTAATCTAGCAGATAAGACATGGTATCCAGAGGCATGTGCTTATCTTGATCTTAAACACCTACTTAATTCGCCCTTCGAAAAAAGTATCATAGAAAGATCAATGGAGTATTTCAAAGAAAGAACTGAATATTTTGATGATTACTAATCCCTAAGAACAAGGTAATAGTGGCCACTATACTATAGTTAAGTATCCAAATAGATTAGATTTAGAATGAATAAAAAGACTTCCGATTATTTAGTCTATTTTTACTTCCCTCCCTTTAAATTTAGTCTGATCTTTCTTCTTGAATATTATTTCCAGTATTCCATTATTGTAGGTAGATCTAGCTGTTTCAATATCAGCTTCTTCTGGTAAATTGATAACTTCGTGATATTTTCTTTCTGCACTTTCGGTAGTTTGTACTTCAACTGAGCTATCACAGGCACTAATTTTGATGTTGGACTTGGTAACTCCGGGCATTTCGACAATAACTTTTACATCTTTATCTGTTGTTGTTACATCAGCTAAAGGTTCGCGTTCTGAGGATATTTCTGGTGTTGTTCTAAAAAAGCCTCTGCTCCGTAACGGAGATTTTATATTTCCAAACTCTCTAACCTTTGGTTTACCATCAGGACATATTGTCATTGAATATCCATAAATAAATGGGCCGTATGCCTTTACTTTACCTCCCCCCGAAGACTCGTATTCTCTTATCAAATCCTTTGGAGCTCTATTCTCTATGTTTTTGAAAATATCTTCAAATTCTGATTCCATATCTCTTCCCATTTCATCCATACTCCTAAATACGTCTGGAAATGAAAGTCCCCATCCACGGTTTCGTCTACTACCTCCAAAGAATCTATTGAACCAGTCAAATGGTTCTATATCACCACTTTCTGGATTACTCATAGTAAAATACTTGCAATATTGCTTTTATAAGTTGCAACCACGTTAAAATTAGTTTAAAGACGGAATTTCTTAACGACGAACTATTGAGAGTCTCTGGTTCAGTAACTAAATTAGAATTAAAACGATTTGTTGTTTAGGTAAGGGCCTATGACATCTGATTCAGTTATCGGCTGGCGCGAACTAGATCCATTGGCATAGGACTGAACCATTATCTGCAACCAAATTTAAAATAAGTTTTACTAATATTAGTAATATCGGCACAAAAGGTACCATAACTATTACAAAAATAATCGCAGTAATAAGTTCATTAATTCATGCTCAAAATAGGGATACCGATTTTTACAGCTTTTATCAGGATAACGTTACTACGAATGGACTGAGCCATTAAGCACTAATCCATTAACGATATCTGATTCCACAAAGGATTTCTTATTTTGTATTCGTGTGATTGACAGAATGTAAGTTACCTCGTTTGTCTTAGCAAAGTCAGTGAATCCAGTATAGTCGAATGTTCTATAATCGTGCCATTCATTTTGTATCAGGAGGCCTTTCGATAATAGTCTTTTTTATGCACTGACGCGAGTAAGGGCACTAAATTCCTTCTAGCCTCGTTTGTTTTGTTGCTTATCCTTAATTTTACATCATAATTCATGTTTCTTGGCTTAGTCCTTAACCTGTAGCCGCAGCATGGACAGAACGACGAATCCCATATCATAAATATTTCGCAGATTTGGCAGCGTCTCTGTCCCATAGCATAACGACTGAGTCCTGGTGGCTTTTGTGCCTTATGACGAATACATATACCCTTACACACCATGTTTATTGTAATCTCTTTTCTTTATCTTTTGAAGCGCGTTTTCGAAATGTTTCATTGAAATTCTTAATTGTGTTCTTGTATTGGTGCTACCGATGAACTTGTTTGGATTTGAATTTTCAACATCATCGTTATTATTATTATTATTGCTAGGTATTCTTTCGGTTGTCGTTATTGTTGTTGTTGTTGACTTTAGGGATGAGTTTGACGTAGCTTCTCTCTTGTTTTTAATTGTGTTATTATTATTTTCATTCCCAATAGTGAGATGTTCCTTGATTGCGGATATTGCTGCGGCATTTACCATTGCTGCAATATCAGCTCCAGTCCACATTTCAGTTAACTCCGATATTTTTTCTAGGTCTACTGTATTATCAAGTGGTTTTCTTTTAGTATGAATATTCAGTATTTCCTTGCGTGCCTCTTTATTTGGCAAAGGAACCTCAAGTATTCTATCAAATCTTCCTGGTCGTAGTAATGCCTCATCTATCATATCTGGTCTATTTGTTGCACCTATTACGACGACTCCGTTAAGGTCTTCTAGTCCGTCCATCTCAGTTAGCATCTGGCTGATTACTCTTTCTGTTACGCGTGCATCACCATCAGATCCTCTCCGCGGTGCTACAGCATCCAATTCATCAAAGAAAACGATACAGGGCGCTGCCTGTCTAGCTTTTCTAAATACCTCTCTAACTGCCTTTTCTGATTCGCCTACCCACTTAGATAATAATTCTGGTCCCTTTATACTAATGAAATTGGCTTCAGAAGTGGTTGCAACTGCCTTTGCAATCATTGTTTTTCCTGTTCCTGGAGCACCGTACAATAGTAAACCTGTTGGGGGCTTAACATCAGCCTCTCTAAATAGATCTGCGTGTTTCAGCGGCCATTCTACAGCCTCAGCTATTTCTTCCTTAATATCAACTAGTCCTCCTATCTCCTCCCATTTTACATTTGGCTTTTGTATTTGGACTTCCCTCATAGCAGATGGTTGGATGTCCTTTAACGCGTCACTGAAATCTTGATTTGTAATCTTGATTTTATTTAAGGTTTCAATCGGAATTTTTGATTGCTCCAAATTGATTTCAGGAAGTACTTTTCGCAATGATCTCATTGCTGCTTCCTTTGCTAAGGCTTCTAAATCAGCACCAACAAAACCATGTGTAACTTTAGCAAGTGATTCTAGTTCAACATCATCTGTTAGCGGCATCCCCCTAGTATGAATCTGTAAGATATCAAATCTACCCTCTTGATTTGGTATTCCTATTTCGATTTCTCTATCAAATCTTCCTGGTCTTCTTAATGCTGGATCTAACGCATTTGGTCGATTGGTAGCGCCTATTACTACAAGTTTGCCTCTTGCTTCTAATCCATCCATCAATGTTAATAGTTGGGATACGACCCTTTTTTCAACATCACCTGAAACCTCCTCTCTTTTCGGTGCTATCGAATCTATCTCATCAATAAATATTATAGATGGAGCATTTTCCTGAGCTTGTTTGAATGTTTCTCTTAGTCTTTCTTCACTTTCGCCATAAAACTTGCTCATTATTTCTGGACCACCTATAGAAAAGAAATTAGCGTTTGTCTCACTGGCCACTGCCTTTGCTAACAGCGTCTTTCCTGTGCCGGGGGGACCATGCAAAAGAACTCCCTTCGGCGCTTCTATGCCTATTCTTTCAAATATTTCTGGATGTCTTAGCGGAAGCTCAATCATTTCCCTTACTTTTTGAACTTCATTTTTGAGTCCACCTATGTCTTCATAGGTAATTCTAGGAACAACACCCTGTCCAGTTGCGCTTTTAGGCACAGAACCAATAATAAATTCAGTTACATGTCTATCCACTAGAGCCGCTGCATTGGATGACGTCTGAGGTGATACACTAGTAATTATAAAACCGATTTTCCTTCCCATTAGATTTAATGGAATCATGTCCCCCTTGGAAAATATGCGTCCCTCAAGTAATTCTGGTAGATGTTCCTCAAGTCCTACAACATTTAGTTCTTCTGTAGGGTACAAAATTATTTGTTCTGCTTTTCTTATGTTGCTAACCTTTCGTATTTCCACTTTGTCATCAATTCCTGCAGCAATATTATTACGAGTATAGCCATCGATTCTGATCAATCCTTTACCATAATCAATCTGCTGGCCTGACCAGAGTAAACCAAAAGTTTTCTTTTTTCCAGCTATTTCGATTACATCACCAGTTGATAGTGATAATTCCTGCATTACCTTTGGATCAATTAAAGCAATTCCTCTACCCACGAACTTTGGATTGGTCTCGGCAATCCTGAGTGTTATATTATTGTTATTATTAGAAGTATCATTTTTCACCATATTCTCTCATCCCACCTCCACTACAAATTTTCAAACTAAAATAAAATTGGAAATAAGTTATTCTACTTTTACCTCCGTTGACTGCGGTGTTGGAGCTTTTTTCAGCCTAATTTTTAGTTCCAGTATTCCATTAGAGTATGTTGCTTTTGCAGATTTACTTTCCAGCTCACTATTTATTGGTATATCCGAGTGATATTTTTTATCATCTTTTTCAGCATGTATTGAAACATAATTTTCATGAATGTTCACTCTGACATCTTCTTTTGTTACTCCAGGCATCTCTGCTGTAATTACAAGTGTGTTATTCTTTTCATCTATTGATGTATCTATTAGTGGCTCTCGTACACCTGTTTTTTCGATTAAGCCCTTGGCTGCTGGTCTGATGTTTCCAAACTCTCTCACCCTGGGTTTTCCATCTGGACCTACCGTGACCTGATATCCGTAATAATACGGCATGCTGCCTATTTCAGAAGGAAATCCTTCTCTTACAGTCTTGAACAGCCGACCGACCATGTCTTCAGCTTCTGCAAATTCCCTATCTACATCTTCAAAGATTCTTGAGCTAAATCTCCATGGGTCTCTCCACATATTGTATGTCACCTAGCATATTGTAATATACGTTACTCTATATATTTTTTTCGTCATTTATAAGCAGATTTATTACTTAGAGATATCTATATTACTTTATCACAGTGTCTATTTTTGACAAGCCAGTTTCGATAACTGACTTTTTTAGTAATAGACCAAGATACTCGTCTGTTATTTTCGAGTACCCATATTGTAAAATATACTTGCACGATCCACTTAGCTGTACAATCTAGGTTTTTGAATTAATTGTCATTACTCATTATAATTCAAGTCTGCATGTCAAATGATCTAGTAAATAAATAGTTAAATAATTATTCGGTAATCTTTTCATGGAAAAATTGGCCTCAGATGAGCACTTCTAAGAGGTAAAAGGCCCATTAGTCGTTGTCCTACCTCTACTCTTCAATATTTATACTGGCTGCCCTTCAACAAAAAACCTGGTAATCGTAAATCAAAGGATAGATTGTTTGCTATGCAAGTGGTTGCTGACTCGAAAAGTCTAACAAAACAATCCAATATGCTCATTTTTGGTTGGATATCGGTGTCTTTCTGCATTATACATAGACTATCTACTATTTAGTAGTAGCAGCAATACTAAGCAAACGCCATCAACTTAACAACAATCCAACTGCAGCCAAAAGGCATAAGATGATTCTATAGATATTAGATCGGATTCGTCTCTCGATTTTACTATATCTACCATCTCATGATCGTAATTGTACATATTGATATGCATTCTGCATTCCTTAATGAATCACCATTCTACATGTTAATTGGTTATTAATCAACCTAAGTAAGTTTTTAATAATACTTCGTAATACAATATGTAAATGTCATCAAGTGAAAGTCTTAGATGTGAGGAATGTGGACAAGAATTTGATACTATTGATACTCTAAATGAGCATCAAACATCTGAAAGAGAAGAACACGAACTTAGAAACAAGCGAATAATTGATTAAATCTAAAATGAATATATTTATTAGTACCCAATTATGTCCGTACATCAGTCCGTGATTTTGTACGTCGAGTCGACCAGGTTTTATTCAGATCCTGTACTCGATTAATTCTTTCTCTCTCTTGTTGGAGCCACCAAACCATTTAGCTAGCTTACTTACAAATATTTACCTATATGTTATCCTATATGATACTGGTCTATGTAAATATCGATTAGAATAAATCTTTTTCAGACTACCACATTTTTCTTAATTGGTCACGTGGTACAATAATTTCTACAGCGCCACTACTTCATAATCGTACTGAAGGAATACTACTACATCTAACCCAAATTCTTGAATAATTCGTGCGTATTGGATCTCATTCCTAATTTATCTGTGATTCTAGCCAGAGCATTTTTTATTGTATTTTCCTTCAAGTCCAAAATCTCTGCTAATTCCGAAATAGATAGCTGCTCTTCTTTTTGTAGAGCATATCTCTCCATTATGAGGCACATAAGACGACGCTCAATATCATCAAAATTAACTTTCTCAGTTTCATGTATCTTTTTTATAATATTCTGCTTTAGTGCCCTAAGATCATTGAGCCGAGTCTCTAAATGTAGTATTTGTTCTTCTACACCATCTAGATTCTGTTGTAACATTAAAAGAAACTGACCTAGGGAGACCATTGATTTTCGTCTAATATATTTTGCATTCAGAGTTACGGGTTCTTTTAAATTATCGACGTGATGAAGTGTAATAGAATGGAGTTTATCAAATTTTTTGTAAAGGGAATCTGCCTCTTTATATCTTGATTCTGTGATATCTTGATTTCTTACTGTAAAATTGTCGTGAGAAACTGAAATATTGATATTGAATGAAGAATTGAGTTTATAATATTTTCTATCTGGTGCACCTAGGTTACTTCGTTGGAGATAAGATTCGATCATACCAGAATCTTCTAAAATCTTAACATGACGCAAAATTGCCTGCTGGCCTGTACCCATTTCCCTAGCTAGCTGATTAAAATACATGGGTTCGTGTGAGATTAGGCTCAAAATTCTTCTTCTTGTTTCATTACCCAGTACATCTAGGAGTACGTTGGTGTCGGCTAGAAACGAGGTACTGTCCATTATCTCCCTTACCATGGCTAATTTACTCCCATTTTATATTTTCATACATTTCTTCTTGTTTTTTCATCTTGTTAATATTTCTAGAGAGTGACGACTTTAGGAAACAGCTCTACAAAATATAATTGAAAAGTTCCAAAAGAAAAAATGATAGATTCTATTCACATATCTGTACCATAGCCACCGCCGCCATAACCTCCTGGCATGGCATGACCGCCACCAGCGCCTGGTCCGGATGGCATATCTTTGGATTTAGATCCCGCAATTATATTATCGATTCGTAGGATCATACATGCAACTTCGGTTGCCCCATTTAGTATGTGTTCCTTTACGGCAAGAGGATCATATACATTCTCTGAAGTCATATCAGCAATCTTCTTGTTTAACACATCAATTCCATACCTAGGCTCATTACTTGTAATCTTTGACCGTAACTGAGCTTGTGTATCGATTGGATCCATGCCAGCATTTTCTGCAAGTACAACTGGAATTATTTCGATACTATCAGCAAATTGTTCTGCAGCCAATTGGGCACGTCCCTCAAGCGAATTAGACCATTCTCTTATTTGTTGTGAAATTACAGCTTCTGTAGCACCTCCTCCTGGTATAACATAAGGATATTCTATCACATCTTTAATTGTCATTAGTGCACCGCGTACAGATCTTTCTGCCTCATCAACTACCTTCTTTGAGCCCCCTCTTAATAGAATTGATAAAGCTTTAGGATTCTTGCACCCTTCTATAAAGACCCACTTGTCTGTTTCAACTTGATGCTCCTCAACGACTTGAGCATAGCCTAGGTCTTCAGTGTTTAATTCATTTACATTCGTAATCATTCTTGCTCCTGTAGCCTTGGCCAACTTGGACATGTCACTTTCCTTAATCCTTCTTACGCCAAGAATACCTGCTCTAGCCAAATAGTGCTGTGCCGTATCATCAATACCCTTCTGACATAATGCTACGTTAGCACCAGCGGATGAAATTTTATCTACCATTGATTTCAGCAAATTGTTTTCTTCGTCTATGAATTTCTGCATATGTTGTGGAGTATTGATATTAAGTCTGGTATCGAATTCCGGTTTTTTGACCTCTAGGGCACAATTCAACAACGCAATTCTAGCATTCTCCATTTTCTTGGGCATTCCTCCATGTACTATCTCCTTATCCAATACAATTCCCTGTATTAGTCTTGTATCGTTTATCGATGCTCCGGCTTTCTTTTCAATTTTGATATTATCCAAGTCTACTCTGTACTTGCTTTTGCTAGAACTAGTTAGATTATCTGTTCTGGCATCGCTATCTATAGATCCCTGCTCTTCAAGAATCTTTAGAATTGCATCAACTGCTAGATCTGCCAATATTGCAGAATTCCCAGAAACAATCTTTGATGCCATCGATGTTTTTGCTACTTTAACAAGAACTCCTTTGTCCTTTGGATCTATCTCTGTAGCCATATCCTTCAGTATCCTTACCGCTTTACCTAATGCTCTTTTATAACCGTCTACAATAACAGTCGCATGCACTTTCTTGTCTATCAAATTTTCTGCCTTTTCAAGTAATGCTCCTGCAAATACTGCAACTGATGTCGTGCCATCTCCAACTTCATTATCAACTGACTTTGTGACCTCCACCATCATCTTTGCAGCAGGATGTTGTACCTCAATTTCCTTGAGAATCGTGGCTCCGTCGTTGGTAATGGTTACGTCTCCCATAGGATCCACCAACATTTTGTCCAATCCTCTGGGACCTAAACTAGACTTGAGAATTTGAGCTATTAGTTTTGCAGCTGTTATATTGTTTTTTTGTACATCTTCTTTCTTTGTTTCAGTTGTCCCCTCTTTTAATAAGAGAACGGGAGTTTGTGGTTGTTGTAATGAAGACATATTCTTATATATCTCCTAGGTTACTAACAAATGGTGTTTATCATATATAATTTTAACTAAAACAATGATAGTCGTACGTACTGAAATGAAATGCCATGTACAATCTTTCAGGTTCTGTTATCACAGTTTCGTCGTTATATTTATTGAGTGATACTTATTGTATTTGTGCTGCATGACTGTTTTTGGGCTTCTGGCATATGGAATATCTCATAATTGGTTAGAATATACTTCCGCGCAAGATCAGGTTTAAGATGTATTTAGAAGCATTGAAGAGATATATATCAGCATTTAAAAAGAGATGAAGAATAACCCAAGGAAAATGAATCATTTACACTTAAAGATTTTGGTAAAAGAGGCATTTAAGAATGCAAAGATTTGAGAGTATGGTCCATCTATTTATGTGATTCACCAAGCGAGGGATTAATTATAAACATGGGGCTGTAGAGTTGGAAGATGTCAAATTACCATTCACAGTAGGAATAGAAAAAAGTAGGCTGGGCAATGGGGTTTATAATATTTGACCACCACTAATTTCTTCCAAACAAGAACCACTAATTGATGTCTCTGACACAGGTAAGGGGATAAAATAGTAGCAGAATTACGCGGTGTAAAAAAAGAGCATATCAAAATAAATGTACATTATAACTCTCGAAGTAGAAGCTACCGAAAATGCAGGAAAAGAAAATCATAAAATTATTAATCTACCGAAAAAAGATGACACTATGCAGCTAGATCTACCTATACGAATAGGATACCCGAAATAAGCTTGTATAAGAAGGAACTTGACTTTAGAAGTGCATACGAGTATATTCTCTTATTGAATGCTCTTAAACGAATGTCTTGGATATCCATTTATGATTTGCTCAGTAATTTGAATTCACTCACTTGGTCATCAACTAATGAATATGATCCTATAGGGACTTGGACTGGTCTTGAGGACTATCGACAATGGTAGCAGTGGCTTGATTATTTGTAAATATCTTAGTCGGTCTGAGTATATCATGATACAGTTTGATATGATTTATTGCTGTAATATACCATCTCAAATTTTTCTTGAAGCCTTCTACTGCATTTTTGTATTTATCATAAGTCTTATCCAATTCTATGAGAGCGTCTGTGATGGCATTCGGCGTTCTTTTTGCAGTTATCCCAAGATCTTTTGCGGCAAACTCGTTAAAGAAAGGCAAGTCTGAAGCAGTGAATGGAATTCCATGTCCCAGAGCATCGAACATAACGCCTGACCCAGAAGAAATTTTGTATGGTAACAAGACTGTATCTGAAGCGTAAAATAGTGCTGAAAGATCTTCATCTGAGAGATAATCTTGATTCAAATTTATTATGTTACTGGCATCGTTTGCAAGTCTGTCTAGCTGAATTCTTTCGCCGGTAGAGTGATTTACGGATGAATTGACTACAATTGTCCAATTTTCTGGTACTTTCATTTTTTCCAAGATATCCCAGCCTTTAGCAACTGTCATAAATCCAAAGGCTAAAGCAATCCTGTCGCTATTCCCCTGTGGGAGAGAGCTAAATCTAAGTCTTGCTTCATTTTTACTGATTCTAAAAGTTGACGTTGCAGGCTCCGCACCATGATATATTACGCAAGGTTTTTCCCCACTGCAGTTGTTCTTACTTTTGGCGCTAATGAGAGCCTTCATATAATCAGAAAAAACTATACCTGCACTACTTTTGAGTAGCTTTTCCTTATTCTGATTTTGAAATGCTCTATAGTTGGCAAAATATTTCCAGTATATGCTAATACTTTCCAACCTGCTCTTTATGCTTGATAATAATGTGTGTTTATCATTATCTGTATTCTTTTGTGAAACCAACAGACTTTCCTTTTTATTCAATATTATTTCTGGTATTTGCATCCATTGTCTGAGTGTATATCCTGAATGAAATGTAGTAACTATGGGAACAGTACATTTTTCATAGAACAAGTCAATCGTGGTCTGAATTTTGCCTGGCTTATACGAATAAAGCTTTAGACCATACAAACCTGGCTCATACTGTATATGTACTATGTCAGGCCTAAACTTATCCACCAAACTTAATAGAATTTCGGAGTTATGAATATTGGTAGGAGAGAGCCCAACAAAATCTCCCTTTCCTTGTTTATCGCATGCTACATAAACATCTACACCGTGTGTCTCAAGTTCGCGTACGAGGTTGTAGGTATATCGTCCGACACCGCCATTTATCGGTGGGTACTCCGGTGAAACCATCAGTATCTTTATGGAAGTAAAAGGCGTTTGAGAATAAAAATTGTTGGCAAGATCAATATTTGTGACACTCGCGTTGTTTGGATTAGCAGAGCTCAAATCTACATCATCCATATTGACTGTACTTAAGTATCATTAATGTTAAAATAGATATTTATTCTTTACTCACCATATGTGAGTATGTCTAACTTTTTAATCTATTTTGATAATCAATCAAGCCTTCGCTCGCGCGCGTCAAGTATATTCCCACAATAATGATTTCATGAAGAATGTTCCAATTCTAAAGCAAAAATAATAAAATTGGATTATTAATTTAGTTGATTATGTCTATTCCTTCATCTGTACCAGCTGGTCTTCTTTTATATTATTCACTGACAGACATATCTTTGTTAGTCAAGGATTATCATCGTTAGTAATAGTACGTTTTCTATGATCTCCAGGAGTTAATGGGAAACCGACCGAGCCTCGGCCTGCCGTGCAGCGAGTTACCTTACAATTGGTCAACCATGAGAAGTAAATGGAAAGCAATTACTCTCTGTACTAGGAGAAGTATGTAGTTTGATATAAATTTAGTATAACAGACTACGTTATGTTCGTCCATAATTTTCTATAAAGGTGGAAATGTTACTACTATTTTATATTAAAATCATAATTAACACTCTGGCAATATGATAACTTTTCCATAGTTTTGTTCTCACCTTGTGTTATCAGTTCTTTGACTGTTTTCGTAGAAAAGTCTGCATTTTGCAGCATACTAGGTGATTCTAATTCACTCCTTACTATTCTTGTAACAGATTTTATTTGTGCACCATAATTGTTGATTAGAGTATTGTATTCTGACTTTATCTTTTGCAACTGATGAGGATCAATCTTAGACGTATCAACTTTTTTTTGCACAATGTCATATAATATTTCTATAAGCTGGATGTGTCTGGTAATAAGTCTTGACATTTTTATATTATCCATATTCTTATCGCTAAAAATAATATCTTTAGCTCTGCTTTCAACTTCCGCCATATTGGAGGGAAGTCTATGTATTTTTCTTGGGTAGTTTTCTACAATAAAGATATTTTTATCGTTCCTTGGAGATGCATAAATGACTTCTCTTACGGGAGTATTGCTAAGTAGGCTACCATCCCACGCATACAAGTTATTTTCGAGTTCAATCCATGGAAATCCATATATTGGATAACCAGAGCTTGCTAGGATATGTTTTGCTTTTATTTCCATTTTCGTATTGTCAAATATAAGTGGTCTGGCTGTCATCACATCTACAGCAGTTATTATAAGTCGAAGTACCTCTGGTAATTCTTCTTTTGTTGCAGCAAGGTTGAGCTTTTTATAATCTATGTATTTATCGAGTGTTTTTGCAAGTGCCGAATGGTCATAGAAATAAGTCCAATTTATTGGGTTAAGAAAATCATAGTAGTGTTCTTGATGCTCTCCTTTATCGCGATGATAAAAAATACCATTACTAGTATTATAATCCTCATCATAGCTCCAAGGAGGCCAGTGTGACCATATGGGAGTAAACATTTTGGGAACACCAAACATCGCAGCATTAGCCGAAGCAGCAGATATTTTCTTGTAAGTGTATCTCTTAGCTTTATTGTCATAATCAAGGAAAAAAGTGTCTGGGATGATAGTGGGACTACTTTCAGCAATCTCCATCCAAAAATCCTCAAGGTCTTTTTCAGGATGGTCATTTTTGCTTCCAACAATTATAGCAGCATTTACAGCTCCAATGGATGTACCTGCAACTATATCTATTCTTACATCCCTTTTTACTAATGCTTTGAATACTCCACATGCAAAAGCTCCTAATGAGCCTCCTCCTTGCAACACAAGAACATTCTCTACCTCTCTTGATTCTTTATGTCGTGAATGGCTATCTTCTTCCCTAAATAAATAACTCATTTAAATGATCATGGTTTGTATTCTTATTATAATTTATAATAGATCCATTAGGATATCCGTTAGTAGTGATATGTAGTGGCGGCGGTATTGGTAGTTTGGCTTTATATAATAACTCTGGGTGCTCTTCCTAGCATCTATACGAATCATAAATACATAAGATAACAATAAAATAATATAAAATCAATTCAAAGACGAAATCGGGTGCTCCCCTTCTTCTTCTAAAATTATAACCAATTATTCTCCATCTATTTGAATCATATTGATTATTTTATAATAGATATGTAACTAATTCTCGGCTTGGCCTGGTCCCCTGCGGATTTCCTGGCGAACTACAAAATCAACATATGGCCATTGTAGAGACATGCTGGAACCTCGTAAGGAGAATTTACAGTATGGACGAAGTTATAAGGTAGCAAGAACTCATTTCGTATGATAGAATACCTGATTTGACTGGACTATAGACTATATATCTATGCCAACAATATATTAGATTGGTGTAATGTTATCACATATGCGGATCAGCTGACTGCAATTTGAAATCATTAAACTTGGATATAGTCTATGCCAGTCATTGGAGCACTACTAATATCTTTTTATTTACGTTTGAGCCTTATTTTATAGTTATAAAATGCACTTTTTAACGGTACATATATGCATAATAAATTCGGTTGTTTATTGGAACAAGTCTCTATACCTGTTCTTCCCAGACTATGGTTTAATATTCCAAATGAAAAGTCATTTTCTACAATGATAGTTTATCACCGTAGCTTATGTATTAATTTTTCATAATCTAATCCTCTAATACGGCGTACCTTTTGTTTCTCTTTGGCTTTTTAGTGCTTCTATAAACCACTCAAATTCATCTAGGAATCGTTTGACTCTCTTTTCAT
>Ga0207665_10000905_pt1 | contig 19985 bp, 20 predicted proteins | sample LARL112metaG_FD_184351 | JGI IMG/M metagenome (GOLD analysis project Ga0207665, IMG submission 184351) | Corn, switchgrass and miscanthus rhizosphere microbial communities from Kellogg Biological Station, Michigan, USA - LAR L11-2 metaG... | ecosystem: Host-associated > Plants > Roots >...
GCTAACCCTGCGCGTGGATCAGGTCACTGCAATGAGACCCGCTCCGACACGTCGGTTCTCCGCCAGGAGAATGTTGTAGGTCCGCACCGCGGCGCCCGTCGCCATCGCATCAACGGAAAGCGACAATTCGCGAAATTTCTGATGCAGTTTCTCAGGCATGGCGCACGGATCTCGGCCCGTACCAATGAGAAAGAAATCAAGGCGATCCGCGCGATCAAAGGCAGCCTGCAGGACAGCCTCGTTCAGTTCAGCCACATTTATGATCGGCCACGCCCAGATGCCATCAGGGAAACAGAGCAGCGAGCCACGATGCGACATGCCGCCAAATCGAAATCCACCTTCACCGTAGGCTTCTATTGGCGCGGGACGCGGCAGATGTGGGGCATCGGCGCGCCCGCCGATTGCCATCTACTTCTTCCGCTCAGGGGCAGTGAGTGCATCACGGCCGGTCCCGACGCCGAGGTAAATCAATATCGGCGACGCAATAAACACGGATGTGTACGTACCCACCAGCACAACGCCGAACATCATGGTCGCCGTGAAGCTATGGATTGCCTGCCCACCGAATAACAAAAGGGCCAGCAGTGCGAGCGACACCGTAACGTGCGTAATCACCGAACGTGACAGCGTTTGGTTGACCGACGCATTCAGCAGTTCGGGCATAGGCAGTTTGCGATACCGTCGCAGCATTTCGCGAATGCGATCATAAATGACCACGGTATCGTTCAACGAATAACCCAGAATGGTGAGCAGTGCGGCGATACTTGTAAGGTCAAAGTCGATCTGGGTGATCGACATAAAGCCGATGGTAAGTACGATGTCGTGGACGTTAGCGATCATGGCGCCAAGCGCGAATTGCCACTCGAACCGGAACCACAGGTAAATCAAGATCGCGAAGATCGCCAACATCAGGCCGACCACGCCGTAGGACAGAAGCTCGCTCGATACGCGAGGTCCGACGACTTCTACGCGGCGATAGTCAACTTCGTCGCCAAGCGCGGCGCGCACTTTGGCAACGGCCTGCTGTTGCGCCAGCTCGCCACCGGGTTGCTCGGCGATACGGATGAGCACGTCGTTCGGCGCGCCGAACTGCTGGAGTTGCACTTCGCCCAACCCAAGTGCGCCGAGCGTGGCGCGCATTTTCGCGAGATCGGCAGCGCCGGCCTTGGACTGCACCTCCATCAGCGTGCCGCCCTTGAAGTCGATGCCGAAATTCAGCCCGTGAAAGAAATAAAGCGAGATCGCAATAATCGAGAGGAACGCAGACAGCGGAAAGCTGATGCGCCGGAAGCGCATGAAGTCGAATTTGGTGTCATCAGGAACAATGCGAAGCAAACGCACGGCGCAATTTCCTCAAATCGGGACGCGTTGCGGGCGCCGCCAGCGCACCCAATAAGCGACGATCAACCGTGTCAGGGTAAAGGCGGTAAACACGGTTGTGATGATGCCGATGCCGAGCGTAACCGCGAAGCCACGAACAGGCCCGGTGCCGATGTAAAACAATACCGCGGCTGCGATGAACGTGGTGATGTTCGAATCCAGGATTGTCGCAAGCGCCCGACTGAAGCCCGCGTCGATCGCGTTGATCGGTGTGCGCCCACCGCGCACCTCTTCACGAATGCGCTCGTAGATAAGGACGTTTGAATCGACGGCGATGCCGACGGTCAGCACGATGCCGGCGATGCCGGGCAGCGTCAGTGTCGCGTTGAGAAGCGACAATATGCCGAAAATCATCGCAACGTTGATTGCCACCGCGATGTTCGCGAATAGCCCGAACAGGCCATAAGTCACCAACATAAAGGCGATGACCATCGCTGCGCCGACGTACGACGAGAGCTTGCCTTTGGCGATCGAATCCTGGCCTAGGCCCGGTCCGACTGTACGCTCTTCTATGATGGTGAGCGGCGCGGGCAAGGCGCCGGCGCGCAGCAGGATCGCAAGATCGTTCGCGCTTTCGACCGTAAAGCTTCCGGAAATCTGGCCCGAACCACCCAGAATAGGTTCACGTATGACCGGCGCGGAGATCACCTGATTGTCGAGGATGATGGCAAACGGCTTGCCCACATTCTCCTGAGTGACCTGAGCAAATTTGCGCGCGCCAGATGTGTTGAAACGAAACGACACAATCGGTTCGTTCGTGCGTTGGTCGAAGCCGGGCTGTGCGTCCGTGAGATCGCTGCCCGATACGAGAATGCGCTTTTCGACCAGATAGGGTGTTTTTGGCGTCGTCGTGCCGTAAAGGATTTCGGAGTCCGGCGGTACGCGACCCTGCAAGGCCTGTTCGGCCGGTATCGAAACGTCCACCATGCGAAAATCAAGCTTGGCGGTTTTGCCGAGCAATTCCTTCAGTCGCGTCGGATCCTGCAGACCCGGCACCTGCACGAGGATTCGGTCAACGCCCTGACGCTGAATCAACGGCTCGACGGTCCCAAGTTCGTTCACGCGACGTTCAATGATCTGGATCGACTGCTCTACCGACTGGCGGACCCGCTCGAGGATGGCCGGATCGGTCAGCGTCAGCCTCACCAGGCTTCCCCCCTCGGTCGTAACGTCGAGGGTGCGTTGACCGGTGCTGCTGCCGAGGATTCCACCGAGTGGCTGGGATAGCTCGCGGAGCTTGTCGACCGCTTGATCGAAATTGCTGCCTTCGCGAATGCGGACTTCGACGCTGTTGCCACGCACGACCAGGCCGGTATAGCCGACGCGGGCATCACGCAGCACGCGGCGGACGTCATCGCGAACCGCCTCCAGCTTCTCTTTGCGAACGGCGTTGGTATCCACCTCCAACAGGATGTGCGAACCACCCTGCAGGTCGAGACCCAACACGATGTGCCGCTGCGCCCACTTCGGCCAGCTCTGCACCATCTTCTCAGGCAAGAAATTTGGAACGGCGAACAGGCAGACAACGAACGCTGTAAGTATGATCGCTGTCGCCTTCCACCGCGTGAAATAAAGCATGACTTCCCGACTTGCGGCTAAGGGCTAAGGCGGTCGGCTTTAGCCGGCTGCTGCCTCTTCTTTGACAGGTTCGCCTTTGGCACGGACATCGGCAACCATTTGCCGCATCTGGCGAATGCGCACGTCGTCCGCAATCTCGATCTCGATCTGGTCGTCATCGATCACCTTGGTGACCTTTCCTACAAGGCCACCATTGGTAACGACGGTGTCGCCTCGGCGTACGTTCTTGACCATCTCCTGATGCTGCTTCACGCGCTTCTGCTGCGGTCGCAGAATCAGAAAGTACATGATGACGAAGATCAACACGAAGGGCAGCAACGACATCAGCATTCCGCCGTCGCCGCCTGCACCGCCGCCGAACAAAGACCCTTGTGCAAAGGCAGGCGTTATAAACATTTAAGCGTGTTCCTTGGATGGCGCCGGACGGCGCTTGAATTCGCGCGGACTATAGCTGTCGGGCGCCCAATTGCAACGGCGGGCTAGTCGCAAAAACCTCCCGTTTTCAGCCGTTTCTTGATGAGACCGCTTGCGGGGGGAACGCTCCCCCGCTAAGAGCAGCGCGATTTCCGGGAGTACCAATGGCCAAATCGAAATCCAGATCGCCGCGACGCTCTGCGCCCAAGCCCAAGGCCACCCAGCCTTCGGGCCCGGGCGATGTCTTCGAACGCATTGCGGACGCCCTCGAGCGGTTGTCGCCGCAACGCAAGACGCTTCCTGACCTCAGCGCCGCTGATGCATTCGTTTGGTATCCGGACGGTCGCCTTGCGCCGGTGCCACGCGTCAACCGCGTCGAGATGTCGCTGCTCCAAGGAATCGACCGGGTCCGCGATGTTCTCGTTGAAAATACCGAGCGTTTCGCGAAAGGCCTGCCCGCAAATAACGCTCTCTTATGGGGAGCGCGCGGCATGGGCAAGTCCTCACTCGTGAAGGCCGCGCACGCCGGTGTTAATGCGGCTTTCGCTCGCAACGCGAAAGGCGGCGCCCTCAAACTGGTCGAAATCCATCGCGAAGACATCGACAGCCTGCCCGCATTGATGGCCCTTACACGCGGGTCTTCGCACCGCTTTATCGTGTTCTGCGATGATCTATCGTTCGATGCGGAAGACACCACCTACAAATCGCTCAAGGCTGTGCTGGAGGGCGGCATTGAAGGCCGTCCGGACAACGTGATCTTTTACGCGACTTCAAACCGCCGCCACCTCATGTCACGCGACATGATGGAGAATGAGCGCTCGACCGCGATCAATCCAGGTGAAACGGTCGAAGAGAAAGTGTCTCTATCCGATCGCTTCGGACTGTGGCTCGGCTTTCACCGATGCAGCCAGGACGAATATCTGGCGATGGTTGATGGCTACGTGGCGCACTACAAAATTCCCGCGCACGGGGACTCTTTGCACCGCGAAGCGTTGGAGTGGTCGACCACGCGCGGCTCCCGATCGGGGCGCGTAGCCTGGCAGTTCGTGCAAGATCTTGCAGGGCGCCTTGGCGTCGCGTTGAAGAACTAGACGCCGCCGAGATATTGAGTCGGATCGACGGGCGTCGAGCCTTTTCTGATCTCGAAATGCAGCTGCGGTGACGTCACGCTGCCGGTCTGGCCCGCGTGCGCAATGACCTGCCCGCGCTTGATTGAATCGCCGCGCTTGACCATCAATTCGCTCGCGTGAGCATAGGCCGACACGAAGCCATTCGAGTGGCGGATCAAAACGAGGTTGCCGTAACCTTTGAGTTCGTTGCCGGCGTAGGCGACGACACCGTCATCGGCAGCCTTGATCGGAGTGCCTTCCGGTACTGCCAAATTGATACCGTCGTTCTGCGTCCCATTCGGCTTGCTGCCGAATCCAGCAATGACCCGACCGCGCACGGGCCAACGGAACGCAGGCATGGCTTCCGCAGCCTTGACCGGCGTTTCAGCCACCCGCGGCTCTTCCTTGGCCACGCTCGCAGTCTGAACCGGCCCGACGCTTGCGACTTTCACCGGTGCACTAACCTTCTCAACAGGCATCGTGCGCGGTTGTGTATTTTGCGCAGGCGCGACACTTGCCACGGCGGCCGAATGGCCGCCCGGAATAGTCAGCCGATCACCGACGCTGAGTTGCGAGGATGTCTGCAGATGGTTGGCGCGCGCGAGCGCTGAAACTGTAATTCCATTGCGGCGCGCAACATTCATGAGCGTATCGCCGGACCTGACGATGTGAACGTTGCCGTTTGTTGATCTGGGGGCTGCGGCCGTTTGCGTCGTGCTGGCAGTGTGGCGCGGAATAACGAGGCGTTGCCCCGGTCTGATCTGGCTGGCGTCACGAATGCCGTTTGTCTGCAGAATTGCCGAAGCAGGCACGCCGTGCCGACGCGCTATGCCCTCGACCGTCTCGCCGTAGCCGACCGTCACGGCAGAACCGCCGTTCCAGGTCCAGTGACTGGAGGTTGGCGGCACGCTCGATCCGGTAACATCGGAATATCGGTTGTACGACCTGTATGCAGCGGGACTTTGTGCCCCATAATTTGGTGCAGCCGCGACCGTGTTTGGCGGGCTCAAAGGTTGACTCTCAACGCGGGCATAGTTCGCAGGCGCGGGAACCGAGCCGACGCTCTGTGGCGGCGCTGGACGATCGCTGGCGTACGAATTGGACTGGAAGCGCGCGGAATCCGCGCAACCGGCCACGGTGATGCCTACCAGGCCAAGAACTGCAATGCGCGGCCAGGTAATGAGGCGAGAATCCACCTTGGGGGGCGACATGTGGTTACTCACTCGTACGCATGAAACGTAGAGTTCGAAATAAACCAGTCGCGAGTAAACAAGGCTTTAATAATTAACGCGCGGGTTACGCGGCATTTACGGCCGAAAGGCGGGCTGGAAAATCACAGTTCCTGCGCTTTGCCCGGTAACATCGGCACGAAACGTACGGGGATCAGGTTTTCGCGGTGGGTTCCTGTTTGCAACTTGGTAAGCTTGATCAGATGTTGTGAGCCGTCCTGTGCTCCCAGCGGCAAAACCATGACGCCACCATTGTCGGCAAGCTGGTCGAGAAGCGTCTCCGGAAGCCTCTCTGCCGCGGCGGTAACAATGATGCGATCGTAGGGCGCCCCGCCCGGCACGCCTACGAAGCCATCGCCGGTGACGACGTCGACATTCTCGTAACCGAGGGATTTCAACCGCGCGCGGGCCCGATCAGCCAAGGTACGATAGCGCTCGATGCTGACCACTTCACGGGTCAGGCGCGACAGGACCGCTGCCTGATAACCGGATCCTGTCCCGATCTCGAGTACGCGGTGGTGTGACTGCACGCCGAGCCGTTCTGTCATATAGGCCACAACATAGGGTTGGCTGATCGTCTGTCCGCACTCGATCGGTAACGCCTGATCGGCGTAGGCACTCTCGACAAAGTTCGCATCCACAAAGCGCTCGCGCGGCACCTCGTCCATCGCCCGAAGGACGGCCTTGTCGGCAATGCCCCGACGACGCAACGTCAGCAGGAACTCCATGCGATCGTTGTCCTGCTGGTACATGGGCGGTCTAGACACGTTTAGGCCTCTTTGTCGGCGTTATTAGCATGTTAGCGGGAACTTGAGCTAAGCTGGAACTCTGTGGCGCATCCTGAGTTGATGGGCGGGAGACACCAATGACAGGCACCTCGACAGCGGCACCACGCGTTCTTGTGGTCGAGGATGAGTATTTGATCCGCATGTTGCTTGAGGACATGTTGGACGAGCTTGGCTATGGCGTGGCCGCGGCCGTTGGTACGATCTCGGAAGCGCGCAAGATTGCTGCCGACGGCGAATTCAGTGCTGCCATTCTGGACGTGAATCTCGACGGCCAGGAGATATATCCCGTGGCGGACATCCTCGCCCAACGTGGTCTGCCATTCGTATTTGTCACCGGGTACGGCGAGCGCAGCCTGCCTGAGGCCTATCGCGGACGCCCTGCCCTGCAGAAGCCATTTCAGGCCGAACAGCTCAAAAGCACACTTGCAGGTTTGTTCGCTTAGTCGAAGATCTCCGCAAGCTTCGTCATAAATGGCTCATCGGTGAGATCCAGTCGCAATGGCGTCACCGCGATGCGGTTCTCCGTCAGCGCCGCAAGATCGCTCCCCGGCGCCGCACCGGGATTTCCGCCGCGCTCAAATGCAATCCAGTAGTAAGGATTGCCGCGCCCGTCATGGCGCGCATCGATACGCAAAAGCTCCTGGTCGCGCTTGCCCTGAACAGTGACGGCCACGCCCACAACCTGATCGGGCTGACAGTCAGGAAAGTTGACGTTGACGAGGACGTCGCGTGGCATCCCGGTATTCAACACCCGCTTGATAAGGCCGGGCGCGTGCTTGATCGCTGTGTCCCAATAAGGGTGGTGTTTCGTCGTGAATGCGTATGCCTGTGACAACGCGAACGAGGGAATGCCGAGCACGGTGCCCTCCATCGCACCCGCAACAGTGCCCGAGTAAGTGACATCCTCTGCGCAGTTGCGGCCGCGATTCACTCCCGAAAGTATCAGCTCCGGCTTGTTCTTCATCAGATGGCGGACACCCATGATGACGCAATCGGTCGGCGTGCCTTTCACAGCGAAATGGCGCTCGCCGACTTCCCGCATTCGCAACGGATCGTTGAGGGAAAGCGAATGCGACACACCCGACTGATCAATTTCCGGCGCGACAATCCACACCTCGTCGGAAAGAGCGCGCGCAATTTCCAGACAGGCAGCGAGTCCCGGCGAGTGAATGCCGTCGTCATTGGTGATGAGAATGCGCATTACGCCCGCTCAATCTTCGTTATTCCGCCCATGTAAGGGGCGAGCGCAGAGGGAACCGCGATAGCACCATTTTCTTCTTGATAGGTTTCCATCACGGCGATCAGCGCCCGGCCTACGGCAACACCTGAGCCGTTCAGAGTATGTACGTGCCGCACACCATCCTTGGCGCGATACCGTGCATTCATGCGACGCGCCTGAAACTCTCCGCAATTCGAGCAGGACGAAATCTCACGATAGGCATTCTGGCCAGGCAGCCACACTTCGATGTCGTAAGTTTTTTGCGCGGCAAAACCCATATCGCCCGTGCAAAGTGTAACGACACGGTAGTGTAGATCGAGCTTTTTGAGCACCTCCTCCGCGCAGCTGAGCATGCGCTCGTGCTCCTCTTTTGATTTTTCCGGCGTCGTCACCGAAACCAACTCAACTTTCGTAAATTGGTGCTGGCGGATCATGCCACGCGTATCCTTGCCGGCGGCTCCAGCCTCCGCACGGAAACACGGTGTGCAAGCGGTCAATCGCAACGGCAGTTGTGCTTCTTCGACGATCGATTCTCTTACCAGGTTGGTCAGCGGCACTTCGGCCGTTGGAATGAGCCAGTAGTCGTTGGTTGTCCGAAATTGATCCTCGGCAAATTTCGGCAATTGCGCCGTGCCGAACATCACTTCATCGCGCACAAGGATCGGAGGATTGACCTCTGTATATTTGTGTTCTTTCCCCGTATGCAGATCCAGCATGAACTGACCGAGCGCGCGTTCCAGACGGGCCAATCCTTTCTGCAAGACGACAAATCTCGCCCCGGACAACTTGGCGGCAAGTTCGAAATCCATCTGACCAAGCGCTTCGCCCAAATCAAAATGCTGTTTGGGTTTGAATGGATAGTCGCGCTTTTTGCCGAACACATGGTGCTCGACATTTCCGCTCGCATCAGCACCCTCGGGCACATCATCGAGCGGCGTGTTCGGAATTTGTGCGAGCTCTCTTTCAAGTTCTGCCGCGAGCGACTTCTGTTCTTCTTCCATGGCCGGGAGCGCCGTTTTGAGCTCGCTTACCTCGGCCATCAGCTTGCTGGACTTAGCTTCGTCCTTCGCTTTCTTGGCGTCACCGATTTCCTTCGAGGCCGCGTTGCGCCGGGCCTGCGCCTGCTCAAATCGAGTGATCGCCGCGCGCCGCTTTTCGTCGAGCGCCAGGAGCTTTTTCGACAGCGGCTCAAGGCCGCGCCGTTTCAGCCCCCGGTCAAAGGCGTCAGGATGCTCGCGAATCCATTTGATGTCGTACATGGCGGGTTTCTATACCGTCCTGGCGCATCGTCCTCACTTGAAACAAGCCAAGACGCAGATGCCCGGCATAAAGCCGAGCATGGCGGAGTTCAATAGCGAACCTTACTTATTCGGCCGGCTTTGCGTTGGCCGACGCTGCATCCGAAGCCGCCTTGGCCGCTTCCTCGGCCCGCGCCCTTTTCTCCACCATGCGCACCGACCAGATCGAACCCTCGTAAAGAATGAGCAACGGGATTGCGAGCGACATTTGGCTGATGACGTCAGGTGGCGTCAGCACGGCGGCCAGGACGAATGCACCAACGATAAAATAGCGCCGCTTGGCCTTGAGCTGTTCGGCAGTAATGATCCCGATGCGACCAAGCAGCGTAAGAATGACCGGCAATTGGAAGGCGACGCCGAAGGCAAGGACGAGAGCCATCATCAACGAAAGATATTCGCCGACCTTCGGCATCAACGCGATCGACGCATCGGTGGCCGAGCCGATCTGCTGCATGCCGAGCGAAAATCGCACGAGCATCGGCAGCACCAGGAAATAGACCACCGTCGCGCCGAGCGCGAAGAAGATCGGCGTTGCGATCAGGTAAGGCAGGAACGCCTGGCGTTCGTTTCGGTAGAGGCCAGGAGCGACAAACATATAAATTTGCGCCGCGACTATCGGAAATGAAAGAAACGCGGCGCCGAACATCGCGAGCTTGAGCTGCGTTACGAAATATTCCAGCAGAGCCGTGTAAATGAATTTCGAATTTTCCGGGCCGGCCACCCAAACAAACGGCCACACCAGAATGTTGTAGATGTTTTTGGCGAACACGAAGCAGACCGCGAACATCACACCGAACGCGATCAACGCCTTGATCAGGCGCGAACGCAGCTCGATCAGGTGATCCATCAAAGGCGCTTTGGTGGCCTCGATGTCCTCGTGTGTCATGCCGCACCCCCGGCCTGCTTGGGCGGTGGCGCCTCAGGCGCTGCAAAATCTTTTTCGCTGACAGGCGTCGGCGGCTCAGGCAGCGGCACGCTGACGTCGACCTGTTGCTGCGGCTCCGGCAAAGCGGGCGGCGTCGGCGGCTTTTCAGTCGGAACCTCGCCTATCTCGGGCATCTCGAACGCGCGCTCGATTTCCTTCTGGGTGTTTGCAAGCGGGTCGAACTTGGTCAAATCGCTGACCGAGCTCTTGAGATCCTCGGCCTGCTTTTTCAATTCGGCCATCTCCGCTTCGCGCATTGCTTCCTGAAACTGACCCTGGAAGTCGGACGCCATGCGCCGGATTTTGGCCATGTACTGTCCGAGCGTGCGCAACACAGTCGGCAGCTCTTTCGGCCCAATCGCGATCAGCGCGACGATGCCGATGACGACGAGCTCGCCCCAACCAATGTCGAACATGGATTAATCAACTCCAAGGCGCGGGCTTACCCGCGCCGCGACGATCGCCTGGCCGTCGCAACGATCAGGAACGCGCGCCTTCGGCGCGTCGTTCGGCTTCGGTTTTGGTCGCGGTGCCGCCCGCTTCAATCGTCTTGACTGGCTCGCTCTTGGTGTCCGCCGTCTTCTCGTCTTCGGACATGCCCTTCTTGAAGGCCTTGATGCCTTGAGCAAAGTCACCCATCAGCGACGAAATCTTTCCGCGACCTCCGAACAGGACCATCACGACCAGCAGGACGATGATCCAGTGCCATATACTTAGGGAACCCATCTGCAAATCCTCCGCAGCGAACGGGCTTTTTTCGGCTCGTCCCGCCATGATTTGGAGGAGAAACTAGGCCTCGCACGCGGCAAAAACAAGGACCTCGCACCCGGGCAAAGAGCCGCGCAATGCCTTGAAATAGCGCAATTTACGGTTAATTCGCCGACGTTATTTTTCGGACTGCACGGGTGGCGCCAACCCGAGGTCGAGGTCGCCGGGTTCCAGCGGGTCTTCATCATCGCGCAATGTTGAATCGTCCGACGGAAGCGGCACCGCAAATCCTGGGGGCAGATTCCCCTCGATCATGCCAGCACCCTTCAACTCCTCGAGCCCCGGCAGATCACCGACCTCTTCCAGGCCGAAGTGAGAGAGAAACGCTTCCGTCGTCCCATAGGTGATCGGACGACCGGGCGCCTTACGGCGACCACGCGGCCGGATCCAGCCGGTTTTGAGCAGGACGTCGAGCGTGCCGGCCGCTGTTACAACGCCGCGAATTTCTTCGATTTCCGCGCGGGTGACCGGTTGATGGTACGCGACAATCGCAAGCGTCTCAGTCGCAGCACGCGAAAGCTTGCGCGTTTCTACGATCTGCTTGGTCAGCAACCACGACAGATCGGTCGCCGTCCGGAATGCCCATTTCTTGCCAACCTTGACCAGGTTGACGCCGCGCGTCGCGTATTCATCGCGGAGCTGCGCGAGCGCCGCCTTCACGTTGACATCGTTGGGAAGTCTGCGCGCCAACATCGCCTCATCGAGCGGTTCTCCCGCTGCGAATAGAAGCGCTTCGATGAGCCGCAATTCCTCCGGCCGAGTTGCCGGAGACGCTGTTGCCTCCGGCTCCGGCTCATTGTTCTGCACCACCACGAGCTTCTTGGCCGCGCCCGGCATGGATACTTTCCCCTTATGAGTTTTCTTGTGCGCCATACGTTATTGCATTTCCATTCACGCCGACGCGCTTGCGCATATAGATCGGCGCGAATGATCCCTTTTGGTGAATTTCCGCATGCCCCTCACGCACCATTTCGAGCGCGGACGCAAACGAAGAAGCAAACACTGTTGCGGCAAGAGCGGGTTCAACCACATAGCTGATCAGAAACTGATCGATACGCGACCAGTCCGCCGACTGGCCTATCAACCGCTCAAGCGCTGAGCGGGCCTCGGCCAACGACCAGACCGTGCGCTGCTTGAATCGAACGCGCGATAGTGCGCTGCGTGATCGCTGTGTGGCATAGGACGAAAGCAGGTCGTAGAGCGTCGCCGACCATTCCGGCTGCTTGATTTCCTCGATTGGCTCGGGCAGCCCGCGCGGGAAAATGTCCCGGTTAAGCTGGGGACGCTCCATCATGCGCGTCGCAACGTCGCGAATGGCTTCCAACCGGCGCAGACGGTTGGCCAACGCCAGCGCCATGTCCTCGGCGCTCGGACCCTCGCCAGGCTCCGCTTCCGGCAACAACAACCGAGACTTGAGATATGCGAGCCACGCCGCCATCACGAGATAGTCCGCCGCAAGCTCAAGGCGCAATTGCCGCGCCGCCTCGATAAAGGACAGATATTGGTCGGCCAGCGCCAAAATTGAAATCTTGGTCAGATCGACCTTTTGTTGACGCGCAAGCATCAGCAGCAGATCAAGAGGGCCTTCGAACCCCTCCACATCCACGATCATGGCCGGCTCAGTAGTGCCGCGATCAGCGCCGAGTGCTGTGTCGAATTCCTCTCCGCTCATGTGACGATCTTTCGTTGTGGTGCCGTTCGATCGTCACCCATCATTTGCGCGAATACCTTGCGTGCCGCATGCGTGTCGAATTCCTCGGGAGCCGCTCGAAGATTCAGCGCCGCGTCAGCCCGGCGTGCGGACTCACCAGCAAGTTCGGGCGCTTCGGCTGCGACGGCCACCACCTCGGTAAGGTCCCCGTTGCAGTGCAGGACGACGTCACAGCCTGCGGTCAGGGCGGCCCGGCTCCGCTCAGATACGGTTCCGGACAGCGCATTCATCGAAATGTCGTCGCTCATCAACAGGCCCTGGAATCCGATAAAGCCGCGAATCACTTGCCGCACTATTGTGACCGAAGTGGTGGCAGGCGCGACGGGGTCTATGGCACTAAACACAACATGCGCAGTCATCCCAATCGGCAAGTCCGCCAGCGGCCGGAACGCGGCAAAATCGACGGCCTCAAGGGTGGCCCGGTCGGTATCGACGACCGGCAGTTTGTGGTGGCTATCGACTGAGGCCCGGCCGTGACCAGGCAGGTGCTTTAGCACCGGGAGAACCCCGCCAGTCAGCAAGCCGTCCGCAATGGCTTTCGCGATGGCCGCAACTTTTGCTGGTTCACGACCGTAGGCCCGGTCGCCGATGACCGGATCACTGCTTTCCAGGGGTACATCGGCCAGTGGCAGGCAGTCGGCATCTATGCCAAGCGGCCTGAGATCGGCGGCAATCAAATGCGCGGCGAGCCGTGCCGCCGCTATTCCCGCCGCGGGTTCGCGGTCATAGAGGTCACCATACCGCTGACCAGCCGGATAAGCGGGCCAATGCGGCGGGCCGAGCCGCTGGACGCGCCCGCCCTCCTGATCAACGAAAACGGGCGCCTCCCATCCGACCGTTTCGCGAAATGACTCAGTAAGACCAGTCACTTGTGCCGGTGTGCTCACGTTCCTTTTGAAAAGGATCAGCCCCCAAGGTCGAGCTTCCCGGAGGAATGCGCGCTCATCGGCGGAAATGCTCAAGCCCGCCAAGCCGGTAATAAAAGCGCGCGCCGCCATCGGCGCGGATTAGCCCGTGCCCGCCGCAGGGGTCAAGTTTGCGGCGCTTAATTCTTCTGGATGAGACACTGGCCGCCAGCGGCCTTCAGGCTTGAACACAGTTCCGCAGCCTCCGCGGGGTTGGTGAAGGGACCAACCATGGCGCGATAATAAGTCCCCTTGGCTCCCAAGTCGGCCTTGTGGACCAGCAGGTCGCGGCCGCCGAGCTGGGTCGGGAATTTGGCTTGCAGCCCACGGAACGCAGACTGCGCCTCAGCCTCGCTTCGCTGTGAGGAAATCTGCACGAAGGTGCCACTGCCGACATTGCTGACCGCGGAAGCAGGAGCTGCGGCCTGCGGTGCGACAGCGGCGGTCTGAGTCGGCGCCGCCGGGCGTGCCTGAGCGCGCGCTGGGGAAGCATCCGGGTTCAGCGACAATGGCGAATTCCCGGAAGGGGTCGCCTGTCGGACTGGCTGCGCGGAACGCGCTGCTGGTGTCGGCGTCGAGTCGGAATCCGCGTCAGCGGTGGCGTTGTCGGCAGTGCGGGTCGGCGCTGCGGCCGGTTTGGCAGGCGCGACGGGCGCCTGCGGAGCGCGGGACGCGGTCGGTGTCGCGAGTGGCGCGGCAGCCTGGGCATCAGCTGGCTGGTCCGGACGGATAGCGATAGTACGAACCTTCTTCGGTTCGTTTCCGACGATACCGCTGCCCAATGACGACTGCGGCGTAACCTGTGACAACACTACCGTTGTCGGCTTGTCGATCGGCTGCTCCTCGCGCGACACCAATTTCTCGCTTTGGCCACGCTCATTCACGCGCTCGGTGATCAGTTTGTTCGACTGCGCGTCCTTGCTGTTTGTTGCAGGAACAACTTTGCTTGGGCCCGCGTCCGCCTTGATAACAGGCGGCGGCTGCGTGGATCCGGAGGAGCCAAACAAGGCGCGATAGCCGAACGCGCCCGCGGTGCCAATCAATGCCAAACCAATTACGCCGGCAATCGCCATAACTCCCAGGCGTCGGCGCGAAGACGGCGCTTCATCGTAGTACTCATCTTCGGGCTGCTGGTTCGGATCCTGTTCGTACGAGTCGTACGGATAGTCCGCTTGACCCGATGGATAACCTCGCGCCTCATGGTCGGCTTGGTAGGGTTCGTCGTGGGCTGGCGTTTGCTCCCCGCCATATGCTTGGCGACCATAGCTTGGGTCATCGTAGTCGGTGGGGCCCGTCTGCTCACCGATCGTGCCGCGGGCATTGTAATAACCGTTGCCGTCAGGCCTTTGCGCGGATGAAGCGTTCCAATCGGCCTCGTCTCTCGGCGCGTATGGAGAACTCGGGGACGCCGCGTTCCAATCGGTGCGTTCCGCTGGCGCCGCCGAACGGCGCGCTGTGTCGCGCCCAAACTCTCCAAACGGATCGGTCTGTCCTATGAGACGCGCAAGCTCAGCGAGCGGATCATTGTTCGAGGTCCTCGCGTGGCTACGCAAAGGCGGTTCACTTGCACGGTAAGGTCTTTGGCTTCGTTCTTCCGCCATTCGGTCCCCGGTTACTGTGCTCGCCCTGTTCTACTTATAGCTGCTGGCGATCAAAGACGCCAAAAGCAGATCCCCAAGGACGAGACTTATCGCATTTCTTCCGGCGCGCTGACCCCGAGCAATGCTAAACCCGAGGCGAGTACGGTGACTATCCCCTTCACCAGGGCGAGCCGGGCTTTCGTCGTTTCTCGATCATTCTGGATAATGAAGCGTAAATGAGGCAAGTCCTTTCCGCGCGTCCAGAGGGCGTGAAATTCGCTTGCCAATTCATACAGATAGAACGCGATTCGGTGCGGCTCGTGGGCCGCGGCCGCAGCCTCCACAGTGCGCGGATAAAGCGCGATACGCCGTAACAATGATATCTCGCCGGTATCGCTCAGACGCCCAAGCTGCGCCTGCTGGAGGTAAGCCCTGAGAGCCGAATCAGCGGTCGGGAGGTCTGGCATCTCCTCCCGCACGTTGCGGAACACCGACATCCCCCGCGCGTGTCCATATTGCACGTAGAAGACTGGATTCTCGCGCGTGTGTTCGATGACCTTTGCGAGGTCAAAGTCGAGCACCGCATCGTTCTTGCGGTATAGCATGTCGAAGCGAACGGCATCGCGGCCGACTTCATCCACCACCTCGCGGAGGGTGACAAATTCGCCGGCCCGTTTCGACATCTTCACCGGCTCGCCCGCGCGCAGCAGGCGGACAAGCTGCACGAGCTTCACATCGAGTTCGGCTTTGCTCCCACTGACCGCCTTGACCGCCGCCTGCATGCGTTTGATGTAGCCACCATGATCGGCACCCCAAACGTCAATGAGATTCAAAAATCCACGGTCGACTTTCGATCGGTGATAGGCAATGTCGGAGGCAAAATACGTGTAACTCCCATCCGACTTCTTCAGCGGTCGATCGACGTCATCGCCGAATTCCGTTGAGCGGAACAGCGTCTGCTCACGGTCTTCCCAATCCTCAAGGCTTCCGCCTTTGGGTGGCGGCAATCGCCCCTCATAAACCTCACCACTCTTGCGCAAGCTCTCAATGGTCGCGCCGACTTCGTCGCGCTTGCCTTCTATCAATGACCGTTCGGAAAAAAACACGTCGAATTGAACATTGAGCGCTGCAAGATCGTTGCGGATGACATTCATCATCATGTCGATCGCTTTGGCGCGCACGACTGGAAGCCATTCGCTCTCTTTCAGCGTAGTCAACTTGGCGCCATACTCCGCGGCGAGTTCCCCTCCAACCGGTTTCAAATAATCACCCGGGTAAAGACCGTCGGGGATGGCGCCAATATCCTCACCGAGCGCCTCGCGGTAGCGCAAAAAAGCAGAGCGCGCCAAAACATCGACCTGCGCGCCCGCATCGTTGATGTAGTACTCGCGCGTTACATCGTAGCCGGCGAACGCCAGCAGGTTGGCGAGCGCATCGCCGAACACTGCGCCACGGCCGTGACCGACATGCATGGGCCCGGTCGGGTTGGCCGAGACATACTCGACGTTGACCTTTTCGCCTTCGCCGACAGCGCTTTGTCCGTAGTCTTCGCCTTGCTCAAGCACAAGCAGTAGCTCTTCACCCCAGACATTTGGCTTCAATGAGAGATTGATGAACCCTGGCCCGGCCACGTCGACCGAGGCGACTTTGTCGTCAGCGCGCAATTTGGCTACGATGCTTTCGGCCAATTCGCGCGGCTTCTTGCCGGCATCTTTCGCCAGCACCATCGCGGCATTCGTTGCCATGTCGCCATGGGTTGGATCGCGCGGTGGCTCGACAACAATCCGGCCTATCTCTGCCCCGGGCCCGAGGACGGCAGTGCTGGCCGCCTGCACGCGCGCGAGCATGTCCGCAAACAGATGACGGGGTTGTTCTTTTGAAACCATTGTGGCGAAGCGGCTAACGGAATTCGGAGGGCAAGTCAAAAAATCGCGGCGCGGGGACTACCAGATTGTTGCCCCACTATCGACAACGAGGATCTGGCCAGTCGTGATGGCCGCTTCATCGGATGCCAGAAATACGGCCGTATCGGCCATGTGAATCGGCAGCCCAAGGCCAAACAGATGCGTGGCGGCAAGCTTCTCGAGGTCCTTTGAACCTTCCAACAGTTTTTTGACCCGCTCGGACAGCGTGACGGAAGGTGCGATCGCGTTCACGCGGATCTTGTGCTTGGCATATTCCACCGCCATTGAACGCGTCAGTGACGCGATGGCGCCTTTCGCGGCCGTGTAGCAGTCACGCCCCGGAACCGCGCTCAAGGCGATCGACGACGACATGTTTATGATCGCGCCGCCGCCGGACTTGATCATGTGCGGAATGCCGATCTTCGAGCAGAGAAATGTTCCATACAGGTCAAGTTTGATCACACGCCAGAATTCTTCTTCTGGTGCCTCGGTCACCGGGCCATCCTGCAGCGTCGAACCCCCCGCATTGTTGTGCAGAATGGTAAGCCCACCAAACCTGTCAACAGTTTCTGCAAAAGCCGCCTCGACCATTGCCTTGTCGCGGATGTCACAGTGGATGAAATGAGCGTCCCCTCCCGAGTTCTTGACTCGTCCGCGCGCGGATTCCGCGGCTGCCTCGCCGCGCGAGACATCAATTTCCGCGATTACGACCTTTGCGCCCTCTTCTGCAAACCTCTCCGCGGTTGCCCGGCCGATACCGCCACCCCCGCCGGTGATGAATGCAACTTTGCCTGCAAGGCGCGCCATGAAAAATTCCTCTGCGTGATGTCGTTGATCGCTGAGCGGCGCGCAAACCACTGTTAGGGTGACAGTCCTTTTGCGTGCATTACGGCACGATAGGCAAACACAATTGCCGGACCGAGCGTCGTGCCCGGGCCCGGATAACTACCAGCCATCACCGATGCCATGTCATTGCCGCATGCATAGAGACCTGGAATCGGCTTTCCATCGCCGCCGAGAACGCGTGCGTCCGCGTCAGTCGCAAGACCGGTGCTGACCGCAATGTCGGCAGGCCACACTGCAAGGGCATAAAAAGGCGGCTTGACCAGCGGTCCGATGCAAGGGTTCGGTTTGTTGTTGGCATCGCCATTGAAACGGTTCAGCTCGGTCTCGCCCTTGCCAAAATCGATGTCGATGCCGGTCTCGGCAAACCCATTGTAGCGCATCACGGTGCCGCGGAGTTGCTCCGCGTCAATTCCAATTTTGCCCGCGAGTTGTCCTAGATCGGGTGCGCCGACAAGGTATCCGCTCTCGACGAACTTTGCGGGATTACGATGACCGGGGTAAATGATGCCCAGACCGTATTTTTCGAGAAATGTAGAATCGCAAATTAGCCAGGCAGGGATTGCTGCGGTCGTCTTGTTGCATTCAAACATCGCCAGCACGAAGTCGTGATAAGAGACCGCTTCATTGACAAAGCGCTCGCCGGCTGCGTTCACCGCAATCAGCCCTGGTTTGGCGCGATCGAGCACGAGATGCGGAAACAGGCCCTTGGTGCCGTCACTCCGTGGCACGATCGAAACTGGCGTCCAAAGTCCGCTGGTGCTTTTTTCGGGCGTCAACGCAGCGCCCAGCCTTTGGCCAATTTCAAGCCCATCACCTGTATTGTCCACCGAGCTCATTGAATATGTCGGCACGGGGCGAGGCATGAATGCGTCGCGGAAGCCCTTGTTGTGCGCGTATCCACCGGTCGCCAGCACAACCCCTTTGCGGGCTTTCACCAGAATTTTTTTGCTTCCAATTTTCAGTTGCGCGCCTTTGATCCCATTCCGATCGCCATCAACTTCAATGATTGATGCATCGAACAGGATCGGTACGTTGCGTTTGCGCAAACTGTAAAACAATCGCGCGATGAGCGCATTGCCCATCATCAGTCGCGTACCGCGCGCATACTTCAAGCGGTCAGACAAATAGCGCAGGAACAGTTTCGCCGAATAGACAAAATTGGCGATCGATTTGAACCTTCCAATCAATGGAGAAATGTCCGCCTTGCCGACCATCATGCCGCCGAAGATCATGAACTCAGGCACTGGCGGACGTATTCGCCGAAAATCGCCGTCAAGTAGCCGACCATCGAACGGCTCGGGCACAATCGCGCGGCCAGCCAATGCGGCGCCCGGCATGTTGCTGCGATAATCCGGATGTTTGCCACAAGGAACGAATTGCACATCCGATCGCGCACAAAGATAGTCGATCACCGCTGGCCCGGTTCGAAGATAGGCACTTCTCAGCTCGCGATTGGTTCCCTCTCCCACCAACGCGCTCAGATAGCGGTCCGCCTGTTCGGCGCTGTCGTTATATCCCGCCGCACGGCTCTGACTGTTACCCGGAATCCAGAGTGTGCCGGCCGAGGTCGAGCCCGTGCCGCCGACCTGATCTGACTTCTCGCACAAGAGAACGTCGAGGCCCTCTAGCGATGCGACCAACGCCGCGGCCATGCCAGCCGGACCCGCACCGGCAACAAGTAGGTCGACCTCAGAAGGAGGATCGATATTGGCGATCATTTTTCACCGACAGTCGTCGTCATCCGTTTGGATGATGTCATGCAGTAACGGCGATGTCATCGCTTTCGGTGTCCAAACCTTTTCGACATCACCCAATCGGATGACGCACCGGATTCGGGAAACTGTCATCTTGATTACATTCAAGTTCAGCCCGAGTTCATGGGCGCCGCACCAAGTTGGGAATACGGCGGCGCTCGATCTGCGCCGCATATTTCACAGGCCTGAGCGCGGTAACAGAGCCAACATCGGAGCGAAGAAATGACGAAGCTGACAAAGATTTCCAGACTGGCGAAGCTGACAGTTGCGCTGGTGGCGAGCGCTGCGCTGATGAGCTCGATTGAAATCGCAAATGCCAAGGGGGGCGACCACCATCAAAACCACAACGCGCAAAGCACGGCGCCCCGACCTCATTTCGTAATCAGCGGTCAGCCTGCCAATGTAAAGCGGGTCACGCGCGCCACCAAAAAGAAGGAGATGGCAGACAAGAAAAAGGGCTGCGGAAAGATCATCGTTCCGACGGCTGAATGTGGTGTGAGCTCCAAAAATCCGGTCGGCAGTACAATTCCCACACTTCCTTCTCAAGCCGGCGGAAGCAACACAGCCCCAAAAGGTC
>Ga0207665_10000906_pt1 | contig 19971 bp, 20 predicted proteins | sample LARL112metaG_FD_184351 | JGI IMG/M metagenome (GOLD analysis project Ga0207665, IMG submission 184351) | Corn, switchgrass and miscanthus rhizosphere microbial communities from Kellogg Biological Station, Michigan, USA - LAR L11-2 metaG... | ecosystem: Host-associated > Plants > Roots >...
CTGTTAACTTAATAATAATTTTTCTACTGAAATATACCCACAATTGCTACAATTTACAATGTAAAGCCAATTAACCAACTACGTGATTATAATTCAATATACGCAAATATGATAAGTATCAGGGCATCTTCTATTGCCATCAATTTAATCTATAATCCTATCCCTAAAGATCATCTCTCATATGGGGCCAAGAGATTAATACCACCACTTCGTTCTCTCTAGGGGTTGCTGCTGAAAATGTTTCTCTAACTCGGCTAATCTTTCTAAAGAACCATTATTATCTCGAAGACTAGAAAAGGAAGAATCATTTCGGATTCTTTGTAAAAGCAAGAGAACCTGATCATAAGTAGCACCTTGTTTTATATCATAGTTTATTTGTCTAGCAACATTATTTATTCTACCATAACGTTTATTCATTCTTTTTTCCCAAGAGGTTGCATTTTCTGCTAGTCCAGTTACGAATTTCAAAACTACCTTTTCTAAATGTTTAACATGCCACTCCATCATTGGAAAACTGTTCTGAATCAATAGTTATTACCACGCATATTCATATAATATACTTATGTAGATATAAATGTACCCTTCCGAAGGTTCTGGATGCCGCTTGATATATTCCGATTCTCTTAGTCACTTTTTCCCAAAACCCCCTCTTCTATCTTTTATCCCTCATGGTTGGATATCTTTTTGAAAATTCCTTATATTTTGCAAATACCAGTTAGGATATTTCTGGTCAGTTCGTACGCATTAACTAGACCAAAACTTGTTGTTGTTTCTATAGGTGTTTCCTCTGATAACATAATATTATCCGTGTAATTGTAATTCCAGGTTAGTACGGTACTTTACCATACCGACCCTAATATGATTATAAATGGGAATGAAACAGCCAAATATACCGTAATCGCAACGCTTCGAATTTACCAGAGAAATTCGACTTTTATTGATCAATCTGATTGGCCGAAAAAATAAGTCGTTTCGGATTGAGTGACGCACTGCTAAAATACAACAGTAAACCCCTCGAAAAAGAAGCAAAAAGCATTGTGGCAGGGCCTCTTCTTGCAGTTCTTAAACGGATTATTTCGAATTCAAATATTGTCAGGAGATATCATGCAATTTGAATCTGGTAAATAAATAAATAAATAAATACTATATGTTATCGATAACTGGGACTTGGGACGAGATAATCAAATTACATAATAGTTCTTATCATATTGGTAAGAAGCCAACCTATTGCAGAGTACTATACAAATAGTTTGCTGTCTATGGTTATAATATGGTAGATAGCGATGAACACGTTATTAAGTGTAGTATTTGTGGACGAGGATTAATAGTTAAAGATATAGTTAACGATGGGTTGGCTTTTCTGAGCCATTTGAGATTTGACCACAGAATCACATATACGTTTCAAAGAATGACTACAGAAGCGGTGAGAGTCCAGAGTACCAGGAGTAAAACTGTACAAAATCATGAATTTATGGCACTTGAATAATTGCATACTCTAACAAACAATACATAACTTGTACAGTATCTGGATTTCTGTTTGGTGTTCATAAAAGATATGTTTATGTGATTATGATCTAGACACAGCCAATATTGACTAATGCAATTAGTTCTGATAGAGAATTTGAAAACGTACAAGGATTAGAAGATGAGGATGCATGGATGAGGTAAAACAGTACATTTCACATTTGAGAGGCATTTATTGACTATAAAAACAAGAAATTACAGGGCTCGTGTTATATTTGAGATCACAACCAAAGTTCTTCTCAGCATAGGAATTTGCAAGGCTAAGTGGTTAAAGATTGATTGTGAATCTGTAGAAAAAGGCAGATTATATCTCCCCATCTTTCAGCTTCGAATCAAACAAAGGTGCAAGATAAAATAATACGAAGCTAGTAGCAGATTCTAGTACGTGACCTGAGAACAATGATAAGAAAGAGATAATCTGGCAGATTGGTATTGCATATAACGAGTTTAACATTATGTTATTAAGGTAGGACGCCTATACTGATAGATGACTAATAACTCAAAATTCATAATCGTTGCTGCTGGTTCAGTTGTAGCTTCATCTTTACCTACGTTCGTTGATAGTTTAGAGAGATAAAGGTATAATAATGACAATGATAACAGATGGAAAATCGTTAGGTTTTCAAGTTAATGACAATAAGAAAGAAGAATTGCAAAAGCAAAAAATACAGCTATGGTCTAACGTATATGAAACAGAATTTGCTCTTTGTTTACCTATACCTGATTCTGCAGATGTCATTAAGCCAGAAGAATTATTATTCCTTGCAAAAACAGATCCCAATACAAGATATACCCATATTGTGGCAGAATCTTATCATGTGGGAGACTTAAAGCAAGGTTGGAACTACACTCTAAGACATTTAATCAAGCGGTACAAGGAAGTATTACATTATCAGCCACAAGAAGTATATTTGGAGAAAAATAAACCAATAACATATCACACTGTTTATCAATCATCTTCAAGAAGAATGGTTGAGGAGGAATTCGAAGAAGCTAGGAGCATTAAAAGAAACATAGAATATCCTCTTAGGTTAGTAACATGTCTGAAATGTCATTATTGTAACCTAGATTTTGATGACGTTAAAGAAAGAAAAGAACATGAATTAGAATGGCATATTTAGCTATAGATAAAACTCCATCGTTCAAATGATCCAAATCCTTAGAACGGTAAGAAATGGATTAAGCATGTTATAGTTGAACGATTTTATGATATGATCTCATTATTAGAACTATAATTACAGTACCGTTACAAGACATTGCACAGGAATACATCTATAGCATTTTTGCTTTAGCTCTGTCCAGAGTTATCGTATAATGAATGGTGTATTTAAGCCTCGTATGGATATATAATCTAACTTGCTACAGATTATCCCGACATGCTCTATACATACGCTGCAATTTGGTGATTAGTGTGTAAGATTCTGGAAAGGGCCTATCCTAGTCAGATGTTCAGCCATTAGTCACGCATCAGTTCACGGAATGATGCTTTGAACGACGAATGTGACATATGATTACGATCAATAATGCTCCTGACTAGTTGCGAACTCGGAATGCGTCGCATGGCATCAATTCCTTTTCTTTTTGATTCGAAGGCAAGAGCAAGTAACAAGTATGTGTTAGTTTCTATTTTAGAGTAATAATCTTGCAATATCTTGTAAGATACGCTAAGATTGTTACCGACCTACATGATCGGTACGAACACATATTTCATTGTATAATTTTAGGTTTTCATCCTCATAGGTGAACTCTTTCCAGACCTGTGTAAATTACTTAATAATTTAAATTCACGTGTCCTATAGATGTCCTATAGATTGATATACTTTGTATCTCTTATGACTGACTGACTGACTGACTCACTCACTCACTCACTATTTGATTCTACCATATCCGAGATATGGAAAATTAACCTAGAACTAACAGCTAACAATACTATATACTTGATTGCGTATATCTAATATGCCACTGCAATCTGACTGTCATGACTAACTGATGACGTAAAGATATAGTGGCGGGGTGTGGTACCACTGTCGGCTTTGTTCGACGGGCTACTGCGGACGATACTGTTGGAGTTTAGTCCATGTTCATATGTGTAGTAGCGACGGGGTACCTGCGCCCCCTTGTGTTACTAAGGATAAAAAAGGTTAAATAAGTTGACGTTGTTGTTCATAAATTAGAATACAGCGCTTTGTATTAGCATTAATTCCCTCATCGTAAACTCTAATATTATATTGCTATTGCTACTGTCGGTACCGATGTTGTTTTTACTGATCATTTTTTGATTCAATTCCCCCCGTGATTTGAATAGTATCTGACCAGTCTCTTGGTATTTTCGTAAGAGATCTATACGAATCCTATGCGTTGAGTCTAGATGGCTGATCTACTCGCTCCATTTTCAAAGTGGTAAGTTAGCTTACAGCGAAACTGCTGCTGTTCTTCATCTTCGCTAGCCAGCTGATTAGATCTAGCTTAGTAACTGTGCTCTCCAGCAGAAATTGGAATTCCTGCGTAATAGGCGCTTGATTTAAGAACCCTCATAGTATCAGTATACTTTCCTTGATATGTCTAGCAACATAGTGTCTGGATAGATATTCTTTTGACACTTGGAACACAGAAATAAGCAGATGTGCTTAGCCTTACCCTTAGTCATAGTCGTTTGTGTTCTGTCCCGCTTTCTCTATAGTAATAATACACGTTCTACGTTATCAAGCAATTTACCCATCTGCACAAAGGCCGTCGTACATTCTGTGGCTAAGCAGGCCGCGGTAATCCGCAGCTACTAGTGATAAGAGGTAAACATGAAAAATGACATCTTTATCAGATAGGAGTCCAGTAAACTAACTAACATGTTAACCAAGAAAATTATTCTGGCGACTATCCTCGTAGTTACAATAGTACTGACAGGATCTGCTTCACTTGCCTCGCTTAGTGTAAATGTGAAAGCACTTGGAAATGATACATTTACTGCACATCCACCAACTAGTAACGGCAGCAGTAGTAATAATACATATACGGCTAAAATCTTTCAACACGCTATGAATGATATAAAAAACGGTAAATGATTAGTTACCTGAGACGTGGAATTTAATGACAGAAAGAAAGCGTTATAGTTTTAAGATATCCGGAACTTTCGAGTGCGAGAATAGGGATCAAGGCATGGACCACTTATACAATATCATAATAGGACATGTCGATGGTTCAGAAATAACAAACCTCATTGTTGAAGAAGGGGAAGTTACTGAAGAGAGATAATTAAATTATGGTCATAATTTCTCCTTCCAATTGAAGCCTCCGATGGCGTAGCAATATTGATAATTATCCCCTCCTTCGTAGGAGTCGTAGCAACTGTTATCTATACAGTAAATTCCTGTAGAACAGGCGTCTATTTACATAAGTCAGGAATCTTATGAGCTCATAGAAGGACATGGGATTCAGAAGCTACATTAGCCTAGACACAACACGCTGATAGAGTAATCAAAGAATATGAATTTCAGCAAGAGACTATTAGCCAATTAAGAAATGAAGCTCAGGAAAATAAGGGCGTCATAGGATCTCAAGGGTAGTCTTACTATGCCGTGATAAGATTCACAGTTTAGGAGGAACGCTAGTTGAGGCAAGTTCAGCAAATGTTTAGTGATATAAAGATAAATTTAGCATTTAACAGTAATAACGATGCGCCCGCGCCACAAACGAATGGCAGTATTAAGTGATATGGTGTCCATATTACTATAGAACCAAATATGATACCAGGGATAACAGATGATCATGACGGATAGGACTTTTTCGGTCCATTGCAGGAATGGGGGAATTCCTCAAGACCCTATCCTGGAAAGAACGTATCGAGTTCTATAATACATTAGAAACTATGGTCGAACAACCAGTACTGCTAAGATTAGAAAAGAACTAGAAGAGAGAGAACAAGTTTTTGGTTTATGGAAAAACTAATGATATGGTTATAGATAGATGGTGCGGTTGCAAATCATACGTCATATCTAAATGTCGCACCAACGAAGAACCAAGCTATGCTGAACATTGCATAAATTCTTGAGCAGAGATGTTGAACAATAGATTGATAGATTTCCACCTAGTTTCTGCCATTCTTAAATAGAATGCTGTGCAGATCTGTATTGAAAACAAGGTGAGCTTAGATGTCACCAAGCAAAAACTTATGGATGTAGTGAAGGGCAGCCCTAACCCGGCAGCTTTGGTTGTTGGATTGACAATAGTAATGGTCATTGGTTCAGCGGTTGGAATTTTTGACAGTCATCATTTGGCACGTGCAATAAATTTGAATTATGGCCGCAGTGCCAGGAGTTGCCACTCTGCAAACATCCTGGATACTAGAGGCCAGGGAGATTTGCATCACCGCTCGGCAGCAACAAATACCGATTCGGGTGGCTATGCGCATCACCAGAAAGTAGAGTAGGTCTCTGTTTTATTCTATTATGGACTAGAAAGGTGGACTTAACGAACTGGGTTCCTTTCGAAGAAATTGAAGAGATCTTTAAACGATACTACAGGATGGCTTTCTATAGAGCAGGTGTCGAACAGTCCCCTGTTAAGTAACTCTAGCATCTCATTTTCACTTTCTACATCTATCAAAAAGAATTGACCCCTGCTATCTGCAAACTGTCCTACCTCCACGAGTTTTCCAGAATTAATAATTCGCCTTATCTGTGTATCTATATGTTCAGAGTGTGTCTTCAGCTCGTGTTCGTTTTGGATGGTTTCAAATACTTTTGTGGTATTAGAAATCTCATTTTCTTATGTTAAATGTGCGAGAGAGTAGAAGTATATAATGTATCTATTTGTATGTTTGACTGAACGCTTTCCATAGTTCATTAAACCTCCCCCTATGTACTAGGCATATAGGCTGTTGACCTATCCTATCCTAAGCTAACTTCATCAGTAGGTCTGTTTGTGTCTTTCTTCGATTTTCCTCACCCATTATCATAGCTAGTATTTGCTGCATGGCTTCTAACTCCGCTAAGGTGTCCTCAACAATCCGCATGTTGAACTTGCCTGGGTCGACTTGTTTCTGCTTCTTTTGAATTTCTTTGTAATTCATTTTTTTAGTATCGTCTACTGTCGGTCCTTTTCGCTTTTGCATGCAATCAAGGTATTCTGTCGTTTTTGGTTTTTTATAGACTGAGGAACCGTAGGTAGAGGGACACGGACAGGACCATTTTTTAAAAAAAGAGAACCGTTTTAAATAGCGTCTTATCTCTGTTTTATAATGTTGAGTTGATCTACTATGTCGACCATACTGACTACATTTTACTTTATCATATCCTGAAGATTTCTTTCCAACATTAATAATGTATTTTGTAGTCCAATCAGAGATTCTTATTCATTGCCTGATCTGGCATTGATGATGAGTCTATTAACCAGCGCTCTTCAAAAATAATGAACGATAGTGTATACATATATCTTTAGACAATAGTAGTGACAAGTCCACGCCAGCCAGATTGTCTAGTTCTGCTAATACCCCGATAGGATTAAACATCGGACTTTTGAACATCAGGAATTATTATCCCGGTAATACAGTCCCAACCCGATGGGCGGCATCATATTATAAAATATCGAAAATGCTGCGTCCTAGGTTTAGAGTGACGCCTTGGTAGGATGATAAATAAGTGGATTCCTATCATGATGCGCCAAACTCCTAATATCAAACATAATTTCCCTCAAGTTAAAGATGCGTGCTATTTTGCTAAGAGGGTTAGACATAGGCTAGATGCTAAAATAACCAGCATAGAATAGATAGGAGAAATCGGATAATCTACTTAGTAGCGACATGTTTATGATAAGAATACAAGCTTTAGAATGGGTTCAAGGAAAGATACAGGATGTAATTCATAGCGCTACCTGCCAAGCGCTTTAGGCCTGTGATAGTTGATTCTTATTCTGGTGGTATTGGTTGCATCAAAAGAACAATCCAGGTATTATGAAATAACTTCACTGGCTGATATGTTACTAACATCTTTGTATTATCTATGGTATCTATCGTTGAACCTGACTTTCCATTTAAAGCATTCTTAAAACTGTTCAGAGTAGCAAAAGATTCTGCAGTTTTACTTTTATTTATATCAGAATCTGCTATTTTCTGTCCTTTGTAGCCTGTATAAACAACTCTTTCATCTGATGGTAGATTAAGTGATTGAAGATCTTTGTCAAAGACTCTAAAATCAATTCCACCGACCCATACTCCAGCAATATTGGATTGATCCTTAGAAGAAGAATGTACAGGAATAGCTATCGCGCCTCCTCTAAAACTAGAAGCGGTCTTGGTATTTATCACATTTCCTAAATAAACATCGTTTGTTTTAATTGATCCTTGAAAATAATCTCTAAATGCAAAATTGTTCGTGGTAAGATTCTGTTGTGTAGAATAAGGTTCAAATAAATATGCGTCTCCATTCGGCATGATAAAGAAAACTTCACGCAAATCACTATTACTGACTACTATGTTCTTAGCCACTTGTCTTTTTTCTGTATCTGCATTTTCAGGGATTCCATGTAACGTGTCTAAGGTATAGTTGAGTAAATGCGCATAAGATACATTTCTCACTTGAGGTAATTTGCTTGTTATTTCTAAGATAGCTCCCGCTTTTTTAAGATGATCTTCAAGATTCTTTGCCAGGATATTTGTAATCAGGTTATCAGTAGCAATAGTTGCTGTAGCAAAGATAGTGCCATTACTAATGCTAGTATTATTAGTATCCTTATTATGAAGAGCTTTAATATGATTAGGATGGGAAATAGTCAATACGCCTATGCAGGCCATGCTGAATATCACTAAAATTGCGGTATAACCTTTAATTTTCAACATAGCAGTACAAAAGATTCCCCATATTGGGATATATATACAGATAGCTTGTAATATGTCCCTTGAGTTCAAAGTACTATACAGGATTAATTCTTAATGATGTAGCAAGAAACCGGCATGTATATGACGACGACAAATGGACTAAAATATCATACTAATGTTTCACCATCCTGGGACGTCTGTCTATACCTAGACTCAGCATTTTTGATAATATTATAACCTTGCATACCTCATATCCAGGTTATAATGATGTTTCCGAAATAACTGAGCCGGATGTTCAAAAATCAGATGTGTTAAGCGTATTACATGTTAACGGAATTAGTTTATCGGTTCACATCGACTAGCAGCTGCTACTATCCAATGGCATCATTAATTGGGAGTCGACAGATATCAAATTCATCACCAGTCAGCTAGTTTTACCTATCAATAGGATCCACTAGCCATAAGTAAGTGAAAAAATTTGCTTACCTATTGGTAACTGTCCAATTTAAATACAATAGATAATGAATAAAGGGTTATGCAATATGAAAAATATAGTCAGATAAACCTTTTAGGCGCGCTCTGTCTAGCCGTGATGCTTATTGTAACTTTTACAATAACTACGCAAGCTGGTCTTGCAAATGCGCTGAACAAGACAGTTTTTACAAAACCTAATGAGATAAGGGGCCAGATAACAAATGCTACTAAGACCAATATCGTTCTAGTTCATGGTGCAGGAGCTGATGCATCTTCATGGAGTAAAGTAATCCCTGTTCTACTTAACGCAGGACATAAAGTTATAGCAGTACAGCTTTCTCTCTATTCTCTGGCAGATGATGTGGCTACAGTAAAGCGTGCAATTGATCTATTGGGTGGACCAACAATTCTTGTAGGGCACTCATATGGTGGAATGGTAATCTCAAACGCTGCTTATAATAATCCCAATGTCAAAGGTCTTGTCTACGTTGCTGCATTAGCCCCTAAAGAAGGTCAATCTATCAGTAGCTTCACCGACCCCACCAAATTTCCAAAAGGATCTCTAATCATTGATAGAGGGGGCTTTGCATACTTTAATCCGAATATGTTCCATAATTCATTCCCAGATATTGATCCGGCTCAAGCTAAGATCTTAGCCGTTACACAAAAGCCAATTAACATGTCAATTTTTACTGAAAAATCTGGCCCACCAGCTTGGAAGCAACTTCCGACATGGTATCAAGTATCTGAAAACGATCGCAATATCGCTCCTGCTGTCGAACGTTTATTTGCAAAACAGATGAACGCTACCACTATCTCACTTCCCTCTAGTCATGTCTCGCTTCTATCTCACCCAAAGGAAGTCGCGCAATTAATTCTAAATGCAACTAAAGGAGTCGCCAAATAGCATCACTAATAGCTTTATTAGTCATTCATATATTAGGTTCATGAGTGTTACCAATTCGTTTAATTATAGTCTTACTGCTGTTTTTAATTACTCTATTAGATTTTAATCATACCCTTTGGTCTCAACAAATGTCATTCGGTCAGCAATCATTTGGGAATACAAGTTCCCGAATAGAAAATCGCCTCGATACTATAATTGAGCTGTTGCAGCAGTCAAAACAAGGAAGTATTATCCAGCTAAATTTGACAATTATTGTTTTCATGATGGGATTAGCGTATGTAATCTTTGGACTGTACATTGGACAGGAACATAAATTGTCTACCTTTACAAGGAGACTCTATCTTACTGCATATTTTGCATTAGTTGTTCCAATTACAGTTATACTTGTAAAATATATAGTTAACACCCTCTCGTCTGGTAAAGTGGATGATCCAGTTCTAACTGTTGCATACTTACTGCTAATTCCTGTTACAGCCTCCTATATACTGATGATAGTTAAGAGTAAACATGAATTTGTTCGGGCTTCTTAATCAAGGCATTATCCCCAGACCAATCTAAAACTATTATGCTAGTAGTAGGCTAATAGATTACCATGCCTTAAAGCATTCTACTTTGCCAAATATGCTAACCTAATTAAATTGGTCCTGATATTGGCCTGTAATATTATTATTCATCCATCACATTGCAACTGATTATCTTTTCAAAAATACCGGTCTGGAATGAATTCTGGAAGTAGAACTAATAAGAAAAGATACAAACTAGCAGGTAGATATATGAATGAAAATGATATAGCCACCGAGTATGTTAGTATTGTGATCAGTATTCGGCTGCCGGGCATATTCTTAACCAAACTATGAACTGTCTTATCAATTAATTCGAGATGGCTTTTTGCATAATAATATAAAGAATAAATTATTACTCCAGCAAGAATCGCATTGGATGAATATATAAAAATCGATATTTGCTGGTCCCTATATTGTTCAACTAGAGCAGTTGAAAAAGGTATCAACCCAATAGTCATCAGAAATGAAATATTTATCCAGATAAGATGGCGATCAACATTAACTATCCAGCGGAATATTCTATGATGTGCAACCCAATAGACACTAAGAGTTACAAAGCTAACGATATAAGCCAACAAATCTGGCCATAGATCTAAAAGTCTGCTAGAAAGCCTTTCTGAAGTATGTTCTCCCTCTGCGAGTAATATCAGTTCAGGCACACTAATGTTAAACACCAGTATTGTCACGATTATTGCAAATACACCATCAGTAAGCGATTCCAGCCTTACCTTATCGAAAATAAGACTCTTTCTTTCACTACTCATGCCTAAGAAGTCAAATATCGAATTACATTGTATCTCTTAAGTTGGTCAGAGTTAAATAGATAACTCGTAGTATCTAAACTAGTTGGACTGACCGAAACTAGAGCATGAATACAAGCAACGATAATCAACGATATCAATAAACAGACAAACTTATTCATTGTGCTTCACTCTTTTGTAGCAACAAAAAGAATATTATTCATTTCCATTTGCTTTGCCTGTAACCCGCAATTTTATATGAAGTAGTCTTTGCCTCTTCTCCATAATTCTTTTAAAATCTATTTCAATATCTATTTCCTTGTTAATCATTTTATCAAAAGTGTGAATTTGATATATGAATGCCTTTCTTTAATAAGGCTAGCGGTAACAGTGATATTACTTGATTATTCTTTAACTTTATCCTATATCATTTGTTAATTCAAATATCTTACTGCAAGGGATAACCTTTTCAGGCATATCTTTAAGGCGCTATTTATTTCTAGATGGTCAACATAACTCAGTCCAACCGTATAATGATTTCGGATAAAGTGGTTACCTGTTCTGGTACTTCACGCTATCAGCATTGATAAGTTGTAGATGTATCTGGATTTTGAATGTAGTGCAGTATAGAGATCACAGATTTACTTGTCTTACTTATCTTCACAATCTTATTTGCAAATCAATACTCCGCTTCTGCTTTCTTTGCTGACTTTCCTGCTACTCATAAGAAGTTTGAGACTCAAGGAGTCGAGCAATGCAGGCTCAAAGCGGTATTGAAATTAGTTTAGGCCAACATCTACAATCATTATAAAAGGAAAATTGTAGATAGACCCACTTTAAGATCACGACTAATTGATGTGATTGTAGGATTGGAGTTACCCAATGAGATGTGTTATTGCATTATATGTACACACGTCGTTGCTACATAAGAGAGGTTACCCTGATCGTAGTAAGCATAGAATACGTAGCAGAGAGTGATCAGCTAGGAGGCTTTTAGAGTATTAAGACACAGTCATATTCTTCGATGAAGAGGAGTGTGATTCCAAAGGTTATTTGTTAGCCTTGAATCAAAAATGCATAATGGGTTTGTTTAGCATTCGACTGGGCGGTACTGTGCCAATGGTAATAAGCTCTATGTTAGTAGTTGCCACAATATCTTCTCCTTTATCATTGATTGGTATGCTTACAAGAAAAACAGCAAATGCTAAAGCGAATTCTGACAATCCAACAATAGCATCATCACATATAGATTCAAGTCCTCTTGTGACAGTATTCGTAATCACAAAGGATAATCAAGGAAATCTCATATTCTTACCAAATAGTTCAATAATAAAACTAGGAAAAGAAATATTTGTGTTAAACAATGACACAAGGCCTTATACAGTTTTAAATGGAAATGGCCCAGATGATTCTCTACCCGGAAAGTCATTCAGCATAGGCGCGGTTAAGCCTAAAGCATTTTTAGAATATAGAGCATCTAAATTACTAAACGGGAATTGCCATTATCGGCCAATGCAGCAAGTCAGAACCCTGCTGTTTATCCCTTAAATTCTAAGCCCTATGGATTGACATACAGCGATTGGGGAGCAAAGCAATGGCAATGGCTTATTTCAACACCTTCAAGTAAGAGTTCAATGAGTGATAACGTAGGCAGGCGCTGCGCAGTAGGACAACTAGGACCTGTATGGTTTTTACTCGGAACTAATGGTGGCAAGGCAGAACGTAGCTGCCTTCAGGCAAGGCATTATTTCTCAATATTTTAACCGGCGAGTGCAGTACTAAAGAGTATCCAAATATCAAAAGCGGACCTGACCTACTCAAGTGTGCGGTTGATGCTAACAAGGGTGGTATTGTAAGTGCTAGTGTTGACGGGGTCTATATTCCGAATATCCAAGCATTCAGAGTTCAATCTCCGGCAATAAACGTTGTATATCCTCCGGCTAAGGAGTCTGTCTTTCCTATAGCTGAAGGAGGCCCAGCCATCTCATATGCTGATGGATGGTATATGATGTTAAAGCCCTTATCTCCGGGAGCTCATACTGTTCATTTTAGTCGGAGCACTCCACCATCAGAAGTTGACCTACAGGTTACGCAAATGACGTTACGTACCATTTAACTGTTAAATGAACACTTAATCTCACCTAGCTTCTCACCCTCGTTAATCCTAATGGATCCATACGACTGAGTAAAGTTACGTTTTTAGATTCGGTGCGCCACTTGATGGGCATGTGAGTGAATTTTTATGTGAGTAGCAAGCGTTACTCTATACATTAAGTATCCCCTTTTAGAGAATGTTTATAGCCCCAGCGTGTTCACACCTATTTAATAAGACATTCTTTCCGATATGATAATAGGATTTTCAAGAATCCAGTGTTTGCCTGATATTAATTAAATGCTAACTTGAGATTTATCTAGCGTATATTACTCTTATCATCATTAAAGACACCGTTTGTAATTGAGCTTTTATTAATACTAATATCCTGGGTGAGCATTGGACGCCCACTTATATGAGGAGTCCGGCTGAAGACAGCGCAGGTGGAGAAGGTGTTGCTAAGTACAGCAATGTCGAATTGTTGTCAGTACTGTTTTCAAGGGTATTATTGGTCATTGCAGTAGGAAGTGCTGCTACTATACCCTGGACAAAGTTAAACCACAAAAAATGTGCCTATTGTAGTCATGAGATTTGGAGCGATGTTTTAATTATATATCTAATCAGAAATTATTAAAAACAGCCTCAGCCGCAGTTATATAAATTACTGGTTGTAGATCTGGCCTATCAAATGCTGTCTGGAACAGAAATGAAATCGACATACCAAAAGATACTTGATGGTGTCCTAGCAAATTTATTGTATTTTTAAAGTCTACTGCCCAACTGTGGTCATCTGCATTCGAAAGTCCTTCAATTCTTTTCACTGGCTTTGGTTATTTTTAATAGCCGCTGCAATTCTGGCAGTTAGTAGTATTGCAATCACAGAAGCAGAGCTAAAGGCTAGTGCGCACACGGATCAACCGCTAGCACTATGACAACGAGCCTTTGTAATATACCAAACTTATCCGGCTACTGTTGACTGTTCTATGATAATTAACTGAAGTCCATACAAAGTAATCTAATGATGTTACAATTACGTTAGTGCATATTAATGCTAAGGGACGCGCGTACTATTAACCAAAACTCGCAAATTCTCTTATCTCATTTAGTCCATAATTTACCAATGTCTAATCAGGAAAAATCAAATGAAGATACTAGTAAGGTGAAAGTACGGAATAGTCAACTAGTCGCAATTGCAAAACAGGCAAAGAAGGCCGGCGGATTCCAACAAGCATTTGGTCCTTTAGGAGATATACTAGACGTCGGTAGCAAATAGAGATTCTAATAGGTCAAGACAATGTTGACACCCATTCTTATCGGCATGTTTCTGAACCAGATCAAGTAATTTAAGCAAGTCATTCATCACTTCATTTTTATTCATTATCTTTAATGGAATCACAATTTTCTCATTTTCTTTATCAGTCACTCATACTCCCTCTCGGATGATCGATCTATAGTACTGCACATGAACCTCGCTTTGCGTCTGCATTCTAGCTAGAGGCTGCAAGGTTGTTGCGCCTATTCATATAAACAAAATATTTGGACTCTTAACGGGTTCTCCAAAATTATAAAGTCATATAAAATGTTCTTTTCTTCCTCTAAATTATTTTATAAAAATTGATGGAAGGGTTTAGTCCATCCATGCAAAAGAGCACATTATTTGGTGCGCCATTTTTTCTAGACGTCTACACTTTTCTATTTTTGCATTTATTAGCCAACTCCTAAATTACGTAATAAAGGAATATCGAAATGGCTTTGACCACAACATGATTGTATGATTCATACAGCTTTCTACATTTATGATTTATCGTTCTCCCCTCAGAAATTAGAAGAGCAGATTTAAATTAAACTTGGAGTAAGCGGACGATAGTATGGAGTTCGCAATCGCTATTCCTCAGACGTATTCCGATTCTGTCCATATTCAGCGGTTCTTGAGACGAGCAGAAGAGTTGCCATTTAATGCGGCATGGTGCATTGAGCAAGTTATCGGTACTGCTCCTGTTCTTGAGTCCGTGACGACCTTGACATATGCGGCCGCGGTAACCAAACGTTTGCGTCTCGGAATCGCCGTTTTGCTGATCGCTCAGCGGAACCCCATTGACTTGGCGAAAGCCTTGTCATCGCTTGACGTGCTTTCGGACGGGCGCCTAATTGTTGGTGTCGGACTTGGCGCAAGTACCCGGCACTATCCCGCTTACGGACTGGCGCCCGAGGGCCGCGTTGCTCGCTTCCGCGAAAATCTGGAGATTATGAAGCGGCTGTGGACAGAAGACAAAGTAACACTCGATGGTCGATTCTCGCGTCTTGTGAGTATTCCGATGCGGCCGAAACCAGTTCAGAGGCCTCATCCCCCAATATGGTTCGGTGGACATGCTGAGGCCGCGCTGCGGCGTGCGGCGGAGCTGGGAGACGGCTACATCGGCGCGGGCTCGACACCGATGGATGCTTTTTTGGATGACATCAAACAGCTGCCCGCCGACTTTCCGAAAGCAAAGCGGTTGTATTTGGCCTTAGGAGACAATCTATTCCGCCTGCGGGAATGGTTCGGCGCCTTTTACCATAAGCCAGAAATGGCAGATCAAGTTGCTGTATGGGGATCGCCACAGCAGATTGTAGACCAAATTATCCGCCTTAGAGACGCTGGAGTGAACTATATTCTGTTAAACCCTGTCTTCGACGAAGAGGCCCAGATGGAGCAGCTGTGCGAGCACGTTTTGCCACGAGTGCAGTGATCTGGATAGCAAAAATACATCTTCACACATCGTTTTCTGGTTAAAATCTTTCCAAGGCAGCCGCCGACTTGATATAATTTATGTCATCGGGGTGAGATTTTTTATTCGTCTCGATTATTTTCTATTCATGTAATCTCAAGACCCACGTATATCCCACTCTACAGAATTCCTGATGAAGTCTAAAAAAGGTTTGCCAATACTATCGAATATTCTATCAACAACCTCTCTTATTACATGATCTCAAAGACCATCCTCTAACTCATCGAATTCTTCTTCAACTCTTCCTGTCAGGTCTGTATCGTCTATAACGAATTGTGCCATGCCATCTTATGTACCTTACGTGTGTAAAATCTGGCGCGCTCTATATTTTCTTTTCATGTTACCATCTTTTTCATCTCTTATCAACTTTGCATCCAATTGTGAGTAATCCGCTTAGCCTCTGTAATTGATATGTAAGCAGCCAACGAGATACAAAATGTAAAGATGCCTATTTGGATGGCCTTCATATCTAGAAGCTCGAGATGTTGATCTATATTCTAGACTCATAATGACTAATAGTTAGAAACGTTGGAGCTACTATCCATCATACTATCATACTAGTTAAGAATTTTTCGCGATAGACGTATGGCACCTACGCTTGACTATGTCGCTAAGCTTTATGAGAACCTATCTACTGGAAGGCAAAACGTCTTTTTTTGATTGGTTCGCTGATGGAAGACAGAATTGCTTCTGTTACTGTGATAAATGCAAGCAACGACGCAATCGAAGACAGAGGTCAACACCAGCGCACGACAATAGTGATAGCGCATTTTATGGTAACTATAATTCTTCATCACTCATTATTATACTGGCTGTGATAAACCAAGATCAACGCCAAGGTCAGTATTTTTCAAGACATTTTTCTTGTTTCTACAGTTCAAATATATACATGTACCAATCATAGACGCTGCAACTCCTATCGCCAGTCCAATCAATAATTTACTCAATGAGAATAAGTAACCGGATAGTTATAGACAAAATATACATGAATACATGACTTATTTATTATCACTACAAAAAGGAATTTGTGGTACTAATTACTGACGTTAGTTAGTCCGGGCTGTCTCTTTTCCGTTGCCGTTGCATTATGCGTTTTCATATGACTGTTTACAACATTAAGAATAGTAATTGCATTTAATCCAGTCTTCGTAGGTGTTGTAGTTGTATAGTTTGTTGGAGGTGTTGTAGTTATGTTCTGTGCATGAGCTGTTATGAAATCTAAGATTATATTATATATCGTAGCTGCAAGTAGTATGCCAATACTAACTATTGCAATTATTCCTGCAGCAATAGCATTCATTTAGATTTTATTCATGAGTGTAAAAAGGTCTGTAAACTATAAAGAAGTCCTGAATCGATACCTCTAATGCATACCCAATAAATTAAACCACTAATCTAGTCATTGTTAGTCTATAGATTAGGACTTTATAGAATATAGCCTGTACTATTTCGGACACTCCCATAGCAGTGGAAGGCCATCTCTATCAAAAGTAGTAGGTTTACATTTTTTATTTTTACTCACAACTTCTTGCGTATGATCGAGGCGCCAGATAAAGCCCCACATTACGACAATAAAGACAGAGATAATCACCAAGACAAGAATCATAATTCCTATATTCTTTTTGCTGCCTCCACGACGACTAGTTTGAGCCAATCCCAAGCAACTAAGTATACCAGGGAATTAATTAATCATTTGTATTATATCGTTCGTTCCTTACCTGTCAAATGATTTTTTGTCATCTTCGGTCTTATTATAAGCGATATCGTCATAATCTATGGCTTTTTCAAAGTCCTTACGACAGTATTCAGTCGTGTTGCTTAGTCTTTTCTCTTCTTGTCTTTGCTAGTGCTATGACTAGTACCACTCCACATTTAGAATTTATCGTTCTCAGTAACTCAAGACAGGAAGAATGTGGCCGTTAGTATGTTACAATAATATGATGATGATGATTACATTACCTTGCATTGTGCCGATCATTATTAAATTATATAGTCTAATGTTATTTTCGTACATATGCGATCAGTTAAAGTTTCTAAGGTTAATGGTCTATTAGAAATTGTGGACCGAGATATTCCAGAACCCAGTGGGGGACAGGTACGCATCAAAGTTCAAGCCTGTGGGATCTGCCATGGTGATTCTATTACTAAACAAGGGTTGTTTCAAGGCATACAATATCCAAGAGTTCCTGGACATGAAGTAGCAGGTATAATTAATGAAGTACGTAAAGATGTTATTTGGTGGAAACCTGGACAGAGAGTCGCCGTAGGCTGGTATCTTGGTAATCGTGGCCATTGTGAATATGTAGACGCGGAGACTTTCTTATGAGCAAGTATGTAGTTGTATCTGGAATTTCTTACGACGGTGGATATTCAGACTATATGGTTGCGCCAACAGTAGCTATAACAGAAATTCCTAAGGAGCTTTCATATACAAATGCTGCACCACTTATGTGTGCTGGTGTTACCACATATAATGCTCTTTGAAATAGTGATGCTCGTGTAGGTGATGTAGTTGCCATCCTTGGAATTGGCGGACTTGGACATTTAGGCATTCAGTTTGCATCCAAGATGGGGTTTAAGACTTTTGCTATTGGAAGAGGTAAAGATAAAGAAGAGATGGCTAGAAAACTTGGCGCAATACATTACGTCGATAACCGGCCGCAGAATGCAGCCGAGGAGCTTGCTAATATGGGAGGCGCTAAAGTGATACTTGCAATAGTTCCAAGTGGATAAGCAATGAGTGCCGTGCTTGATGGCTTGACGATTAATGTCAAGCTTATCGTTATAGGTGCTGGTGATGAAAACAGTGAAGTATCTCCACTCTTATTGATATCTGGACGTGGATCGATTATGGGTTGGGCTGGTGGCACTTGTATCGATTCGCAAGATACCCTTTCCTTTAGTGTTCTTTCTGATGTAAGGTCAATAAATGCGGTCTTCCCACTTGAATGTGCAGCAGACGCCTATGAATCTATGATGAGGGGTAAAGCTAGGCTTAGATGTGTACTTACAACAGACAACTTGCAACTAGGTAAAGAACGATCCCGATGTCATTCGATTTGACAGAACTCACCTGTATTAACAGAATTAACAGAATTAACAGAATTAACAGAATTAAATACATTGTTCCATTAAACTAACTAATTTTGATACTATCAATAGATATTGTTAGTTCGTCGTCTGACAAAATTAAGTCAACCACAAGTGCTGACAGTTTAACGTTATAACCTCAGACGTCTTGTCCCTGTACAATTGTAGCGGATTTAGCTGGCAAGGGGGGAATTGAATATGCACCTCGTCTGAAAATTTTTGGTATCTTTCCAGTTTAGTCACGAGCGGCGGAAATAAGTATAAGACCACACAATTCTTGATCTGAATTCGATTCATAGAGAAGTAATAAAGAAAATCTCTCAAATTAAGCACGAATATTAGTCTACATAAGGTAAGCATATTACCATCTGGTTACTAGCACCCGTGATCCTCTGCTTTTATATGAAATTTATTTATTATGTTCGAATGCAAGATGTTCTCCATTGTGACACAGTGGACAATCTTTGTCTCTTCTTCGTTCCAAGTCAAAAACGACTCCACAATTTCTGCAAATGCGTATATTTTCTGCCATGCTAATAGAATGTCATGCTTATTTAAGAAGTATGTAGACAATCCTGTGAGTGCCGTTGTAAACTGTCTCTGGTTAGTTTCTGATAAGTTTTGTTATTCGTCATATGATTTATTAGCGTTATATATCATCAACATAAATTTGCTAATTTGTTTATCTAAACTGATGCATAAATGTGTCTGATTTTAATCACAATACTCGACTGTACTTTTATGATTTATTTGATAATCGTCACAAATCTCGCATTTGACTAGCTAATATCTCTTCTATACCTCCATCATCATTCTTCAACAATATAAGTAAGAAATAATAGAAGCAGTCTCATTTTATTAATTCATTTTGACTGATTTTGTTGTTGCTGTAAGGGAGATTGCCTTGATTGTGGTAGTTGGAAGAATGGGACAGCTCCTTGTCCACCTAAAGAAAATGGCAGCTGTCCATTCCACCTATTGATTGCTTGCCACTGAAGATATTGA
>Ga0207665_10000907_pt1 | contig 19964 bp, 22 predicted proteins | sample LARL112metaG_FD_184351 | JGI IMG/M metagenome (GOLD analysis project Ga0207665, IMG submission 184351) | Corn, switchgrass and miscanthus rhizosphere microbial communities from Kellogg Biological Station, Michigan, USA - LAR L11-2 metaG... | ecosystem: Host-associated > Plants > Roots >...
CGGCGGCACCGCGAGGACGTCGCCCTCCTCCCACGCGATCACCCGGTCGCCGATCCGGCTCTCGCCCTGCCCCTCGACCACGTAGACGACCTCGCTCCCGGTGCGGCGCTCCGCGCGGCCGTCCTCGCCCGGGCGCAGCCAGCGCGCCTCCGAGCCCATCGTGCGGAGCGCGTACTCGCCGGTACGCGGGTTCACGTGGCGCAGCACCACCGGGGCGCGCCGCGGGGCGGTGGCCGCGAGCGCGGCGAGGGCGGCGCGCACCTGGCGCCACGGCCAGCGCACCTGCGGGTAGCCGGTCTCCTCGTAGCGGGACTGGCGCGGCACCAGGCCCGCGGCGGTGAACTCGTCCTGGGAGGAGTCGACGTCGCTCGCTGGCGTCGCCGCCGGCTTCATCGCCGAGGCCCAGTTCGCCTCCACGCTACGCACCAGCGGGATGTCGAGGCCGTCGAGCCAGATGACCGGGTCGCGTCCCTCGTGCCCGTGGTCGTGCCAGCGCATCGGCGGGGTGATGATCAGGTCCCCGCGCTCCATCACGCACTTCACCCCGTCCACCGTGGTGTAGGCGCCCTCGCCTTCCACGATCAGCCGCAGCGCGGCCGCGGTGTGGTGGTGGCTCGGGGCCATCTCGCCGGGGAGGATGATCTGGAAGCCGGCGTAGAGCGTGGCGGTGGCGGAGGCGTTGCCGGGCAGCCCGGGGTTGCACAGCATCAGCACCCGGCGCTCGGCCTGCTCGATCGGCACGAGCCGCGCCGCCTCGAGGAGCGGCTCGCGCAGCTCGCGCCACTTCCAGTGGTGTGGGAGCACCCGGGTCGTCCGCTCGGGCGGCAGCAGCGAGTGGAGCACGGTCCAGAGCGGGGCCACCGCGAGCGAGTCGAGGCGCGCCGAGTAGGCGGGCGGAAGCTGACCGTCGCGGGTGGCGAGGCCCGGGGTCACGGGCGCGGCCTCAGCTCGTCGCGCGCGTCGGCCAGGCGCTCCGCCGCCTCCCGCACCTCGGCGAGCCGATCCGGACGGTGGACGAAGCGCGGGTCGGTGGTGTAGCCGTCCCAGCTCGACATGTAGCCCGGCTCGGAGAGGCCGAGGGCGTGGTCGGAGATCTGCGCCGGGTTCGTGAAGTCGGCCATGATCCCGACCTCGTGGTGCATCGGGGGCCGGTGCCCGTCCATGAACGCCTTGAGCGCGGACGGCTGCGGGCCGTGCGGCAGCCCGACCGGGTGCACCGTCACCATGCCCTCGCGGATCACGCCGCCCCGGCTGAAGAAGTCGCCCCAGTGGTAGCCGATCGTCTCGCAGTAGTCGAGGTTCCGGTGGAAGAAGGGCAGCCACATGCCTTCCTTCTCGACCGACCGCACCGTGAACACGCAGAGGTAGCAGCCGGGCAGCTTGAAGACGGTGTGGCCGGAGGGCGGCACGTGCGAGCGATCCGCGGTGAGTGGGCGCACGTCCTCGACCGCGAAACGGTACGGCAGGTACTCGCCGCGCCAGCCCACCACGTCGAAGGGATGGGTGGGGTGCACGCGCCGCGTGTAGACCGAGCCCACCTTCGACACGATCTCGAAGCGCCCCGCCTCGTTGCGGGGATCGAGCGTACGGGGGAAGCGGTAGTCGCTTCGGCTGTGGGTGATGAACTGCCCGGTGGTGGCCGCCTCCGCCTTCTCCGGATCGCCCGCGAAGCTCTCGTAAACCCAGTAGTACTGCGGGCCGGGCGCGGCCTCGAAGCGGTGCGGAATGCCCTTGGGCACCACCAGGAAGTCGCCGCGACCGTAGGCGATGGGGCCGAAGAGCGTCTCGAGCACGCCGCCGCCCTCGTGCACGAAGAACACCAGCGTCGCCCCGTGGTGCTCGAAGAAGTAGTCCATCGGCGCGGCGGGGGCGGTCACGCTCATGGTCACGGTGGCGTTGGACACGAGGCGCGCCATGCCGCGATAGACGTCGCGCGGCTCCGCCGGCCGGGACACCGCGAGGGCGTGGTGGACCCCGCCCAGCGGGCGCAGCGGCGATTCCCAGAGCGGCGCGAACCCGTCCAGGACGCGGGTCTCGCCGGGGAGCCAGTTGTTGGGCGGGTACAGGTGGTAGGTGTGGCTGACCTTGCCCGCGAAGCCGCCCCGGCCGTGCTCCTGCTCGCTCACGTGACGGAGCAGCGGGCCCGCGTGGGGGGCGCGCGGCACGATGCCGACCTCCGGGATGCCGCTCCAGTACTCGAACTTGTCCATGACGGGCCGGCCTGTTCCGCATTCTATCGTGGGACGGCAGCGTCGAGAAGGGCCCCGCTCCCCCGCGCGCCTAGCAGTGCCGGCAGGGCGGGAACTCCCGCGAGTACACCGGCTGCTCGAGGAACTTCTGGGGGTCGTAGGTCCAGAACTGGCTGACCGCCGGGTACGTGTAGATCACCGTGTTCTGGAGCGCGCCGCCCACCTTCTCGACCTTGCGGATGTAGATGTTCTGGGTCGGGTTGCCGTACTCGTCGATCTTGATCGGCCCGCGTGGGGCGTCCTTGATCTCCACCCGCCGCAGGGCGGCCATGAGGGCGGCCCGGTCCTCCACGCGGCCGCCCACCGCCTTCACCGCCTCCTCGATGACGCGGGCCCCGGTGTAGCAGTTCTCCGAGTAGAAGGACGGGGGGCGCGAGTACGCCTTCTCGAAGGCGGCGCGGAAGGTGCGGTTGGCCGGGGTGTCGAGCGCGGCCGAGTAGTGGTGCGCGCTGACGACGCCGATCGCCTCGTCGCCGAGCTGCGACAGCACGTGCTCGTCGTTGTAGGTGCCGCCCGCGATGAGGGGGATGCGTCCCTTGAGGCCGCTGTCCGCGTACTGCTTGGAGAAGAGCACGCTCCAGCGCCCGAGGGCCACCACGAAGACCGCGTCGGCGTCGCGCCTCACCTGGGCCAGGTAGGGCGCGTAGTCCTGCACGTTGAGCGGCACCCAGATCTTCTGGATCACCTGCCCCCCGTTGTCCTCGAACGACTGGTGGAAGCCGCCCACCGTCTCCCAGCCGAACGCGTAGTCGAGCCCGATCGTGACCACCTTCTTGTACTTGAGGGTCTTCGCCGCGTACTCCCCGAACGGGTGCATGTTGCCGCCCGCGGAGAAGCCGGTGCGGATGATCCACTTCGGCCGCTTCCGCTGGGTCAGGTCCTCCGCCGAGTTGATCGGGTAGATGGTGGGGATGCCGGCCGCCTCGATCGGCGGCACCAGGGCGTAGGCCACGTTGGAGAGGATCACCCCCGCGAGCAGGTTGACCCGGTCGCGATCGATGAGCTTGCGCAGCTTGGCCACCGCGGTGGCGGGCTGGCCCTCGGTGTCCTCCAGGATGACCTCGAGCTTGCGGCCGGCGATCTGCATGCCGTGCTCGTTCCAGTAGAGCTCGCACCCGCTGTACATGTCCTTGCCGGCCTGCGCGATCGCGCCGGAGAGGGGCGAGAGGAACCCGATCTTGATCGGGGCCTGGGCCGCCGCGGGAGCGGGCCCCACGGCCATCAGGAGCGAGAGGATGCCCACCAGGATCACGAGCATGCGCATCGGTGAAGCTCCTTTCCGGGCCGAGGCCCGGGACAGTCTACCCCCAAGCCCCCAACTGGGATATATGAGCGGGATGCGCGTCGCGCTCCTGCTGACCGCGGTGGTGGGCCTGGGCGCGCTCTCCATCGACATGTTCCTGCCGTCGCTGCCCGCGATCGCGACCGCCTTCGCGGCGCCGCCCGCCACCGTCCAGCTCACCGTGACCCTCTTTCTCATGGCCTTCGCCCTGGCCCAGCTGATCTACGGCCCGCTCTCCGACCGCTTCGGCCGCCGCGGCGTGCTGCTGGGCGGCCTCGGTCTCTACGCCGTCGCCGGGCTCGCCTGCGCCCTCGCGCCCGGGGTGGGCGTGCTGATCGGGGCGCGGGTGCTCCAGGCTCTGGGCGGCGGCGCGGGCCCGGTGGTGGCGCGCGCGGTGGTGCGCGACCTCTACGACCGCGAGCGCGCCGCGCGGGTCTTCTCCTACATGAGCATGGCGCAGTCGCTCAACCCGATGCTCGCGCCCATCGCGGGCGGCTACCTGCACGAGGCCTTCGGCTGGCGCGCGATCTTCTGGCTGCTGACCGCCCTCGGCGCCCTGTTCGTCGTGCTCATGGCGGTGGGCGTGCCCGAGACCAACGTGCGCCGCGATCCGACCGCGCTCCAGCCCGGACAGATGGGGCGGAACCTCGCGACCCTGCTCGGCGACCGGAGCTATCTCGGCTATGTGCTGGTCAACGCCCTGATGTTCGGCGGCCAGTTCGCGTTCATCTCCGCCTCGTCCTTCGTGCTGATCGGGGTGCTCGGGGTCTCGCCGAGCGGCTTCGGGCTCTGCTTCGGCATGGTGGCCCTCGGGATCATGACCGGCACCTTCCTCTCGGGGCGCTTCGGGGGACGGATCGGGCTCGACCGCACCATCCTCGCCGGGACGACGCTCGGCGCGGCCGCCGGGGTGCTCCTGGCCGCGCTCGCCTGGAGCGGCGTCCTCACGGTGGCCGCGGTGGTGGCGCCCATGTACGTCTTCGCGGTGGGCCTCGGGCTCACCCTGCCGAACGGCATGGCGGGGGCGGTCGGGCCCTTCCCGCGCATGGCCGGGCTGGCCGCCGCGGTGGCGGGCTTCCTCCAGCTGACCGGCTCCGGCCTCTACAGCATGGCGGTCGGCCGCTTCTTCGACGGCACCGCGCGGCCGATGGCCACCGCCATCGCGCTGGCCGGCGTCGCGGCGCTCGCGTGTTTCGGCGGGCTCCGGGCGAGGCGGCCGCCGGACGTGCTAGCATGAGCCGGATGGCCGGACGCCGCGCCAAGATCATCCGCTTCCCGACCCCTCCCGCCGCCCCCAAAGGCGCGCCCGCCCCCGGCGCGCCCGCGGAGAGCCTCGTCGAGGCGCGCCGGTGTCGCGATCAGGCGGAGGCCCTCGTGGTGCGCGGGCTCCTCGAGAGCGAGGGCATCCACGTGGTCCTGCAGAGCCGGCTCGCCCAGTCGGTGTACCCGTTCAGCGTCGGCGACCAGGCCGAGGTCCTGCTGCTGGTGGCCGCCGCCGACCTGCCGCGGGCGCGGGTGGTGCTGGCCCGCCGGGCGTAGACGCCGCGCCGCCCCGCTACCGGTAGAACTTCGCCGGGTCGGGGTCCTGCTTGCGGTTGAAGGCGCGCCCCATCTCCTTCGCTTCCTCGGTGTGGTAGTAGCCCGCCACCAGGTGATCGACCGCCATGCGGGAGAGGCCGGTGACCCCGTTGTGGCGCGCGTGGAAGGCGGCCTTGAGGGCGGCCAGGGCCTGCGGCCCGCGCTTCTTCAGCTCCTCGCACAGCGCCTCGGTGCGGGCACGTAGCTCCGCGTGGGGCACCACCTCGTTGGCGAGGCCCATCGCCTGCGCCTCGCGGGCGGAGTACTTGCGGTTGAGGTACCAGATCTCCTTTGCCCGCTTGCGGCCCACCGAATCTTCCAGGTACCACGTCCCGAACCCGGCGTCGTAGGAGCCCATCGCGGGGCCCACCTGTCGAAACGTCGCCTGCTCGCTCGCCACCGTGAGGTCGCAGATGTTGGCGAGCACGTTGCCGCCGCCCACCGCGAAGCCGTTGACCATCGCGATGACCGGCACCGGCATCATGTCGATCAGGGTGTAGAGGTCCACCACCGGCGGCACGTTATGGTAGTGGAGCTGCTCGTCGTTCGGCTCCTTCTCGCCCCCGATGCAGAAGAAGCGGTCCCCGCTCCCGGTGATCACCACCACCCGCACCCCCGCGTCGACGCGCGCCTCGTTGAGGGCCTGGGTCATCTCCAGCACGGTCTGGCGCCGGAAGGTATTGCCCTTGTCGGGCCGGTTGATGGTGAGCCAGGCGATCTGGTTCCGGATCTCGAAGAGGATGTCGGTGTAGGCCATGGGGCGACTCCTTCGGCAGTGGGTTAACGGTCGCGGAGGCGGAACAGCCGGCGCGCGTTGGCGGTGACGATCGGGCCGAGGGTCTCGAGGCTCACCCCGCGCAGCCCGGCCACGTGGGCCGCGGTGATCGCGACCCACGCGGGCTCGTTGCGCTGCCCTCGGTGCGGATGCGGGGGCAGGAAGGGGCAGTCGGTCTCCAGCACCAGGCGGTCGGCGGGCACGAAGCGGGCGACCTCGGGCAGCGCGCGCGCGTTCTTGTAGGTGACCGGGCCGGCGATCGAGATGTAGAGCCCCAGGTCGAGGCAGCGCCGGGCCACCGGCACGTCGGCCGAGAAGCAGTGCATGACCCCGCCCACCTCCGTGACCCGCTCCTCCGCGAGGATCGCGAGGGCCTCCGGGTGCGCGTCCCGGCAGTGGATCACCACCGGCTTGTCGAGCCGGCGGGCCATCGCGAGCTGGCGGCGGAACACCTCGGTCTGCACCTCGGGGGGCGAGAGGTTGCGGAAGAAGTCGAGCCCCATCTCGCCGAGGGCCACCACCTTCGCGGATTCGCGCGCGAGCCGCTCCAACGCCTCGAAGTCGGCCGGGGTGGCCTCCGCCGCGTCGTGCGGGTGGATGCCCACGGTGGCGTGCACCCCGTCGAGGCGCTCGGCGAGGGCCACCGCGGCGGGGTTGGTGTCGCGATCCGTCCCGATCGTCACCATGCCGGTGACCCCGGCGGCGTGCGCCCGCTCGAGCACGCCGTCCAGGTCCTCGAGCAGCTCGGGGAAGTGCAGGTGCGCGTGGGTGTCGAAGAGCGGCGGGGCGGTCACGGTCATCGCGGCTCGGGTCTCTCGGGCTCGGCTCTCACCTTCATGATCCGGGGGCCGTCCATCTCCACGATCGTCCAGCGGTAGCCGCCTGCGTCCACCACGGTGCCGGGCCGCGGGACCGAGCCCAGGCGGTGCAGCAGGAAGCCCGCGACCGTCTGGTAGTCGGGCGACTCCTCGAGCGGCAGCCCGACCTGCTCGCGCAGGTCGCGGATGGTCGCGGTCCCGTCGATCATATAGGAACCCCCGGGCAGGCGGGACACCGACTGCAGGATCGAGCTCTCGCGCTCGTCCCGGATCTCTCCCACGATCTCCTCGAGCAGATCCTCGGTGGTGACGAGGCCGGCGATCTGCCCGTACTCGTCCACCACCAGGGCCAGGTGCAGGCGGCTCGACTGGAACTGCCGCAGCACCGCGCTCACCGGCGCGCTCTCCGGCACGAAGAGGGGCGGGTGCATGAGGCGCTCGAGGTTCACCGGCTGGCCGAGGGCGGCGCAGCGGAAGAGATCCATGATCACCACCACCCCGAGCGCGTCCTCGATGGAGCCGCGGAAGACGGGCAGGCGCGTGTGGCCGAGTCGGGCCGCGCGCATCAGCACCTCGGCGGGCGACGTGTCGATGTCGAGACCCACGATGTTCGGGCGCGGCACCATCACCAGGCGCACCGGCGTATCCGCGAACTCGAACACCCGGTTGACCAGGTCGCGCTCGGCCGCCTCGAAGACGCCCTGCGCGGTGCCCTCGCGAACGAGGTACTTCACCTCCTCCTCCGACACCAGCGGGGCCACCGGCGTGCCCGACTGGCCGATGGCGGTGAGGAGCACGCGCGTGGCCCAGGTGAGGCCACGGCCCGGCCCGGCGAGCAGGCGCATGAGCCCGGCCACCGGCCGGGCCACCCGCGCGGCGAGCCGCTCCGGGTCGCGCAGGGCGAGCGCCTTGGGGGTGAGCTCGCCGATCAGCAGCGAGACGAACGCGATCACGAGCACCACGATCCCGAGCGCGATCGTCCGCCCCCACGCCCCCGGCAGCCCGACCGCCTGCAGCCGCGGGGTGAGGGCCTCGGCCGCGGCCGCGCCCCCCACCGCGGAGGCGAGCGTGCCGACCAGGGTGATCGCCATCTGGATGGTGGCGAGGAACGCGTCGGGGTCCTTCTTGAGCGCCGCCGCGGTCTCCGCGCCCCGCACCCCGTGGGCGCGCAGCTGGCTCAGCCGGGACGGGCGCGCCGAGACCAGCGCGATCTCGGCGCCGGCGAAGAAGGCGTTGGCGAGGATCGACACGCCGATGAGGAGGATTTCCACCCAGATGCTGTCCATCGTCCACCCCTCAGGGAGTCACGGTGAACCGCAGTCGGCCGATGAGCTGGCCCGAGGCGGTGATGACGTCGACGCGATAGTGGCCCGGGATCGGGGGCTTGAGCTCGGTGTAGCGCGAGTACGTGCGGAAGCCCTGCATACGGCCTCCCTGCACCGGCGTGGGCAGGGCCACGTAGGCGATCCGCTCCCCGTCGCGCCACCACACGTGCCCGATCGCCTGGCGGACCCCCGCGGGTGCGTACACCGCGGTGTAGGCGGCCAGCTCCCCCCACTCGAGCACGGTCGCGGCGGCGAGCACGCCGTCCTCGGCCGCGTCCACCGGCTGCATCTCGGCCACCGCGCGGGCCACCACCGCGTGGGCCAGGAAGAGCGGCGCGGGCGGCACCAGCACGCGCCCGGCCCACACCAGGGCGAGCGCGAGCACCGCAGCGGCGAGGGCCCACGCGTGCGCGCGGAGCCAGCCCGCGGCGCCCCCGCGCCGGAAGGCGGGGGCGAGGGCGAGCGCGGCGAAGATCGCGCTGCCCTCGAGGGCCATGATCGGCCGCACCCCGACCAGCGGCAGGGCCACGTTGAGCGCGGCGAAGATCGAGAAGCCCAGCAGGGCGTGGTTCAGCCACGGGCGCGGATGCACGAGCCATCGGTAGAGCGGGTCGAGCGCGGTGACCAGCGCCCCCGCGACCACCGCGGCGAGGAAGGCCACGTTCGGCGAGTCGAAGGTGGTCGCCGCGTAGTAGGCGGGCAGCACGAACAGCAGCAGGTTGTGGTAGAGGGTCTGGATCGTGTAGTCGGCCGCGGTCAGGACGATCCCGCGCCCGCGCTCGAGCAGCGGCGCGCGCAGCTCGGTGATCAGCACGAAGAGCAACCACAGGAGCAGGAGGTAGCCGACGATCCAGCCCACGTGCGGCAGGCCGCGCCGGAACACCACGAGGGCGACCAGCCCCAGGGCCAGCGAGAGGATCGAGACCGGCCAGCCCCCGAGCCAGCCCACCACCGGCAGGCGGGGAGCGGGCGGTCCCGGCGGCTCGGTCACGTGCCCGCGGGAATCGCCGGGGCCGGGATCCCCTGCTTGCGCCAGTAGAAGAGGAAGAGCGAGATCGTGAAGAGCGACTGGCTGACCGCGAGCACGCAGTCGAAGAGCACCCGCGCCACGAAGTGATTCGCCCCCGGCACCTCGCGGAACGCCTGCCCGCCCAGCACCGCGAGCCCGAAGATCAGCACGAAGAGCACCGCGGCGGTCCCCAGGATGCTGCCGCGCTGCCCGGCGGTGAGCGCGGCGGCCCGGCGCCAGGCGCTGAGCGGCGTGGCGCCGTCCAGCACGACCGCCGAGTCGACGAGGGCGAAGCGGACGAGCAGGACCAGGATCAGGAGCGAGAGCGCCACCAGGACCGCGCCGCCCGCCAGCTGCAGCGTGGGGCCCGCGGCGTAGATCGCGAGCCAGCCGAGCGAGGGCATCAGCAACACCCAGACCACCATGAAGCGCACCAGCATGAGCCGGGGCCACGCGGCGAAGCCCTCGGCGAGCGCCTGCCAGTAGCTCACCGGCCCACCCCGCTTGATGCGGACGAGCGCGGAGAGCATCGCGCTCACCACGAACGGGTCCAGCACGACCTGGGCGGTCAGCACGATGCGCAGCGCGCGCCCGGCCGCTTCCTCGCCCGGATCGAAGAACTCGAGGTAGTTGAGCAGGAGGTGGATCGGCAGCCACACCGTGAGGGAGAGCAGGGTGAACAGGTGCAGGTGCTGGCCGAGGAGGCGGAACGTCTCCCCGAGGACGGCGCGCACTACTTGACCTTGGAGCCCGAGGGCACGTCCTTGTCGAGGGTGAGCAGCGACACCGTGCCCTCGTGCGACGCGGCCAGCACCATGCCGTTGGACTCCACGCCCATCAGGGTGGCCGGCTCGAGGTTGGCCACGATCACCACCTTGCGACCGACCAGGGCGGCCGGCTCGTAGGCCTCGGCCACGCCGGCCACCAGGGTGCGGGTCTCCTCGCCCACCTGGATCGACAGCTTGAGCAGCTTCTTGGACTTGGGGACCCGCTCGGCGGCCAGCACCTCGGCGACCCGCAGCTCGACCTTCTGGAAGTCGGTGATCGGGATCTTGCCGGTCACGCGCTCGCTCCCCTCTCCTTTGGCCCCGTCTCTCGCCGCTGCGGGAACGGATGCCTTGGTGTCCACGCGCGGGAAGAGCCCGGAGATCTTGCGCACCGCCGGCACCGACGCGAGGCGGCCCACCACCGCGGCGTCGAGCGTCAGCGGGCCCTTCGCGCCGAGCGCCTCGCGGATCTTGCCGGCCGCGTCCGGAAGGAACGGCTCCAGCACGACGCCGAGGAAGCCGAGGGCGTCGGCGAGCGTGCACAGCACGCGCTCGAGCCGCGGCCGCTTCGCCGCGTCCTTGGCGAGGGCCCACGGCGCGCTCGCGTCCACGTACCGGTTCACGGCCCCGATGAAGGCCCAGATGCCGCCGAGCGCCTTCTGGAAGGCGAACTCCTCCATCGCCTGTTCGAGAGTCGCCCGCGCCTCCGCGGCGGCGGTCGCGATCTCCCGGTCCGCCGCCTCCGCCGGCGCGGTCACCTGCGCGACGGGCCCGGTGGCGGCGATCAGGGTGCTCGCCCGGCTCGCCAGGTTACCCAGGTCGTTGGCGAGGTCGGCGTTGAGCCGATCGACGAGCGCTTCCTCGCTGAAGCTGGCGTCGAGCCCGAAGTTCATCTCGCGCAGCAGGAAGTAGCGGAAGGCGTCGTGGCCGTACTTGTCGGTGAGCTGGAAGGCCTCCACCACGTTGCCGACCGACTTGGACATCTTGCTGCCCCCCAGCGACCAGTAGCCGTGCACGTGGAGGTGCCGGTAGAGCGGGATGCCGGCCGCCTTCAGCATGGTCGGCCAGTAGACCCCGTGGGGCTTCAGGATGTCCTTGCCGATGAGGTGCTCGACGTGCTCCCACAGGCCGCGCGTCTTCTCGCCGCCGCTCGCGACCGCCGAGTAGTAGTTGAGGAGCGCGTCGAACCAGACGTAGGTCACGTACTTGTCGTCGAACGGCAGCGGGATGCCCCACTCGAGTCGCGAGGTGGGCCGGCTGATCGACAGGTCTTGCAGCGGCTCCCGCAGGAAGCCCAGCACCTCGTTCCGGTACCGGTCCGGCTGGATGAAGTCCGGGTTGTCCTCGAGGTGCTTGATCAGCCACGCCTGGTACTTCGACATCTTGAAGAAGTAGTTCTTCTCCTTGATGAAGGTGAGCGCGGTCTGGTGATCGGGGCACTTGCCGTCCACGATCTCCTTCTCGGTGTAGAAGCGCTCGCAGCCGAAGCAGTACCAGCCCCCGTACTCCCCGAAGTAGATCTCCCCCGCGTCGTAGAGCCGCTGCAGGACCTCCTGCACGATCTTCTTGTGCCGCGGCTCGGTGGTGCGGATGAAGTCGTCGTTGGTGATGCCGAGACGCCGCCAGGTCTCCCGAAAGGCGGCCGCGATCTCGTCCGCGTAGGCCTGCGGCGACTTCCCGGCCGCCGCCGCGACCTGGGCGATCCGCTCGCCATGCTCGTCGGTGCCGGTGAGGAAGTAGACGCGATCCCCGCGGAGCCGGCGATAGCGGCACATCGCGTCGGCCATGATGGTGGTGCAGGCGTGCCCGAGGTGCGGTCGGGCATTGACGTAGTAGATCGGGGTCGTGAGGTAGAAGGTGCTCATGCGTCGGATGACTGGGCCTCAGGCCGGCTTGATGTGGTCGCGGCCCTCCCACGTGAGCTGGTCGAGCGGCACCTCCGCCTCGGTGCCGTCCGGGAAGCCGACCACCACCGACTGCTTCAGCACCCGCAGCGAGCGCACCTTGCCGGTCATGCAGCCCCCGCCGCCGCAGGAGGCCGAGCACGGGGTATTCACCCGCGGCAGTCGCCCGCGCAGCGCCTCGTAGGTCGAGAACTCGTAGAGCAGGCAGCACTTGAGGCGCCCGCAGTTGCCGAGGAGCCGGCTGTCGGTGAGCGGCATGTCCTGCGCCTTCGCCATCTTCACCGAGATCGGGTCGAACTTGCGCAGGTGCGACGAGCAGCAGAGCTGACGCCCGCACGGGCCGATGCCGTCGAGCAGCTTGGTGGTGTCGCGGGCCCCGATCTGCCGCATCTCGATCCGGGCGTGGAACTCGCGGGCCAGATCGCGCACCAGGTCGCGGAAGTCGACCCGCTCCTCCGAGTTGAAGAACACGGTGACCCGCCGGCGGGACGCCTCGATCTCCACGTCCACGATCTTCATGGCGAGCCCGCGGGTCCGCGCGGCGCGCGCGCACGTCTCGACGCCCTTCACCTCGAGGGTTCGCCGCTCGCGCCAGTCCGTCGCCTCGCCCCGGGTGGCCCGGCGCAGCACCCGGCGGTAGACGCGGTCGCGCTTGAACGACGGGACCGGGCGCTTGGGCCGTCGCACCTCGCCGATCGCCGGGCTCCCGCCGGTCTCCACCAGCACCACGTCGCCGACGTGCAGGTCGGGGTCGGTGGTCTGGTAGTCCTCGGCCAGGAGCGGCTCCCGCAAGCGCACCCCGATCAGGTAGCGGGGCGTCTCGTCGGCGGACGGCTCGGCCGCCTCGGCGGCGCCCGGCCCGGGCGTCCCGGTCAGGTCGGCCGGTCCGGTCGGCTCGATCGGCTCGATCGGTCCAATCTGCTCAGTCATGTGGGTAGCGGCCTCAGGCCGCCTCGACGAGGCGTCCCAGCAGTACCTCGACGGTGAGACGCGGGGAGACGTTGCCCTGGATGGCCTGCCACGCCTCGCGACAGTCGCGCAGCGCGCCCAGCACCGAGTCGAGCGAGCGCTCGCGCGCCGCGCCGACCGCGATCTCGCCGAAGACGGCGAGCCGCGCGGGGCCGCCGCCCAGGCCGCACAAGAGGTCGCGATGCCAGAGCCAGCACGCCTGGACGAAGGTCTCGGCCGCCTGCCGGTCGCGTCCCACCTGCTCGCCGAGCCGGAGGATGGCCTCCACGCCCTGGGCCCGGACCTCGGTGAGATGGCGCAGTGCGCGGGTGTGGGCCTCGCCCCGCACGTCGGGCAGCAGCGCGGGCACGCCCTCGGTGGGACGGGGGCGGAAGCGCACCACCTGGCAGCGCGACAACACCGTGGGGGGCAGCGCGCGGAGCTGGGTGAGGATCAGGATGATCACGGTCTGCGCGGGCGGCTCCTCCAGCGTCTTGAGGAACGCCTGCGGCGTGGACGCGGTCATCTTCTCGGCCTCGTCGACCACGAAGACCTTGACGCGCGCCTCCATCGGCTTGAGCGCGGCGAGCCGCTCGAGCTCCCGGATCGTCTCCACGCGGAGCGCCTGGGCCCCCTTGGGGTTGCCGGCGGGAGGCGTCGGGCCCAGCAGGTGCACGTCGGGATGGCGGCCGCGGGCGGCCCGCTCGGCCGCGGCGCCGCCGTCGGGGGCCACCAGCGCGCTCGCGAAGGCCAGCGCGGTCGCCTTCCGCCCCGAGCCCTCGGGCCCGACGAAGGCGTAGGCGTGGGCCACGCGGTCGGTGGCCAGGGCTCGGCGCAGCAGGGTCACCGCCTCGTCCTGGTCGCGAATGCCCTCAAGCGCCATGGCTACCCAGCCGAACGTGGGCCCGCCGCGCCAGGTACTCGTCCACCGAGCGGACCACGTCGGCGTGCAGGGCCTCGGGCTCCCGACCGGCGTCGAGCACCACGACCCGGCTCTTGTCGGTGCGGGCGATCTCGAGATAGCCCTCGCGCACCCGGCGATGGAACGCGAGGTCCATCTTCTCGAAGGCGTCGAGCGCTCGGTTGCGGATCCGCCGCATGCCCACCACCGGGTCCAGGTCGAGCACGAGCGTGAGATCAGGCAGGACCCCGCCGGTGGCCAGCATGTTCAGCTCGCCGATGGTCTGGACGTCCACCCCCTGCCCGTAGCCCTGGTAGGCGACCGTCGCGTCGGTGTAGCGGTCCGAGATGACCACGGCGCCCCGCGTCAGTGCCGGGGCGATCACGCGGGTGACGTGCTCCCGCCGGGCCGCCGTGAAGAGGAAGGTCTGGGTGAGCGGCGTCGGGGTCGGCCCCTCGGCGTCGAAGAGGGCCCGGATCCCGAGCCCCAGGGGGGTGCCGTCGGGCTCGCTGGTCTGGACCACCTCGATGCCGCGGCTCGTCAGGTGGCGCGCCAACCGCGCGCACTGGGTCGATTTCCCGGAGCCTTCCACCCCCTCGACGGTGATCAAAGCCCCGCGCATGACGCGTACTCTAACACCGATTTCGAGGGCCGTCGCCACGCCACTGACCACCTCAGGGAAATTCGTTCCACAGTACTGTAACGACCTTTCCTAACGCACGGCAGCGAATCTGTCCGGTATCCAGAGATTTACTCTGTTTGACGCGTGGCCCAGCTCTTGCTCTCGCAAAGAGCGCCCGAAGCGGAGAGCGGGTTGAACCACGGACCCCTCGCCCACACACCGGTTCTGCGCGAGGGGTCAACCCGCCTCCGCTCTCGGGTCCAGCGTCACGCACGCGTAACGAAACGCGGAGGGCGCTGGGCGCGTCACACGAGTACAAGGAGGCGCGTGACATGGGCCTGGCGGGATTGATCAGGACGGCGGTGCTGGTGGGAATGGGTGCCCTATGGCTACTCGGCTGACCCTTCAAAGCCTGGGCATGCGCGGCCGCGGCATCGGCTGGAAGGCCGATCGCTGCGTCGACCCGGAGACGTGCGACCTGCACCTCTGCGTCGTCGATCATCAGGGCGGCTACTGGCATCCCGCGGACCCGCTCGCCTTCGCGAAGTGGCGCGTGCGCGCGGACCTCGACGCGATCCCCGGTCACGTCCGGGTCAAGGTCGGCCGCGACTGGGACGCGCTCCGGCGCAGCGCGATGGTGGGCGCCGTCGGCCTCGGCACCGCCGCCGTGCTGGGCATGCTGTGGGGCGGTCAGAGGATCTTCTCCATGAAGACGCTGAGCGGATCCGAGGCGTACGCCCCGAAGGCCTCGCGCTCCACGTAGCCCGCCGCCCGGTAGAGTGCCAGCGCCTCCGGCTGGTGGATGCCGGTCTCGAGACGCAGGCACCTGAGCCCCTCGCGGCGCGCCTCCGCCTCGATGCGCTCCAGGATGCTCCGCCCGAGCCGCCGACCCCGCGCCTCCGGCACCACGTACATCCGCTTCAGCTCTCCGTACCCCGCGTCGATCCGTAGCGCTCCACAGCCCACCGCCCGACCTCCGTGGCGCGCCACGATGAACCGCACGTCGGGCGCGGCCAGCGCCTCCACGTCGAGGAAGTGATTGCTCTCCGCCGGGTAGAGCGCGCTCTGGTACGCGTCGAGCGCCTCCAGCAGCCGACCGATCTCAGCCTGGCGGGGCGACTCCACCGCTAAGGTAACGGCGAGGTCGGTCATCCGCGCGACCGCTCCATGGAGCGCCGTGACCGCCGCATGGCGCGGCGCGCTGGCGCCCAGTAGCGCAGCGCCGGAGGCGCGAGCGGCAGGAGCTGCCGGCTGGCCGCGGCCATGAGCGCGAGCGCCCGCGCGCTCCGGGCATCCCACGGCAGACGGTAGGCCTCCCGGATCACCGGCGGCAGCAGCCCCACCGCCGGGAGCGCGGCGAGCCGGAGCAGCGGGCGCAGCGGCGGGGGCACGGGCGGCGCGAGCACCTCGCGCGCGAGGCCACGGGCGGTGTCGGTCACCTCGAGGGCGCCGGAGGTGAGCATCGCGTCGAGATAGGCGCGGAGAGCCGGCTCGGTGCGCGGCAGCCGGCCAACCGGGATCCCGAGGCGATCCTCGATGCTGCTGGCCTCGAGGCAGTAGCGATCCGCCTCCGCGGGAGAGAGCGGCCCGACGAAGAGCCGGTAGGTGCCCAGGAACGAGTCGAGCAGCGTGGCGTGCACCCACGCGAGCAGGGCCGGGTCGTGGGCGCTGTACGGGGCGCCGGGCGGCTGGCCGCCCGCGGCGTGGCCGAGGCGGCCGTGGACGCGGTCGTGGATCGCGTTGATCCGGGCGGCGGCCCCCGCCGCGTCCTCGGGCGAGCCGAAGCTGAGCGCGAGCATGGCGTCGAGCGTGCGGTGCAGGCGCCGGACCCAGCCCCAGCGCTCGGTGGTGAAGGCGCTGTGCTCGGCCACGCCCTGGGCCACCATCGGATGGGCGAGCTGGAGCAGGATGGCCCGGCCCCAGCCGGCGAGCAGCACGCGCTCCCGGTGTATCCTCCAGGAGATGGCTTGGCAGGAAATGGCTTGGCAAGAGATGCCCTCGGCCACGACGGCCGCGGGCGCGAGTACGGTGGGCATGCGCGCATTATGCGCTCGGGCCGGAAACTTCGGGAGCCCGCCGGGGGTTCTGTCAGCGTCTACCCTCACTCTGGAAAGGAGACCTCCCATGCGTCGAGGCATCCTGCCGGTCGTAGCCCTGCTGCTGACCGGTCTGGCCCTGGCCTCCCCGGTCGCCGCGCTTGAAGTCGGCCAGAAAGCGCCCGACTTCACCCTGGCGGCTCCCGGCGGCAAGCAGGTCAAGCTCGCCGACCTGACCGCCAAGGGCCCCGTGGTCATCTTCACGTTCATCCAGGCGTTCACCGGCACCTGAACCAAGGAACTACTCAGCTTCGAGGGGGCCCTGCCCCAGTTCGAAGCTGCCGGCGCCCAGGTCGTGGGCGTCAGCGCCGATCACGTCGCAACCCTGGAAGCCTGGGGGAAGCAGAACAACGTCCACTATCTCCTCCTGTCCGACTTCCGTCGCTCGATGCTGCCCGCCTACGACGCACTGGTCACCGACGACAAGAGCCCGATCTACCGCTACGCCAAGCGCGCCTACTACGTCATCGACAAGAACGGCATCGTTCGGTGGATCAAGGTCGAGGCCAATCCGCTCGATTTGCTCGATCCGGCCGAGGTGCTCAAGGCGCTGAAGGAGTCCGGCGTTTGATGATCCGACGGATCGCCGCGGGGAGCATTGTCGCGGCGGCTCTCTGGGCCGCGGTTGCGGCGGCGCAGCCCGCCGCCGCGCCGTCGGCCTGGGAGAAGATGGGCGTGCAGGTGTACGAGTCGCCCAAGCCCGCGCCCGCCTTCGCGCTGCCCACGCTGGACGGCCGCACCGTGCGGCTCGAGGACTACCGGGGCAAGGCGCTCCTCCTCTTCTTCTGGGCCACCTGGTGACCGGACTGCCGGGAGGAGTTACCTTCCGTCAACCGGCTGTACCAGGAGCTGAAGGGGCAGGGCCTCGAGGTGCTGCTGATCAGCTTCCGTGAGAGCGCGGACCTCGTGAAGCGCACCGCGAGCGAGCGCGGCTACAAGGCGCCGGTGCTGCTCGACGCCAGCGGCGACGTCACCGGCCGCCAGTACGGGGTGTGGGGACCGCCGACCGCCTACTTCGTCGACCGCGAGGGCCGGCTGGTCGGGCGCCTGGTCGGCGCCAAGGACTGGAGCGGCGCGGCGGCGCGCGACCTGCTGCACGCCTTCGTCACGCGCTAGCCGCGCGCCGGTCAGGCCGCCGGCCGGTCCCGATCGCGCCGGGCCGCGCCCGCGCGCACCAGCGGGATCAGCTCGCGGCCGTACTCGGCCGCGTCGGCGAGGGGCTCGAACCCGCGGATCAGCAGGGTGGACACCCCGAGGTCGTAGTAGGCGAGCAGCGACTCCGCCACCTGCTCCGGCGTGCCCACCAGCGCGGTGGTGTTGCCCGCCCCGCCGACCGCGGCCGCGATCGGCGTCCAGAGCCGCGTGTCGTGCACCTCCGCCTGCTGGGCGAAGTCGACCAGGCGCCGGGCGCCCACCGCCTCCGGCAGCGGGAGCGTGCGGTCGCCCTGCTTGGCCTGGACCCGCTCGAGGATCCCGCGCGCCTTGGCCCACGCGCCCGCCTCGGTGGGCGCGATGATCGGCCGCAGCGAGACGCTGAAGCGCAGCGCCCGGGGATCGCGGCCGACGCCCGCCGCGGCGGCCCGCACCTCGGCGATGCGGGCGCGGATCGCCGCGAGCGGCTCGCCCCAGAGCATGTAGACGTCGCAGTGGCGGGCTCCGATCCGGTGCGCGGCCTCGGAGGCACCGCCGAAGTAGAGCGGGATGTGCGGCTTCTGGACCGGCTTGACGTCCGAGCCCGCCTTGGTCACCCGGTAGAACTCCCCCGCGTGATCGAACGGGCGCTCCTCGGTCCACATCCGGCGCAGGAGCCCGAGATACTCGTCGGTGCGGCGATAGCGCGTGTCGTGGTCGACGTAGTCGCCGTCGCGCGCCTGATCGGCGTCGCTACCTCCCGTGATGATGTGCAGCGACACGCGCCCGCCCGAGATCTGGTCGAGGGTGGCCGCCTTGCGCGCGGCCAGGGTGGGCGCCACGAAGCCGGGCCGGTGCGCGATCAGGTAGCCGAGCCGCTCGGTGTGGGCCGCCGCGTAGCTCGAGACCAGGAAGCCGTCCGCGGACGTCGCGGTGTAGCCGACCAGCACCTTGTCGAAGCCGGCCCGCTCGTGCGCCTGCGAGAAGTCGCGCACCCAGGCGAGATCGACCTCGCCGCCGATCACGTGCACCGCGGCGCCGTCCGCTCCTTCGGGCCTCACGCCGATCATGCCGATGAGCTCGATGGCCATCATGGTCTCCTGGAGGTTGGGCCGACCGCCGGATCGAGCGCGGGGTGCTCCGCCCGGGCCGCGATGCGCTCGGCGAGGTGCTCGGCGTCGCGGCCGACCCCGCAGAGCACCGACGACTTGAGCGTGTGGAGCCAGGGCAGCCCGAGGAAGTAGAGCCCGGCGCACGCGGTGACGCCGCGCCGGTGGATCGGCTCGCCGTTCCCATCGAGGACCGGCAGGTGGATCCAGCCGAAGTCGCGGCGAAAGCCGGTCGCCCAGATCACGCTGGTGATGGATTCCGCGTCGAGGTCGAGCGTGCGGATCGCGGTGGGCGCCGCGACGGGAGGCGGCGGCGCAGGCGCCGGCTCCTCGGGAATCGCGAGACCGGCGCGCGCCACGTAGGCGTCGACCGCGCGGGTGAAGACGGCGACGCCCTCGTCGCCGCCGGCGAGCTGGGTGCCGAGGTCGTCCGCCAGCCGCAGCCGCGCGCCGTCGATTCCCGCCACGTGACCGAGCAGCGTCACCCCTCGCGCCGCGTAGCATCGCAGGTCGATGTCGTGGCCGCCGCCCACGCCGGTCACGAGCGGATTCGGTCGGTCGCGCGCCTCGGGGCGCTCGTCGAGGGTCTGGTCGAGCGCGCCCATCCGCTCCATCCACCAGAACATGTCACGGCCGCGGTAGCGACGCGGGAAGCGGGGGTGGCGTCCCACCGAGAGGAGCACGCGGCGGCCCGCCGCGAGCAGGTCCTCCACGATCTGGCAGCCGGAGGCGCCCGATCCCACCACGAGCACCGCGCCCGGTGGCAGGGACGAAGGATTGCGGTAGGCCCGCGAGTGCACCTGCACCAGCCGTGACGGCAGGGCGCCGGCCAGCGCCGGGACCACCGGCTCCTGGTAGGGCCCGGTCGCCACCACCACGTTGGTCGCGTCGAGCACACCGTGCGCGGTCTCGAGGCGGAAGCCGTCGCGGTCGGGCGCGGCGCGGACCGCGGTGACGTGGACGCCGGTGCGCACCGGCGCCGCGATCGCCTCGCGGTAGCGGTCGATGAACCGGACCACCTCGTCGCGGGAGGCGAAGCCGTCCGGCTCCGGGCCGTCGTACGGCTGGCCGGGCAGGGCCAGGCTCCAGTTGGGGAACTGGAAGCACAGCGAATCCCAGCGCTCGCTCCGCCAGCGCTCGGCCACTCGCCCGCGCTCGAGCACGACGTGCGCGCGCCCGCGCCGGCTCAGGTGGTGGCTCATCGCGAGCCCCGCGTGGCCGCCGCCCACGATCACCGTCTCGTGCCGCTCCTCCATGGTGCGACAAGGCTACGGAGGCGGCGGGGACTAGTCAATCCGACTATACTGAGTCGATGTTCCATCCCGTCGTCGACGCGTGGTTCCGGAGCCGCTTCCGCGAGCCCACCCCCGTGCAGGCCCAGGCCTGGCCGCTGATCGCGGCGGGCCGCGACGTGCTGATGACCGCGCCCACCGGATCGGGCAAGACCCTC
>Ga0207665_10000912_pt1 | contig 19948 bp, 17 predicted proteins | sample LARL112metaG_FD_184351 | JGI IMG/M metagenome (GOLD analysis project Ga0207665, IMG submission 184351) | Corn, switchgrass and miscanthus rhizosphere microbial communities from Kellogg Biological Station, Michigan, USA - LAR L11-2 metaG... | ecosystem: Host-associated > Plants > Roots >...
GCGGTCGAGGCCGCCGCGATGCTGCGGTAGAGCCAGGAGCCGCCGCCGGTGGGGCGCCGTAGCGCCCGGGGTTCCCCGCGAAATCGCGCAGCGATTTCCTGGGATAGCGAGCCGGAGACCTGGACCGCGTCGGCCCGCGATGGTCATGCGACGCGATCCGGGAGCTCCTCGACCGGAGCTGGGCGCGGGGTCACCGGCCGCAGTTGGCTTCGCGCCAGGGCCGCGAAGCCCCGCAGCCCCGTCAGCGATATCAGCCGGCGCGGCGAGAACAGTGACGTAATCGGCACCGATCCCGCTATCGCGCCGAGCAATTGGCTCGTTTCCTCGGGCCGCTCGGCAATCGCGGCGAACATCGTCTGCTCCGCCGGCGTGGGCGGCGGAAACGACGCGATCCGCACCGTGAAGTCGAACATCGCCTTCGTCTGTTTGTCCCGCTCCTTGACGTAGCGGGCGAGGGCACGGTCCAGCCCGCCGCCCCCGAGGCCGGAGATGATCGCGTCCGAGAGCAGGTCCGCGTCGCGCAGCGCGTGGCCCATGCCCTGGCCGGTAATGGAGTCCATCACCAGTCCGGCGTCGCCGGCGAGGGCCCAGCCGGGGCCGCTCGAGACCCGGATCTCGTTGGGCAGGTCAGACGTACCCCGTACCGGGCCAACCCGGTGACCGGCCCGGATGCGCGCGCCGAGGGTGCCGCATGCGTCAAGCGTGTCAAGGACGTGACCGGCCGGGTCGGTTCGGAAGGCATCGAACTCGCTCGCGGGCCAGCCGACGTAGGTCACGACCATTCCCTGATCTGTAGGCCAGGCGCCGGCGACCCGTCGGTCGCGGTTATACAGCTCGCCGGCGGACAGCTCCACGTCGCGCCAATAGCAATAGAAACCGAGCGATCGAGCCGACCGGGAGCGGTGGCTTGGTGCGCCGACCGTCCTGGCCACCATCGAATGCTTGCCGTCAGCACCGACGACCAACGCGGCGTGGTCATCAGAGGCAGTCGACGATCCCTTGCGGCGAGAGCGGATTCCTCGAACGCGGCCTTCTGACAGCAGCAGCTCGTCGACGATGGTGTCCTCCCGGACCTCCGCGCCTGCCTCCCGCGCCGCCTCGACCAGCAGCGTGTCGAGCACCTCTCGCCGCGGGCTGTAGAGGGCTGCCGCCCCAGCTACATCCGGATATTGACCGGCCAGGACAACACCGTTGATATCGAATCGGACGTCGCGGACCGGCGGGGTGCCCGTCGCATCCAGGCGATCGAGCAGCCCCCAGCGGCGCAGCCGGGCCACTCCCGGCGGCTGTAGCTGGTGGCTGGACAGCGTGTCGCTCGGAAAATGCGTTCGGTCGACAACGAGCGCGCGCAAGCCCTCCCGGGCGAGCAGCATCCCGGTTGCGGCGCCGGCCAGCCGGCCGCCCACGATGATCACGTCATACGGCATGAGAATCCCCCTTCTCGCTATCCGACGGCGACGTCGTCGGCTGGATCTCCAACGCGTTGCGGACGAGGCGCACCAGGGCCTCGACGCGTTCCGTCAGTCGCGCGTCACCTAGCTGGTCAGTGAGGGCTTGCGCCCCGATGAACCCGCCGACCGCGGTCTGGGCCAACTGACCGGGATCGAGGTCGGCGCGGATCGTGCCTTCTGCTTGTGCCGCAGCGAATTGTGCGGCGGTCGCTTCTACCGCATAGCGAATCGAGCCGCACACCTCGTCGCGCAGGGCTGGATCGCGGGCCAGCTCTTCGGTGAGACGGCGCAGCGCGACCGGGCCACCGCCCGACTCAGCCAACCGGGCGATGATGCGGGGCGTTGCGAAGAGCCGGTCCACTGCCCGCGGGTGGCGCTCGGTTTCCGCCCGCACTTGTCCGGTCCATCGCGCGGTGTGGTCGGCGAGCACGGCCAGCGCCAGCTCCTGCTTGGACGCGAAATGAAAGTAGAAACCGCCCTTGGTCAGCCCAGACGCCGCGATGATCTGATTCAACGAGGCGGCCGCGTACCCGTCGCGTTCGAAGATCGGCAGCGCCGCGTCCAGGATGGCCCGCCGGGAACGTGCCCCTCGGTCGGCGGGCGCGGCGGTCATGGCCGGAGACTACAAACCGACCGGTCGGTATGTCAACCCGGAACCGGCGATAGTGCGAGGAAGGCTGGACGGAAACGATCACAGGGTGGCTGAAAGACTGGACGGATGACGGAGGTGCCGGTATCGCAGGAGCTGTTCGATCGCGCTCAGCGAGTGATCCCTGGTGGCGTGAACTCACCGGTACGGGCATTCCGAGCGGTCGGCGGCACACCGCGATTCATGGTCAGCGGGCACGGTCCGTATCTGACTGACGCGGATGGGCTGGAGTACGTCGACTGCATAGGGTCGTGGGGACCGATGATCCTCGGGCACGCCCATCCTGCGGTCGTCGAGGCCGTGCGAGCGGCCGCCGGGCGTGGGCTGTCGTTCGGCACCCCGACCCAGGGCGAAGTGGAGCTCGCGGTCGAATTGATCAATCGGGTGAGCCCGGTGGAACAGGTACGCCTGGTCAATTCGGGAACCGAGGCCACGATGAGCGCCATCCGGCTCGCGCGGGGCGTCACGGGGCGAAGCCGGATCGTGAAGTTCGCGGGGTGCTACCACGGCCACGTCGACGCGCTGCTCGTATCGGCGGGATCGGGCGTGGCGACCTTCGCCCTACCGGATACTCCTGGCGTCACCGGCGCCCAGACGGCCGAGACGATCGTGCTGCCGTACAACGATCTAGGCGCCGTCGAGGCGGCATTCGACCAGCACGGCACCGACATCGCCTGTGTCATCACCGAGGCGGCGGCCGGGAACATGGGCGCGGTGCCGCCGTCGCCCGGGTTCAATGCCGGACTGCGCGAGATCACCGCACGGCACGGCGCGCTGCTCATCATGGACGAGGTGATGACCGGATTCCGGGTGAGCCCGGCGGGCTGGTACGGACTCGATCCGGTCGATGCCGACCTGTTCACCTTCGGCAAGGTAATGAGCGGTGGGCTGCCGGCCGCGGCCTTCGGCGGGCGGGCCGACGTCATGGCCTATCTGGCCCCGGCCGGCCCCGTTTATCAGGCGGGGACCCTGTCCGGAAACCCCATTGCCGTGGCGGCCGGCCTCGCGACCCTACGCAATTGCACCTCGGACGTGTACGAACGCCTGGACGCCACCGTCGCGATCGTTGGCCGGCTCGTCGGGGATGCGCTAACCGCGGCTGGCGTGGTCCATCAGATCCAGTACGCGGGCAACCTGTTCTCGGTGTTCTTTGCCGAGTTGCCGGTGACGAACTTCGCCGAAGCTCAAGCGGCGGAAGTGTTTCGCTATCCGCCGTTCTTTCACGCGATGCTGGACGCGGGCGTGTACCTGCCGCCCAGCGCATTCGAGTCCTGGTTCGTGTCCGCGGCCCATGACGACGCGGCGCTCGAGCGCATCGCATCAGCGCTCCCATCGGGCGCCAAGGCAGCCGCCGAGGCCGGACCGACAGCATGACTGAGCCCCGCCAAACCCACCCGATGCGGGTCGTCCACCTGCTCCGACATGGCGAGGTGTGGAATCCCGACAACATCCTGTACGGGCGGCTGGACGGTTTTCCGTTGTCACCACGGGGCGAGGAGCAAGCGAAGGCGGCGGCCGAGTATCTGGCGACACACGACATCGGCTATCTCGTGTCGTCGCCACTGGAACGAGCCGTGCAGACCGCCCGCCCGGTGGGCGAGTTGTTCGGGTTACCCACCCACCTGGACGTCCGTCTTATCGAGGCCGAGACCAAACTGCAGGGTCGACGGGTGGCGGGCGGCAAGGCATTGCTGGCCGATCCGCGCAACTGGCGGCACTTCCTGAACCCGCTGCGGCCGTCCTGGGGGGAGCCCTATGTCGACATAGCCATGCGAGTGCTCGCCGCCGCTCGGGCGGCTCGGGATCACGCGGGCGACAGTGCCGAGGCCGTCTGTGTCAGCCATCAGCTGCCCATTGTCGCGGCCCGCCGTTATGCAGAGGGACGGCCCCTCGCCCATGATCCGCGCCGACGCCAGTGTGCGCTTGGATCGATAACCTCCCTGACTTTTTCGGGCGATGTCGTGGTGCGCGTCGATTACGCCGAGCCCGCGGGCGCCACACCAGCCGGTTCCGTCGCCGGAGCGTGACGCGTGTATCGGTTGGCCGCCCCGACCCGGGCAATGCCACTCAGGTTCGTAGCGCACACTGGACGCGCCATGAGGACGTCGACCCAGCAGCGCCGCCGCCGCGGCGATCGGTTTCTTGCCGCTCTGGCTGGAGTGATTGTCGCCGGCTTGACCATCACCGCATGCACGGGCGGCAAGGACGCCGTCGACCAACAGGCCGGTGGCCAGTACCGCTTCGTCGGCGCCACATCCAAGGGCCACACCATCGCGGTTCCGGATCGAAAGCGCGTTGGCACGGTAAGCGGACCGTTGCTCGACGGCGGCATTTTCCGGCTGGCCGACTACAAAGGCAAGGTCGTCGTCATCAACTTCTGGGCGGCCTGGTGCATTCCGTGCCAGACCGAGTTGCCGCAGTTCGATCTGCTCTATCGCCAGGTCAAGACCCAGGGCATCGAGTTCGTCGGAATCGACGCCAAAGACACTCGGAGCGGCGGCCGATCATTCGTGCAGGCGAACGACATCAGCTACCCCATCGTGTGGGACGAGCAGGCGCGGACCGCCCTAGAGCTCGGCAAGGTGCCATCACAGACCCTGCCATTCACGGTGATCGTCGACAAGCAGCAGCGCATCGCCGCCGTTTATCTCGGTGCTTTGCAACCGGCCGACTTGCGTCCGGTGATCACCGGCCTAGCCCACGAAACGTGACCGAGATCGCGAGCGACGGATTGGCCGGCACGGTGACCGACGGGCCGTTGCTCGTCGCCGCCGGAGTGTCAGCGCTCGTAGGCCTGGTCGGGTTCCTCTCACCGTGCGTGCTCCCCCTGGTGCCGGGCTACCTCTCGTACGTAGCGGGCCTCAGCGGGACGGACGAGCGGCATCGTCAGCGGCGCATGGTCACCGGCGCCGTACTGTTCGTCATCGGCTTCACGGTCATCTTCGTAGCCGAGGGCTTGCTGTTCGGCAGCCTGGGCGAGGCCCTGCGGGTCCACACCGTGCTCATCGAGCGGATCTTGGGCGTCGTCACGATCGTGATGGGCCTGGTATTCCTAGGTCGATTCTCGTTCCTGCAGCGAGAAGCCCGCATTCACCGGCTCCCGCCCCCGGGCCTCCTCGGCGCGCCGTTGCTCGGCGCCGCGTTCGGACTGGCGTGGGCCCCGTGCCTGACCCCAACGTTCTCCGCGGTGTTCGCCCTCGCGTATCAGCAGGGCACTGCGGCGCGGGGTGCGTTCCTCCTGACGTTCTACTGCCTTGGACTGGGCATCCCCTTCGTACTGGTCGCGCTCGGGGTCGGCTGGGTGTCAGGCGCGCTCGGTTTCGTCCGGCGGCATCGCCGGCTGATCAGCCAGATCGGGGGCGTGCTGCTGATCGTCATCGGGGTGCTACTCGTCAGCGGCACGTGGGATCACTGGATGAACTGGCTGCGCGAGGCAGTCGGCAACACCGGCGTCGGATCAGACCTATGAACGCCCCACGGAAACGCCCTGCGCACACGGCAGTCCTGCGCATCCTCCGCCGCGGGTGGCGCCGGCTGATCAGCATGCGCACCGCGCTCGTGCTGCTATTCCTGCTTGCGGTTGCGGCGGTTCCGGGATCGCTCCTACCGCAACGACCGCTCAATCCGTCCAAGGTCGATGCTTATCTCGCCGGGCACGGCGCCTGGGGGCGATTCCTGGATCGCCTTGGCCTGTTCGACGTATTCGGCTCGGCGTGGTTCGCGGCGATCTACCTGCTCTTGTTCGTATCGCTTGTGGGCTGTCTCGTACCGCGAATTCGCTTGCACGCCAAGGCGATCCGCGCCAAGCCACTTCCGGCTCCGAAACACCTCGAGCGGCTTCCGGAATCGGGCCACTTCGAAACCAGCGCCTCGGTCGAGGATGCGTCCGCGGCATCCCGAGCCGTGTTGGGGCGCCGATGGCGGGTCGTCCGCCGGGACGAAGGCGGCGGCGTACGGACACTGTCGGCCGAGAAAGGCTACAGCCGGGAAACCGGAAATCTGATCTTCCACATCGCGCTACTCGCGGCCCTCATACTTATCGCCGTCGGCCGCCTGTTCAGCTATCAATACAACTTCGTGGTGAATGAAGGGGACGGCTTCTGCAACGGTGTGGTCCCCGACTCGTCGCGCCTCGGTCGGCTCGCGCAGGACGGAGCGATCAGCCCGGCGCCGTTCTGCGTGCAGCTCAACCAGTTCACGGCGACGTACCTGTCGAGCGGTGAGCCGTCAAAATTCACCGCGAAGGTCAGCTACAACAAGACGGTCAGCGCACCGGCCCAAGCCGCGACCATCACGGTGAACCACCCGCTGCGCATCGAGGGCGATCGCGTGTATCTCATCGGGCACGGTTTCGCCCCGAAGATCACCGTCCGGATGCCCGATGGCACGACCCGCGAGGATGTCCAGGCGTTCCTCCCGCGGGATCCCACCACGCTGCTCTCCGAAGGCGCGTTCAAGGAGTACGGGAAGCAAGGCGCCAACACCGACGTCGGCATAGAGGGCTTCTTCGCGCCCACTCCGGCGGACACTGGTGGCGGTGTGATCACCTCGGTCTCACCGGACGTGAACAACCCGATTCTCGGCATCTTCATCTATCAGGGCACGATCAATGCCACCGGCCTGCCGCAGTCGGTGTACTCGCTTGATACAACCAAACTGTCCCGCACCGGCCAGGCGAACCTCCAGATCGGTCAAACCGTCCGGGCCACCAACGGCGTTACGGTCACCTTCGACGGCTGGGTTCCGTGGGCCAGCATGCAGATCTCGCACGATCCCAGTCAGGACTATCTCCTCATCGCCGGTGTGGCGATGGTGCTGGGGCTGATCGGCTCGCTCGGCATCCGTCGTCGCCGACTCTGGCTGCGGATCACCCCGAGTGCATCCGACGATCCGTCCTCGCTTACCGTGGTGTCCGTGGGCGGGCTCGCCCGCAGCGATTCCGGCAATTTCTCGAGCGAGTTCGCGTCGCTCCTGGAGCGCTTGGAAGCCGCGGTCGGCCCGGCTCCGGAACCTGAACTCGTCGGTGCCGGAAGGGAGTGACGGTGGCGGTCAACAGCGGCATGGCACACCTGTCCGACACCCTGTTCACCACGGCAATCGCCATCTACACGCTGGCGATGATCTGCTACGCGGCCGAATATGCGTTCGGGCGCCGGGGCCGGATTGCGATGACATCTCGCACCACGCCGGCGAAGGTGCTGGTCCGGGCCGGCGCCGGGGAATCCCGGGACGTGGATTCGACGGCCCCACGGGTGACGAAGCCGATCAGTCCGAATCGCTCCGGGCGGACGTCTGCGGTTGGCGACCGCTTCGGTCGCATCGCCGTAGGACTCACCGTCATCGGCGCGGTCGTTCATGCCTCGTCGATCGCTGTCCGTGGTGCGGCCGTTGATCGCGTGCCGTGGGGCAACATGTACGAGTTCGCGTCGGTAGTCGGGCTTATCGCCGTCCTGGCGTTTCTGATATCGCTCGCCCGCGCGCCGCAGATCCGCTACCTCGGTCTGTTCGTGATGCTGCCCGTCATCCTGGTCATGTTCCTGGCCGGCACCGTGTTGTACGCCAAGGCGTCGCCTCTCGTTCCGGCCCTGCAGTCCTACTGGCTCGCGATCCACGTGTCCGCCGCAGCGAGCGCGGAAGGGATTCTCATGACCAGCGCGGTCATCACCGTGCTGTTCTTGACGCGGCAGCGCTACGACAAGCGGGTCGCAGCCCGACTTCCCGTGCGCTTCCCGATTTCTCTCGGCGGGCGTCTGCCGGAACCTGCGACGCTGGACAGGGTTGCGTACCGCGCGGTCGCGTTCGCCTTCCCGATATATACGTTCGGGGTCATCGCTGGCGCTATCTGGGCCGAGGCGGCGTGGGGACGCTACTGGGGATGGGACCCCAAAGAAACCTGGGCGTTCATTGCGTGGGTGATCTATGCCGCCTACCTGCATGCCCGAGCGACTGCCGGCTGGAAGGGTCGGTCGGCGGCGTGGATCAACCTGCTTGGCTTCAGCGCGATGACGTTCAACTTCTTCGTGGTCAACATCGTCATCTCCGGCCTGCATTCTTACGCCGGGCTGAACTGACCCACCCGAACGCGCTGACCTTGTTACGTCCGAAGGAACAGAAGGACGGCTAGCACGCGCCGCGATTCGCTGCCGGTCGCCGGCAGTGCGAGTTTGTCGAAGATGCTCGAAACGTACTTCTCAACGGCGCGCACGGTGATCACGAGTTGGTCCGCGATGCCTTGGTTGGAGTTTCCCGCGGCCATCAGTTCCAGTACTTCTCGCTCGCGCCGAGTGAGTGGCCCAAGCGGGTCGTCGTTCCGCCGCCGAGACACAAGCGTGGACACGATCGTTGGGTCGATGGCCGACCCGCCCGCGGCAACGCGTCGCACGGCGCCGAGGAACTCGGGGACGTCACTGACGCGGTCTTTGAGTAGATAGCCGACGCCTTCGGCAGAATCGCCGAGCAGCTTCATGGCGAGACCGAATTCGACGTATTGGGACAGCACGAGCACTCCCGTGCCGGGATGGTCATGCCGGATGTCCAAGGCGGCCTGCAGCCCCTCGTCGGTATGCGTCGGCGGAAGCCGGATGTCGACGATGACGACATCCGGCACCTCGTCGCGCAGAGCCCGACGAAGCTCATCGGCATCTCCGCATCGGGCGACGACGTCGAAGTCGGCGTCGGCAAGTAGCCGAGCCAGCCCCTCGCGCAAGAGGACACTGTCCTCGGCGATCGCTACGCGCATGGCAGTTCAGCCCGAACCCGGGTGCCGTCGCGGGAGGTCCAGACCCGCAAACAACCGCCGAGAGCTTCAACCCGATCCGCGAGTCCGCGCAGGCCGGAGCCGTGGTCGGAGTCTGCGCCGCCCCGTCCGTCGTCGACGACCTCGACCACGATCTGGCCGCCAGACTGATCCACGTCGACCCTCGCCGAGGAGGCTTCGGCGTGCTTGCCGACGTTGGTCAGGCTCTCGCAGACCACGTAATAGGCCGCGACCTCGGTCGCATCGGCGACCCGGCCGTTGACATTTACTGACAACCGGACTGGCACCGGAGCTCGGGCGGCAAGCGATTCCAATGCGACGGCCAGGCCATGCGCGCTGAGGACGGCCGGGTGCAGGCCGCGGGCAACATCGCGAAGTTCAGCCAGTGATACCGCGATCTGCTGTCTGGCTTGCGATAGCTCCGCCGTCAGGTCGGGGTTGGCGACGAGCTTGCCCTGCAGTACGCCGAGACTCAGCGAGAGGGCGACGAGGCGTTGCTGGGCACCATCGTGAAGATCTCGTTCCAACCGCTGCCGCTCTTTCTGGCCCGCCTCGATGACCCGCTCCCGCGATGCTCGCAGCTCGTCGACCGTGGCACGCAACTCGGCCTGGAGCCGGCCGGTTTCCAACGTCATCGCGGCTGCGGCGACGACCGAATCGAGCAACTCAGGTTCGTTACGCAGCCCTGGATGATGGATAAGGACGGCCGGATGACTCCCCTTGCCCTCGATCGGTGTCACCCGCCTCCGGTCGATTGGTAGGGCGACCGGTTTGCCATCTTGGTCGGCCCAGCTGCCGAATTGCGGTAGCCAATACGCCAGCTTCAACGAGGGGTCCCGCAGTGCTCGAGCCAGCGAGGTGCGCAGATCGGCGGGGTCCGCACGCAACTCCACGACAAGGTCGCCTATGGCAGTACGCGCCAGCTGGGCATGAATCAGCCCGGCCACAAAAGCCACCGGCGCGAGTCCGAGCAACGCCAGACTGATCTGCTGGACGGTTGGAAAGCTCGGCCCCTCGAAGATGCCGACTGTCAGTAGGACCGCGATCATGACCAGGCCGACGGCGAACGCATCGATCAGCAGGGTGACCGACCGCCGAAGCGGAGGTCCGCTCGTTCGTTGCCGGACGAAGATAAGCGCGACACTCGCCACGGCAGTCGCGCTGAGCGCGGCGAGTTCGACATTGTGCAGAACGTCGGCCACGCCGGGCTGATCAGTGACCGTGAGCAGGCTCGGCGAACCTGGGCCACCCAACATCATGACGACCAGCTGGCCACCGATCGCCGCGACATAGCCGGTGGTGACGAGGACCAAGTCCAGGCCGCGTCGTAGCCGACCCGTCGGAAAAGCCAGGAACACGTGCACGATAAGCACGAGCGGCAGCAGGTCGACGGCCTGGCCGATGGTTCGCGGTACTGCGCCGTCAGCCCAGCTCAGCGTCGTCGTCAGGGTGATCAGGCCGGTGAGAATCATCAACGGGCCGAACCGGTTGCTCGGTCGCTGCCGCCAGGCGATCAGGCCGCTGGCCGTGTATGACACCGAAATCCAGTAGATCAACGCGGCGTACAACGCCGGCGTACCACTCGCAACTGCGATGCCGATCGAGCAGCCGACGCTGCAGATCGTCGCGACGGCCATGCCGATCAGCACTGGCCTCGTCGGGGCCAGAACGGGCGATCGCTGTGGATGGGCCGATAGGGCCGACATGGCGTCCCCTTCCCCGACCATCGCCACCGTGGCGTGACGGATCCGGTCCGGTTGGGAGATCTGCCGGATGCCGGAAGGACGTGCCGAACACGCTACGCCGCACGCGCGGCATCACACCAGAAGCTTGGACCTGACGAGCGAGATACCAGAAAACCGCACCCCGAAACGACCAGCTGACCGGCTGACGCTCAGGAACGCGGGTTGTCAACCTGAACCCATAGATCGATGGAGCGAAGGAGCCCGCGTTGCGGACCAAGATCATGCAAGGCGAACCCGACGACCAACCTGCCGATTCCACGGCATATGACTCGGACGAAACCGTCGGACCATCCGACCGGCCCGCCTTGGGATCGGACGACCCGAGGCGTGGTGCGGAGCCGCGGACCGCCCATCCCAACGCTCGAAGCGCAGGAGCATGACATGGCCATCTCTCGGGATTCCCGCCGACTCGTCCGCTCACGGAGCTCGAGTCGGCTGATCGGCGTACTCGCCGCGACGGCCGCACTATGCGCGCTCGCCGTGCCTGCGGCTACCCCATCGTCCGGCACGTCCCTCGCTGCGCCGCGGCTGACTTGGCAGGATTGCGGGGACGGGTTCGAGTGCACCACCGCCCACGTGCCCCTCGACTACGACAAGCCGGCCGGCCGGGCAATAGGGATCGCGCTGATTCGCCTTGCCGCGACCGATCGGGCCCATCGGATCGGTTCGCTTTTCGTCAACCCGGGAGGGCCCGGTAACTCCGGCGTGCAATTCGTCCGGGAGGCGGCTCGTACGGCCTACCCGGCAGAAGTGCGCGCCAGATACGACATCGTCGGATTCGATCCGCGCGGCGTGGCGGCTAGCACTCCGGTGCGGTGCTTCGACAGCTCCGCGGAACGCGAGCAGTTCTTCGCCGGCTACAACGTCTTGCCCGTCAACGAGAGTGAGCTCTCGGCCCAGGTGAACAAGGCGGCCGACCTGGCCGGTCGATGCCAGGCGCGCGTCGGGTGGCTCCTGCCGCACGTGTCGACCGCCAACGTGGCGCGCGACCTCGACGTGCTGCGCCGCGCCGTCGGCGACACAGGTCTCAACTACGTCGGCTACTCCTACGGCACGTACCTGGGCGCGACCTACGCCAACTTGTTCCCGGGCAAGGTGCGCGCGCTCGCCCTCGACGGGAATACCGATCCATCGGGATACCCCACTGGGCCGCGGTTATCCGTCCCATTCGTGAGAATCAATGCCCACGTCGCCGCCTCGGAAACCCTCCAACAGTTCTTCAGCCTGTGTGCTCAGGCAGGCGCGGGATGCGCATTCGCCAACGGCGGCAATCCAGAAGAGAAGTTCGCAACCCTGGCCCACCGGCTGCTGGTCGCACCACTGACGTTGCCTGACGGGCGGCGCGTCGGCTACGCCGAGCTGGTGGACCTCACACTGCAGTCGCTCTACCGTGCCGCTGACTGGGCCGTCGGCGCTGGGATCTTGCAGCAGCTGTACGAGATCACCAGCCCGACGTCTGGCAGCATGACGATGTCCGTGTCAGCGGCGGCAACCGAGGATCTGCCGGTCGAGAATGTGCAGGAAGCGCTGCTCGCTAACGTCTGCAGCGAGACCCACAATCCCAGCGATCCGTTCGCCTATTCGGAGCTGGCGGCGAGCGCGGACCGGCGCGCCCCGTATGTGGGCGCATTCTGGACCTACCTCACCTTGCCGTGCGCAGTGTGGCCGGCCCGGGACGCCGACCGCTACGACGGGCCCTGGCGGATCCGGCCGGCGCACCCGGCGCTCGTACTCAACACCCGCTACGACCCGGCAACCGACTATCGCAACGCCGTCCACATGACTGAGCTCCTCGCCGGAAGCCGGCTGGTCACCGTCGAAGGATGGGGACACACCGCGCGCGATACCCGGAGCGCATGCGCTGACGCCTACCTCGAGCGGTACCTCCTCGATCGGACACTTCCGCCGCGCGGCGCTACCTGCCAACCCGGCATCGTCCCTTTCACGACCGGCTGACGCCGACGCCGTGCGGTGCTCGCTGCCGATACATGCGAGCGATGGCGCGCCGCAATACCAGCGTTGAAGGCAATCCCAGGGGAGAGGGGTCTAGGACGCGCGCACGACCGATAGACCGGACATGGTCCCGACCAGGATGTCGTGCCCGGTGATCGACGGGCTCGCGAACCGGTTCGTCTGTCCCACCTGGACCTGGCCAGTGCTCTTGCCGGTGCTCGGGTCGAGCGCGTGCAGCACGCCGCCTAATTGATCCATCACCCACACCCGTCCGCCGGCGACGACGGGCGATCCGCTGACGTCGTTATCGTCCACGTGCCACAGCACCTGCGACCTGCCGTCGTCGTCCACCCGTGCCGCGCGCACCCCGTCCACGCACGGGAAGTAGATGACATTGCCGTCGACCGCCGCGCCACCGTAAGACTTGCAGAAGTTCAGCATCGACACCTCACCGCCTATGCCGCCGAGACGGCCCTGCCGCAGGACGTACACCGGTCCGGACTTGCCGCCGAGCACCGCCCACTTGGTACCGACCAGCGCAACCCCCTGTGAGCCCAGCCCGACGTCGCCCGCATTGTTCTGGGCCCAGTCGCTCGGGGCGAACGAGTCGACGAGTGTGCCGTTCTCGTCGAGTTCGTCGACGGAGTTCGTGTGGTCGTACTCGTCGCCCGGACCGCTCGAACCGTTCGCCGAAACGACATATAGATGACCTTGGGGGCCCACCGTCGGACCGGCGGCGTTCCACATCCCGCCCTGCTCGCGGGTCGACGGATCGTACTTAACGACGTCGCCGGTGCCATCCAGGCGGACGCCGACCACCCGCCCCTTGTAGTTGCCGCAGTCGCCGGCCAGCGCACCGAACGGTGCCCATACCCGACTACCCGTGATGGCCAGCGCGCCGCGCTGCTGCATCACCTTCGCGTCAGGGCCGGGCAGGTCGACCGACCGGTGCGAGCCCGTCGATTCAGAAGGCTAGACGCGTAGGCCTGGATCAACCTGCTGGTCGGGGACGCTTCCAGCCGAAGGCTCGAGGCCATCCTGTCGAGCAGCGGCCGCCACCAGCGGCACGGCCATGCGCGAAACTCTTTTCCGTGGAGTAGCTAGCCGTGCTGACGTTGAAAAATATGAAATTATATGTAATAATACAAGTGACGTGAAGAGCGGTCAGTCGTAGGAGAGGACGACGGTGTTTGCCCAGCCCAGTGACGCGCGCGAGGCGGTGTTCTCGCCACTCGACCGGGCCGGCCGCGTGGACGCCGTTGTTGATCGGCTGACTCGGGCAATCGACTTGGGACTCATCGGCGACGGCGAGCAGCTACCGCCGGAGACCGAGTTGTCCGCCCAGCTCGGCGTCTCGACGGTCACCCTGCGCGAGGGTCTGGCGGTACTGCGCCAGCAAGGCCTGGTGGAGACCCGTAGAGGCCGTACTGGGGGCAGCTTCGTACGCGCGCGCCCCCGCTCCATCGCCGCACGTGTGCGCGGCCGATTGGCCGCAATGAGCACCCACGAACTTCAAGACATCGGTGACCTGCACGTCGCCATCGCCGGGGCTACGGCCCGGCTGGCGGCTGAGCGCGCCGGCGCGGACCAAATCGACCGGATCGACCGACGCGTCAAGGAGCTGGCGTCGGCCGAAGGAATCGGCGCCCGGCATCGTGCCGATGCCAGGTTCCATATCGAGGTAGCCGCCGCGGCCCAGTCGGTGCGACTGACCAAGGTAGAGACCGAGCTCCAGGCCGAGATCGGTGACTTGCTTTGGCTACCGTTGCTCGAGGAATCTGTCTACCACCAGACGGCGGTGAAGCAGCACGAGCTGATTGCCGCATCGATCCGACGTCGCAACGCGCATGCAGCGGAACTCCGGGCCGAGGAGCATGCTCGGGGCGAGGTAGATCGACTGATCGATCTGCACCTGCATTTGACTGAGGGGTGAGCGGGTTGGCTTCCGAGGATGGTCACGACACCGATCCCGCGGAGGCTGCCGCCAAGTTTGCCGATCTCCTGAATGGCGTATTCGCCTCCCTCGGCGAGACCGTCGTCACGTTCCGCGAGCTCTCAGAAAATGCCACGACACATGGCCGACGATTGAGACGCTCAGACCTCAACGCGCTGCACCCCGTGCTGTTCCGCCACCTGCAGCGGCACCAAGACTTGATCATGGGTACTGGCGTGGTCATCGCCCCAGGCCTGCTGGCCGACGCGCCCATGTGGCTCGAGTGGTGGCGATCCAGTCCGGGTGACGCCCCGTCAGCGCTGAAGCTCGATCTCGATCCAACGTCGCTCGGCTTTTACGACTACACGCAGGCCGAGTGGTACGCCGCGCCCAGCCGTGGAACAACCCGCGCCGTGGTCGGGCCGTTCGTCGACTTCGGCGGAACGAACGAGTACACCCTGGCCGTGACCGTCCCTATTACCGAACGGGATTCCTTCCTGGGAGTCTCCGGCGCGGATTTGTGGGCCACCCGTTTGGAGGCGGCAGCGCGCCGGCTCATGCGGGGCCTAGCCCGGGAGGTCGTCCTGGTCAACGGCGACGATCGCGTCCTGGCCTCGAGGTCGCCGAGGCTGGTCATGGGTGCGCTGGTGCGCGATACCGGGGGTGCGACGCGGTACCCGTGCCCCGGCCTGCCTTGGTCGTTGATCGACCTGCGCGGATCCGCTGAATAGCGGACGCAAGCTCGGCGCTGGACGGTGTACCCGACGGGACGGCGTGGGTTCAGCCGGCCGTGCCGTCCGGGGGATGTGTGCTCACCAGGTCAGACCGTAGGCGGTTGTGGTGATCGTCGTGAGTCGGCCGGATTGCAGCAGATAGATGTTTCGGGGTCGGGTGCTGTTGTCCTGGATTGCCTCGACGAGCGCTTGGGCGCCGTCACGCGACCAGGTGATGCTGACGAAAGTGACGGCGGCTCCGGGCGGATCCGCGATGGTTTGCGTACCGGTTGCGACGAGGGTGTCAGGATCGTAGCTCGTGATGGTCATGGTGCGAGTGCGAGCACAGGCTCGGGCGACGGTCAACACGTTCGTTGCCGGGTACGCACTGAAAGAGGTCGACGCGCACCCCGGCTCGGTTGGCATGTTGGTTAGACGCACGGTGCCGGCGTCGAGGTGCGCGAGGTAGAAGACTTGGTGATCCGGATGATCGAGGTTGTCCAGCACCACCCAGCGTCCGTCGGGACTGACCGCCGAAACGACCGGAGCGCGGCCGACGATCCTCGGAAGGCGGTAGGTGGCGACCGTGCCCGTGAGCAGGTTCCGCACCAACAGCTGCGGCGGTCGCTGGCAGCCCTTCTTGTCGGCTGTGACAGGTGTCGAGAGGCCGGCCACCAGCTGGCCGCCGATCGCCATCCCGGAGACATCCGATCGTCCTGGGAACGGTGCCGTGACAGATCCATCCGCCAGCGAGACCAAGGCGTAGGGCGGATCGGCGACGCATCTGCCGTCGCGATCGGGTGACTGAAGATTTAGGGCCTGCGGATATTGGAGAATCAGGACCTGCATCATGTCGCCGGTCAGCCCGACCACGCTAAGTGCGTGGGTGAGGCGTCGCACGGGCTGACCGTTGGCGGTAAGGATCCAGGCGTATTGCTTCTCTCCGATGGGCGGTGGTATCAGGCCCACGAATTGACCTGGTTGCAAGATCGCGAATGGACTGCTCCGGGCGGGAGACGGTGTAGTCGCGGACGGCGGGCCGGAGCCGTGTCTTGGTGACCAACCGAGCAGCGTCACGGACGCGACAACGACTAGGACAAGTCCGACGGCTACCGTGATCGGGAGCGAAGTGCCAAGGAGAGATCGGCGCGCAGTAGCGCGCGGGTCACCGTGATCGCGGCTAGCGGACTCGTCGATCGCTTGGCTGAGCTGGTCATCGACGTCAGGCATCATGGCTCTTCTCCCGCTCTACGCGGCAAGAGGTTACGCCACTCTGTGCCGCGGACTCGCTATCGGTAGCTCAGATACGCGCCCGCACCCTGTAAACGTCAAGCAGCCGGATCACGGTGGTTCCGTGATCCGGCTGCTGCCCCCTTGTGGTGCGCTGGCGGTTATGCGGTGGCCAGCGCGGGTACCGGCGTGTGTGTGGGTGCCGGTACGGCTGTGGGTGCCGGGGCGGGGGCCGGCGTGGGGGTGGGGGTTGGCTGGGTGGTGTCGCTGTGGTGGAGGTTGACGTCGGTGAGGCGGCGGCCGGTGATGCGGTTGCGGGCGAGGATGTAGATCAGGCCGATAGCGGACCAGATCATTCCGGCGATGAGGGCGTCTTTGTGGAGAAAGCTCCAGAGCACGCCGGTGAGGGCCATGCCGATGGCGGGGAGGGCGATGTTGCGGGTGGCGTGGTTGAGGGTGCGGTATTGGCGGCGGCGGATGGCGAAGTAGGCGATCACGGACAGGTTGACGAAGGTGAACGCGACCAGGGCACCGAAGTTGATCATTGAGGAGATCAGTTCCAGGCTGGGGGTGATGGCCAGCAGGGAGACGATCCCGACGGCGATGGTGGCGTAGACCGGGGTGTTTCGCCGGGGGTGGATGTAGCCGAAGACGCGTTTGGGGAGGACCCCGTTGCGGCCCATGACGTGCAGCAGCCGGGAGACGCTGGCGTGGGAGGCGAGCGCGGAGGCGACGGTGGCGGCGAAGGCGGCGGCCATGAACAGGACCTGGAAGAACTTGCCGCCGACGAACAGCGCCATCTCGGGCAGGGTGTCGTCGGTCATGCTGAAGTTGGCGACGTTCGGGAAGACCGACTGGGCGATCTGGCCGGCGACTAGGAAGATGCCGCCGCCGATGAGCAGGGTGATGATGATCGCCTTGCTGATGTGGGACTTGTCGCGGGCTTCCTCGGAGTACATGGTGATCGCGTCGAAGCCGATGAAGGAGAAGCAGACGATGGTCGCGCCGGTGAGCACCGCGGGCAGGGCGACGCCGGAGTGGAACAGCGGCTGGGTGCTGAACACGGTGCCGGTGCCCATGCCGTGGGTCAGCTGCATGACGGCCAGTCCGATGAACGCGACGATCATGACGACGGCGAACACGACCAGGGTGAAGTTCACCTTCGAGGTCGAGTTCAGGCTCCAGACGTTAAGCCCGGTCACCGCGGCGACGAACAGGACGACCCAGATCCAGCCTGGCACGGACGGGAACAGGGAGACCAGGTAGAGCCGAATGATCAGGGCGTTGACCAGCGGCAGCAGCAGGTAGTCCAGCAGCGCGGCCCAGCCGACCATGAAGCCCAGCCGCGGGTGGATCGCCTCACGGGTGTAGGTGTAGGCCGATCCGGCCGACGGGAACACCTTCGCCATCCGGCCGTAGCTGATCGCGGTGAACAGCATCACCACCAACGCCACCAGGTAGGCCAGCGGCACCACCCCGTTGGTCTCCTTGGTCACGATGCCGAACGTGTCGAACAGCACGGTCGGGGTCATGTAGCCCAGGCCGAGCCCGACGATGGCCCACAGGCCGAGGGACCGCTTCAGTCCACCGGGCGCGCTCATGGGTTGCTCCTTTACAACAGGGTGGGGCGGTAGAAGGGGGACCAGTGTGAACCTGGTATCTATAAGATATAAGATTATATGTATTAGGGCAAGGGTGCCTCATCATGGCTGCGGGTGTGCCGCGTCACAACACCGCATCGACCCCAGCGCGCCTTGCCCCGTGCCGAGGAGCCCACTCGCGCTTTGCGGCGCAGCGCATGAGCTGACTGCTTCGTGATCCTGGACTCGATGCTCTCCCGGCGGCGATGAGTCAAGATCATTTAGCGGAGGAGTCAACGGGAGCGGTCAGCGGACAGCGCCTCGACGCACAGAGGAATCAACAGCTGATCAACTTCGCCCACCCGATCGAGTAACCCGGACACGCGGCCCGAACCAATGCGGCCGTATCTGCTGCGGTCAGCCCCGGCCAGATCGACTACGTCACAACACAAGCGGCCGCGATGCCCGGCCGCGCGACGTCGACGTGGCCGAGCATGGTGGCTTCGGCCAGGCCACGCTCCCCAAGCAGTGGTCGCGGTAACGGCCCGGCAGGTCTTCCACTGGCCCCAGCGGCACCACGCCGCACCCGCACCACCCCCAATGGCGCGAGGAAGTCAGCAGCGCAAAGGCGCGAGGTAGCCAGGAGCGGGTGCAATGCTTTCGTTGACCGACGCGCGGCGCACCCACTTGCGCGTCGATCAGCCAGCTAGCGCTGGATCACACGGCAGTCAGATCACCTGGACCGACATCGGCCATAGCCATCCAGCGATGGGGATGGGCGATGAAGCACCTCGACCATGACCCTCTTCTGTCCGCGACCGAGAGGCAAGCGTCGATCAGTTTACCGGACTATGCCGACGCCGAAGCGGAAAACCCTTATCCCGCAAGAGATTCGCCACTACCCCGATTGATCGGGAGATCGGCCAGCAGGATCTCGACGAACGTTCGAAGCATCTGACCGAGCGTGGGCCATTCGTCAACGGCGCTCGAAGCAACTTAGCAGCGGCTCACGGACGCGGACTCCACCCGACGGGTGCACCCATCAACGTCGCTGTGAGCCGCTTCGCTTTCTGTCCTGGGGACCACTGGGCCGCCCGCCTAAAGCTGCATGTCCCGGCGAGCTCGTGCCGTACCGACCTGATCAAGCAAGGGCGTGCATCGGCAGGTAGATCATGGTCGCATTCGGACAGCCGCATGGCGGCAGCGGCGTCAAGTCCGCCGTGCGTAGCCCCCGTTGATCCACTGCTTATGACCGCTCGGAATATGGACGACCATCAGGCGTCATGGGACCATACCCCGAGGAGGCAGCGATGAGCGGTGCGAAGATCGACCCTGTGTCCGACCGGCGACGCGCTCCCAAATTGAAGACGATCTCCGAGATCCGCAGCTTCTTCCGGACCAACACCCGGCCGATCTTCTTCGTCGGACCCACCGCTTTCAATCTGCTCGGGATCGACCGGTGGGTACGCAATTTCCAATACCTTGCCTACTACGACTCGTGGGACGGCGCCCATCCACGAGTATTCACGCCGAAGAACAAGCCGTACGTCGAGTTCGAGAGCAGCGAGCAGATCAACAACTACTTGCTCCGCGACGCCGAGGTCCAGGCACACGTCGCCTCCGTGGCCCGCTCCTCCGACGTGGCGCCAATGGTCGCAATGGTGTTCTTCGACGAGGAAACCGAGCAGATCTGCGCGGAGCTGGGCTATGAACTGATCCTGCCATCCGACGCGCTGCGTCGACGCCTGGACTCAAAGATCGTTACGACGCGGCTCGGGGAGGAGGCCGGCGCTCCGTCGGTGCCGAATGTCCTGGGCCGAGCAGCGAGCTTCTCGGAGCTGACGAAGCTCGCGACTGACTCCGCGCTCGGCGGAGACCTGGTCGTGCAGACGCCGTACGGCGATTCCGGCAAGACCACGTTCTTCATCAAGACCGAG
>Ga0207665_10000914_pt1 | contig 19937 bp, 21 predicted proteins | sample LARL112metaG_FD_184351 | JGI IMG/M metagenome (GOLD analysis project Ga0207665, IMG submission 184351) | Corn, switchgrass and miscanthus rhizosphere microbial communities from Kellogg Biological Station, Michigan, USA - LAR L11-2 metaG... | ecosystem: Host-associated > Plants > Roots >...
GACGAGCACCGAGCGCAGCACCTGCCGCCGCGAGGCGCCCAGCGTCCGCAGCGTCGCGAACTCCCGCGTCCGCTGCGTGACCGTGATCGCGATCGTGTTGAAGATGACGAACGAGCCGACGAAGAGCGCGAGCGCCGCGAACGCGAGCAGGAGGTACTTGATGAAGCTCAGCCCGGAGGTGATGTTCTTCGCCTCCTTCTTGCCCTGAGCCTCGCCGCTCTCGACCTGCGCGCTCGGCGGCACGATCGGCCTGAGCTCGCGGACGAGCTGCTGGTCGCCCACGCCCGGCTTGCCCGCGACCGAGATCACGTCGAGCTGACCCGGCTTGTGCAGAAGCTTCTGCGCGGTCGGGACGTCGAAGACGGCGATCGTCGCGGCCCCGATCGTGCTGACGCTGCCCAGCTTCGCGATCCCGACGATCGTGAACTGCTGAGTCGGGCCGTCGGCCGAGGCGCCGACCCGGCCGCCCACGTGCAGGCCGTGCTTCGACGCCGTCCCCTGCTCGACGACAACCTGCCCCGGCCCGGTCGCCCACTTCCCGCTGACGAGCTTCATCGGGTTGAACTGCGGATACCTCGGGTCGAGCCCGAAGCCGAAGGTCGGCGCGCCGCCTTTGCCGCCGATCGTCTTGCCGTTCTTGCCGATCAGCTTCACGAGGTCGGTCGTGCCGTTGAAGTTGACGATCCCGCCCGCCGCCGCCTGGACGTTCGGCTGGGCGCGCACCTGCTGGAGCAGCTGCTCGGAGATGGTCGCGTTCCCGCTCGACGCGCCGGCGACGACCTCCTTGCCGGAGATGACGACGCTCGTGTTCTTGTAGGTGCTCACGAGGACGCCGGTGAACGCCTTGTTGATCGTGTCGGTGAGGACGTACGTGCCGCTCACCATCGAGACGCCGAGGATGATCGCGAGCGCGGTGAGAAGCGCCCGGGTCTTGCGCCCGAGCAGGCCCTTGACGGCGACCCCGATCATCGCCGGGTCAGCTCTTCCATGGCGGCGATCACGTCGCCGGGCTGCGACGGCCCCATGTCGCGGACGATCCGCCCGTCGGAGAGGAAGAGGATCCGGTGCGCGATCGCGGCCGCCTGCGGGTCGTGCGTGACCATGACCGTCGTCTGGCCGTAGGACTCGACCATCGTCCGGAGCAGCTCGAGGATCTCGCCGCTCGTCGTCGAGTCGAGGTTGCCGGTCGGCTCGTCGGCGAACATGACCGTCGGCCGCGACACGAGCGCCCGCGCGATCGCGACCCGCTGCTGCTGGCCGCCCGAGAGCTCGGCCGGCCGGTGCGTGCGCCGATCGGCGAGGCCGACCTTGCCGATCAGCTCCTCGAGCCACCCCTCCGCGGGCTTCTGGCCCGCGATCGACAGCGGCAGAGTCACGTTCTCCTCCGCGGTCAGCATCGGGAGCAGGTTGAAGAACTGGAAGATGAAGCCGATGTGCTTGCGCCGCAGCTTCGTGAGCTCGGTGTCGCCGAGCTTGGTGATGTTGGTGCCGTCGATCCAGACGTCGCCCGCGGTGGGCTTGTCGAGCCCGGCGAGAAGGTGCATCAGCGTCGACTTGCCGGAGCCGGACGGCCCCATGACGGCCGTGAGCTTCTCGCGCTGGACGTCGAGATCGACGCCGCCGAGCGCCTGAACGGCCGTGGCTCCTGCGCCGTACTGACGGCTGAGCTGCCGCGCTGCCACGACTGCGCTCGGCGCGCGCTCGGCCACTCCCTCCGCCGGTACCGCGATCGCCTCGCCCATGTGAGCCTCCCTCGGTTGTAGTCCGTCTGCGGCTGGGCTCGCTACGAGGGTTACACAGTTGGATGCGAGGTTCTAGGCCAGCCCTGCCTGGAGGCTGTTACATTGTCGGGGAGTAAGGGGGAGAGAATTGACGTTACTGCGGATCTTCGGCGTCCTCGCCGTAGCGGCCCTTCTGGCCGGCGCGACGGGCGCCTCTAGTGGACTGGCGGGTACGACCCGCTCGACAGCGACCGCGATCGACCTCGGCACGCTCGGCGGCGACTTCAGCACCGCCGTCGCCGTGAGCCCGAGCGGGCAGGTGGTCGGCGAAAGCTCGACGGCCGCCGGCCCGCACCATGCATTCTCCTGGACCCGGTCGGGTGGGATGGTCGACCTCGGCACCCTCGGCGGGCCCTCGAGCTCCGCCCGCGGTGTGACCCCGAGCGGCCAGGTGGTCGGCGAAAGCGACCTCCCCGGCGGCGGGGTTCATGGCTTTTCCTGGACCAAGGCGGGCGGAATGGTCGACCTCGGCACCCTCGGCGGCACCTTCAGCTTCGTCGAGGGCGTGAACGCAAGGGGCGAGGTGGTCGGCGACAGCACGAACGACGCCAACGAGTTCCACGCCTTCCTCTGGACGCAGGCGGGCGGGATGGTCGACCTCGGCACCCTCGGGGGGAGCGGCAGCGGCGCCGCCGCCATCAGCCCCAGCGGCCAGGTCGTCGGCGGTAGCACGCTCGCCGGAGATGCCGAGTCGCATGCCTTCTCGTGGACTCGCGCCGGCGGAATGGTCGACCTGGGCAGCCTCGGCGGCGATAGCACCGCCGTCGACGTGAGCCCGAGCGGCCAGGTGGTCGGGAACAGCGCGCTCGTTCCGGGCGGCGGCCGGTTTCTCCCGGTCCATGCCTTCTCGTGGACCAAGGCCGGCGGAATGGTCGACCTCGGTACCATCGGCGGCGACTCCACGCTGGCCACGGCCGTGAGCCCGAGCGGACAGGTGGTCGGCGAAAGCGAGCCCGCGCCCGGCGACGTCGGGTTCCACGCGTTCTCCTGGACCCAGAAGGGCGGCATCGTCGACCTCGGCACCCTCGGCGGCTCCTTCAGCGCCGCCAACGACGTGAACGCGCGCGGCCAGGTGGTCGGCAGCGCCAGCGTCGCCGGCAACGCGAGCCATGCCTTCTCCTGGACACAGGCGGGCGGGATGGTCGACCTCGGCACCCTCGGCGGCACCTACAGCGACGCCGACGCCGTCAATGCGCGCGGCGACGTCGTCGGCTCGAGCTACACGACGGGAGATGCGGAGTTCCATGCGACGCTCTGGCACACCTAGAGCCGTGCGCCGAATCCTCGGCGTCCTCGTCGCAGCGGCCCTCCTGAGCGGGCTAGGCGCCTCGGCCGGGTCGGCGAGTGCGACCGGCTCGACCGTGACCGCGATCGACCTCGGCACCCTTGGAGGCTTCCTCAGCACGGCCGCCAACGTGAGCCCGAGCGGCCAGGTCGTCGGCTCGAGCGTCACCGCCGGGAACGCGGCCGAGCATGCCTTCTCCTGGACACAGGCGGGCGGGATGGTCGACCTCGGCACCCTCGGCGGCACCTTCAGCTTCGGCGAGGACGTGAACGCGAGCGGCCAGGTCGTCGGTGAGAGCGCCACCGCCGGGAACGCGGCCGAGCATGCCTTCTCCTGGACACGGGCGGGCGGGATGATCGACCTCGGCACCCTCGGCGGCAGCTTCAGCGGCGCCAACGCGATCAACGCAGGCGGCCAGGTGGTCGGCCTGAGCGGCACCACGACCGGGACCGACGCCTTCTCCTGGACACAGGCGGGCGGGATGGTCGACCTCGGCACCCTCGGCGGCGCCTTCAGCGAAGCCGACGCCGTCAATGCCCGCGGCCAGGTCGCCGGCATCAGCACGCTCGAGAGCTTCGCGTTCCACCCCTTCTCCTGGACCCGTGCCGGTGGAATGGTCGACCTGGGCTCCCTCGGCGGCACGTTCAGCTCCGTCACCGGCATCAACGCCAGCGGCCAGATCGTCGGTGACAGCGAGACCGCCTCCGGTGAGAACCACGCCTTCTCCTGGACGCAGAAGGGCGGCATGGTCGACCTCGGCACCCTCGGCGGCACCAGCGCCTTCGCCTTCGGCGTGAATGCGAGCGGAGAAGTCGTCGGCACGAGCACGACCGCGGGCGACTCCGAGGCGCACGCCTTCACGTGGACCCAGGCAGGCGGGATGGTCGACATCGGCGGCCTCGGCGGCACCAACAACGGCGCCAAGGCGGTCAATGCGCGGGGTCAGGTCGTCGGCGTCGGCAGCACGTCGGGCGACCTGCTCGACCGCGGCTTCTCATGGACACGGACCGGTGGGATGGTCGAGCTCGCTCCCCCGGCCGGCTACACCATGAGCGAGGCCACCGCTCTCAACGCCCGAGGCGACGTCGTTGGTCTGAGCAGCACGGCCGACTTCTCCGCGATCCACGCGACGCTCTGGCGGACCGGCGGGGGCTAGCTCCCCGGTAGAGGCAGAAACTCGAGCAGCTCGATCGAGCTGCCGCCCGGCATGTGCAGATGCGGGTGGTCCTCGAACAGCTCGGCGGCCGCGTCCTTGGACTCGGCCTGGACGATCGAGTAGCCCGAGACGTCGCTGTCGCCGCCGAGCGGCGACCCGAGCTCGACGATCGCGTCGCGGTTCTGCTCCTCCCAGTCCATCCACGCGGCCATGCCCGCCTGCGCTTGCTCCGGCGTCGCCGCGGCCATCTGCTCGGCCGCGGACACGGACGAGCGATACAGCACGAGGAACTTCTTCATGGCTTGTCCTACGCGGTCAGCTCGGACGCGGATTCCTCGAAGACGGCCGTGTGCGTGTCGACGTCCGCCTCGGTCGTCGCCGGCGACATCAGCGCCATGTTGTGGAACGGCGTCAGCAGGATCCCGCGGTTCAGCGCGTACAGGTGGATGAAGCGGTCGAGCTCCGAATCGCCGCCCGCGGCGGCCTCGACGCCCGTCCGGGCTCGCTCGCGACGGAACAGGTACTCCACGCGGCAGCCCAGGCGCACCACGTGCCACGGCAGGTCGTAGCGCTCGATCACGCCCGCGATGCCGGCTTCGAAGCGCTCGCCGAGCGCGATCATCCGCTCGAACGCCTCCTCCGTCAGCACCTCGCCGAGCGTCGCCCGCATCGCCGCCAGCGAGAGGACGTTCGCCGCCAGCGTGCCGCCGATCCCGCCGACGTCGGCCTGCTCCTCGGGTAGCGCCTCCTCCAGGCCGCGCGCCACGTCCGCGCTGAATCCGTACGCCGCTGCCGGAATCCCGCTCGCGATCGGCTTCCCGATCGTCAGCATGTCGGGCTCCAGGCCGTATGCGGCCGTGTAGCCGCCCGGGCCGGCGCAGATCGTGTGCGTCTCGTCGATGATCAGCAGCGTCCCGGCGCGGCGCGTCGCCTTCCGCAGCGCCTCGTGGAAGCCGGGCTCCGGCAGGACGATGCCGATGTTCGTCAGCGCCGGCTCGGCCAGGACGCACGCCACGTCGCCGTGTGCGAGCTCCCGCTCGAGCGCCTCGGCGTCGTTGAACTCGACCATGCGCGTCGTCTCGGCCGGGGCGACCGGAGGCCCGACGCTGCCCTCCCGCGGCCGCACCTCGCCGTCGACGAGAGTCGCGACCGTCTCGTCGACCGTGCCGTGGTAGCACCAGTTGAAGACGAGGATCTTCGGCCGGCCCGTCACAGCGCGGGCGATCCGCACGGCGAACCGGTTCGCGTCCGTCGCCGTCAGCGCGAACTGCCAGTACGGCAGGCCGAACCGCCGCGCGAGCTCCTCGCCGACCCAGAGCGCGTCCTCGCTCGGCAGCATCAGCGTGATCCCGCGCGCGGCCTGCTCGGCCACCGCGCGCACTGCGGGCGAAGGCGAGTGGCCGGTCATCGCGCCCGTGTCGCCGAGGCAGAAGTCGACGTACTCGTGCCCGTCGACGTCGACGAAGCGCGCGCCGTGCGCCTCGCGCGCGAAGACCGGGAAGCCCCCGGCCCAGCGCACCATCCAGTGCATCGGCACGCCGCCGAGGAGTGACGTCTTGGCGCGCTCGGTCAGCCCGAGCGAGCGCGGGTGCTCGCGGCGGAACCGCTCGAGCTCTCGCTCCATCAGCTCCGCCAGGCGATCCGTCATGCGCCAATCCAATCGGATCGGCGACCGACGCGGCCTTCGGGCGGGTGCAGACTGGACGAACGAGGGGCGCCGGCGACGAGGCTCGGCCTACGGTGCGGGAGAGGAGCCGGGCTTGACGAGCCGCGGTGTTTGCGGCAACACCTCGCGGTCTCGGCGCCGCCCCCTGTGAGGCTGGTGCTGCGCCCGGCTCCTCTCTTCGGCCCTAGAACCCGATGATGATCTCCCGCGAATCGGTGTCGGTGCCCGAGGGCGCCACGAGCGTCGCGGTCGCCGTCGCCTTTCCGATGTCGAAGCCACTGAAGCTGCCTCCGGTGACGGTCACGGCGACGTCGTGCTGGTTTCCGTCGCAGACGACCACCTGCTCACCGGTGCCGATCGTCGTGGATTGCGTCTCGGGAGGGTTCTGCTCGACGGTCACGTCGACGATCCCGGGCGTCGGCGAGCCTTCACACGTCACGTGGAGAGCGACCGAGACCACCACCTCGGTCACGTACTGCGCTTGCAACAAGATGCTGACGTCGGTCGTACCGTCTGCCTTCGCCAAGCCGGAGCCGGAAGCGGCCACGGCAAGGGCAAGCGTCGCAACGGCCACCAAGAGCCGGCGGCCCCACTTCATCTCGTCTCCCTTCGTGCGGGGGGTCTGGACGATCGTCAACTACCCGCGGTACTCCTCTTCTAACTGACCAGGGTGGGTCGATCTAGAAGGCGTCGAGCGTCGGAAACGCCGTGTCGGCCTCGAGGCAGCTCTGGAGGTAGAGCGCCGCGCCGAGATCGCCGGTGAAGAGCGTGTAGCGGCCACAGCCGTACTCGGCTCGCGCATGCTCGACCTGCTCGGCCGCGTGCATCGCGAAGCGGCGGGCGCGCTCGAGCCAGCGCTCGTCGCCCGTCCGCTCGAGGAGCTTCAGGAAGGCGTAGCCGTTCCCGGCCGTGCCGTGGCAGAGCCCCGCACCCTTCGTGAGCGGGCCTGCGCGCCACGTCAGCTCGCCGCCGGCCTCGAGCAGGGCTGTGAGCTCCTCGTCGCCGGGCGCGAGGGAGGCGAGCGACGCGACGATCCCCGGCGCGCCGTGGCACCACTGCACGCGGAACTTCTCCGGCTTGCCCGCCTCCTCGAGCGACGGCGGCCACTGCACCATGCCGTCCTGCCGGAGGGCGTGGCGCGAGAGGGTCGCGATCGTCCGACGCTCCAGCTCTTGCCGGCGGTCCGGATCGCGGGCGAGGACGAACACGTTCCCGGCGAAGCCATGCGCAGGCCCGAAGACGTGGCGCTTCCGCTCGTCGAAACCCTGCTCCCAGAGCTCGTCGCGCCACTCGTCCCAGATCCAGTCGGCGGACGCGCGCCACGCGTCGAGCCACGCCGCCTCGCCGGTGCGCTCCCACAGCACGTGCGCCGCCAACATCGTGCCCGGCGAGCCCCACACGAGCTCGCACGCCGGATTCTCGGCGTTGCTCCGAACCACCTCGAGGAGCCGCCGCTCCAGCTCCGCGGTCGGCGCGAAGCCGTGCGCGACGAGCAAGACGCCCGCCTCGCCGAGCATGAGCGACGGAATCGCGCCGCCGTACTCCTCCTCGAAGTCGGGCTCTGTCGCGTAGCGCTCCGGTAGCGCCGCGGCCACCGCTCCCCAGTCGCGCGCGAGCTCGACCGCCCCCAGCCGCGCGAGCCGGTCGAGCCCCCAGACCATGCCGGCCGCGCCGAGGTACAGCGTCGTGAGCCGCGCCGACTCCGGCTCGTCGTCGAGCGGGTGCGGCGTCCAGAGCCGGTCCGGGTCGAACGCGCTCTCCGCATCGGCCGCGATCGCCGCGACCGCGTCCCGGACGGCTCCCTCGTGCCAGCCGCGCGCCGTGAGCGGCTCGTGAGCCTCCGGGTTGAAGAGCGGCCTGCTGACGGAGCTGTTAGCCGGTGAGCGTGCCGGAATCGGTGATGGTGGTGATCTGGTTGAAGTTCTCGTCGATGGAGCGCACCCGTTGCGAGTGGTACGAGAGCGTGAGGAGGCTGCCATCGAGATGGGCGTAGCCGTGTGTGCCGTCGGTGACGAGGAGCGTGAGCGAGAACGTCCGCGCCTGGGAACGCGGGTCGACTTCCTCTGCTCCGACGAAGCTGCCGGGTTGCACGACTCCGGTGAAGCCGCCCCGCTTTCCGGAGAAGGTGATCGCGCCGGTGACCGGCTCGCAGAAGGACGGAAAGTCGCAGGAGTACGAAGCGCCGCCCGTGAGCGTGCCCTCGTACGTTCCTTTGCCGAGAGCGCCCGCGAAGGTGCCGTGGATCGTGTTGACGATGGCAGGGTTGTCGAACGTTTCGCGTGACCACTCCGACGTTCCGGTCAGCGTGGTGCCGCCGGTCGCAGCGACGGCCACCGCCGAGCTCGCGAACGCGACCAGCAGGATTCCGAGTAGGACCGCAAGACGTCTCATGACTCTCCCCCAATCTCCGACAACGGACGCCTGAGCCGCATCATAGAGGCGCCGAGCGGACTCGAACCGCTGTACGAGGCTTTGCAGGCCTCTGCCTAACCTCTCGGCCACGGCGCCGCGCGGCCAGCATCGTAGCCGGGCCTAGTGGCGGGGACGACCCTCGTCGTAGCCCTTGACGAAGCCGGGCGGGTAGCCGCTGACGGGGCCCATGACGTCGCTGTGATGCTGGATCGCCGCAGCCGTCGCGTCGAGGTTCTCGACCGGCTGACCCTCCTCGGTCGCGTGGGCGGCGCGGTCGAGCGAGCCGACGCGCCGCCGGAGCCTGCGCAAGAACCGGAGCACCCCGTCATTCATACCGAACGCTGGTGCTCGTAGCAGTAGACGAGGCCCGCGAAGCGCTTCGACTGCGCGAGGCAGTAGTCGCGAACGCGCTCGCTGACCGGCTCGCCGCAGCGTGCACAGAGGCTGCGGGTTTCGGCTTCCGGCTCTACCGCTTGCCCGCCTCCGTCGACGCGCAGCAGCTCGCGAACGAGCTGGTCGCGTCCCCAGAGCTCGACGCCGTTGGCCGCCGCGAGCTTTCGCGCCTGCGCCGTGAACGCTCGGTTCGTCACGACGTACGCGCCGTTGGCGTCGTAGTACGCCCGAGCGGCGGCCGCCTCCTGGACGGCCTTGACGCCGACCGACTTGTGCCACCGCTTCGCCTGTACGACAGATCGCTCGTCGCCGCGCGTGATCAGAAGGTCGCACCCGAAGTCGCCGCCCGTGCTGCCCGTGGCCTCGACGCGGTAGCCGAGTCCCCGGAACAGCACGCCGAGCCGACGCTCGAAGGTCCGCCCGTCCATGGCGTCGATCTCCCGAATGCCGGATCGCCGCAGCCGTCGCTCCTCCCAGAGGCGCTGCGCAGCTCTCGCAGCGGCGACGAGGCCGACGAGCAGCCACAGCGGCCACAGCACGCCGAAGAGATGCAAGACGTCGGGCTGCGTCGAGGTCGACTGCGCGGCGCTCAGCACCTACAGAGTGTGATCTCGCGGCAACGGAACCTCAAGCCCGGTAGGCAGCGCATCGCAAGCCGAATAGACTTCCCCAGGTGCCCCAGCGTGCTGCGGCGGTCGAGGACAAGCGGGCGCTCATCCGCGCTGCCGCCGTGCGCGCGTTCGCGAAGAAGGGCTACCACGCGTGCCGGGTCAGCGACATCGCCGAGGAGGCCGGGGTCGCCTACGGGCTCGTCTACCACTACTTCGGGTCGAAAGAGGCCGTGCTGGAGACGGTCTTCCGCGAGACCTGGCAGGCGATGCTGACCGCGATCGAGGGGGTCGAAGAGCTCGGCGAGCCGGCGCCGGAGCAGCTCCGCAAGGTGGGGGCGATCGTGCTCCGCACGTGGCGCAACGATCCCGACCTCGTGCGCGTGCTGGTGCACGAGGTCACCCGCTCGCCACAGCTCCAGAACGAGATCGGCGAGATCGTGCTCGCCTTCCGGGCGCTCGAGCGCATCATCGAGCGGGGCAAGGCGGAAGGCAGCTTCCGCGCCGATCTCGACCCGCACCTCGCGGCGACGATGGTCTACGGCGCGCTCGAGGAGATCCTCACCGGCTGGGTCATGGGCCAGCTGCCCGACTCGGACGAGGACGTCGCGGCCGCCGAGCGGGCCGTCGCGGCGACTTTCGCGCGCGGCTTGGGCTGAGCGGGCCCTGCGCCGCCGACGTTGATTGACAAATCAATCGAAATTCTCTGTGGAATCCTGTGGAAGAAATTCAGATGTTTCGCGACTTGCGTCTGCGGAAACGAACGCTAGTATTCCGAGGCCGTAAATTCAGCGGCTCAACCGCCCAGAGATCCTCTCGCCAGAGAGGTACGGAGGGCTCGACTGCGGCCGGGCCCTTCGGTTTGCATGGGGACGGTTAGAAGCGTGGGGAACCCCTGGTTCCCCCACGAGCCCCCTCCTTGCGAGCGGAGTCGCAGGGCAGCAGTTACAGGAGCCGCCCCAGGCTTCCTCGCTTCCAGCGGCTTTGTGTCTGTGAGCCTCCCGGCGGGCAAAGCCCGCCTCCGGCGCCAACTCGCCCTGGTACCAAGAGGGGTAGCCGACCTCGGAGATCGCGAGGATCCGCCGCCGAAGCCGGGTTCATCCCGGTGAGAGGCTCACAAACAAAAGAACCGCCCGAAGCTCGAAAGCCTCCAGCGGCTCCTGCGCCGCTAGAACCAAGACCCCGCTCGCAAGGAGGGGGTCCGTGGGGAACCAGGGGTTCCCCACGGATAATCGCGGAATGCGCCTCGGGATCATCGGCTGCGGGTACGTCACGCTCGAACGGCACCTGCCGGCGTTCCGGCACGTGCCCGAGATCGAGGTCGTCGCGGTCGCGGACGCGGTTCCGGAGCACGCCGCAGAGGCCGCACGGCGCGCCGAGGCCCGCGCGGTCGACGTCGACGCGCTGCTCGGCGACGAGGCCGTCGAGGCCGTGGCGGTCTGCACGCCGCCCGCGACGCACGCCGAGCTCGCCGTCGCCGCGCTCGACGCCGGTAAGCACCTCTTCCTCGAGAAGCCGCTCGCGGGGTCGCTCGAGGAGGCGGATCGGATCGTGGAGCGCGCCGCCGGGTCGCCGCTCCGCGTCGTCGTCGGGCTCAACTTCCGCCGGCACCGGCTGGTGGAGCGGGCGCGCCGCGTCGTGCGGGAGGGCCGGCTCGGCCGCATCCAGGCCGTCCGCAGCGCGTTCACGAACCCGGTCCTCGACGGGGCGACCGATTGGAAGACGAGGCGTGCGCACGCCGGCGGCGCGCTCGTCGACCGCGCCGTCCACCACTTCGACCTGTGGCGATACGTTCTCGACGAGGAGGTCGCGGAGGTGTTCGGGCTCACACGTTCCGAGCGTGGTGATGACCAGAGCACGCTCGTCACGGCGCGGTCGACCGAGGGGACGCCGCTCACGACGCTCGCGCTCGACGACAGCGTCGTCACGCACGACCTCGCGGTGTACGGCAGCGAGGCGGCCGTCTTCGCCGACCTCTGCCGGTTCGACGGCTTCGACGTCGCGCGGCGCACCGAGCTTCCGGGCTCGCCGGCAGCGCGACTTCGGCGGGCGCGCGACGCCGTGCGCCGACCGGGCGAGTCGCTCCGCACCCTCCGCGGCGGCGGGGACTTCCGCCTCTCGTACGTAGAGCAGTGGCGCCACTTCGCGCGTGCGGTGCGCGGCGAGGAGGAGGCCTCCCCCACGCTCGCGGACGGCCGCGCGGCGCTCGAGGTCGCGCTCGCGGCGGCGCGCTCTGCCGACTCGGGAGCGGCGGTGCGGCTGCGATGAGCGGCGTCGCTTGCGATGCCACCTTCAGGCGGTGCCGGCTTTGCCGGTGCCGCCGTCTGCGCCGCTCGCCTGGGGCGCCCGAATACAAGGTGGACGCATGAGCGCCGAGCTGAGCGTGATCCTCGCCACCGACCGGCTGGAGACGATCCGCACGGTGCTCGAGCGCCTCGGTGAGCAGACGGCGCGCGAGCGGCTCGAGCTCGTCGTCATCGCGCCGACCGCGTTCGACCTCCCGCAGGACGGGTTCGGCGGCGTGCGCGTGGTCGAGACCGGCGGGGATCCGACCGACGTGGCCCGCTTGCGCGCGGAAGGCGTGCACGCCGCCTCGGCGCCCGCCGTGCTCCTCGCCGAGACGCACTCGTTCCCGGCGCCCGACTCGCTCGAGCGGCTGATCGAGCGGCACCGCGAGCCGTGGGCCGCCGTCGGGCAGGCGATCTGCAACGGGAACCCGCAGACGATGCGGAGCTGGACGAACCTCTTCCTCGACTACGGCCGGTGGGCCGACCCTCACCCTGGAGGCGTGCTCCGCGAGCTGCCGACGCACAACTCGTCGTTCAAGCGGGCGGAGCTCCTCGCCTGCGGCGACCGGCTGCCCGAGCTCTTGCGCTACTCGGAGGCGATCAACGCCGTCCTGCGCGACCGCGGCGGCCGTCTCTACCTCGAGCCGCGGGCGCGCACCTTCCACGTGAACGTCTCGCGCGCGACCTCGTGGGTCGTCGAGCGGACCGCCGCCGGGCGGGCGTACGCGGCCTCGCGCGCGGCGTCCTGGCCCGCTTGGCGGCGCGCCGCCTACGCGCTCGGGTCGCCGCTCATCCCGCTCGTCCGCGGACGGCGGGTCATCCACGACATACGTCGCACCGCCCGCGCCGCGGAGCTCCTGCCGCGCATCCTCCCGGCGCTCGCGGTCGGCCTGACGCTGAGCGCGGTCGGCGAGCTCGCTGGGTACGCGCTCGGGGCCGGCCGGGCGCCGCAGGCGATCGGTGAGATGGAGCTCCGGCGGATGCCCCACGTCCGGCGCGGCGACCTGTGACCGACGTGCCTGCCTGCTCGGTCGTCGTCCCCACCTACGAGCGCCCGGACGCCCTGCGCGGCTGCCTCGAGAGCCTCGCCGCGCTCGACTACCCGCGCGAGCGCTACGAGGTGGTCGTCGTCGACGACGGCGGCCGCAAGCCGCTCGGCGAGGTGCTCGCGCCGGCGCAGGAGCAGATGCGCGTCGAGCTCGTCGCGCAGCCGCACGGCGGGCCGGGCGCGGCGCGGAACGCGGGCGTCGCGCGTGCCGGCGGCGAGCTGATCGCCTTCACCGACGACGACTGCCGTCCGCGTCCAGACTGGCTGCGCCGCCTGGCCGACCGCTTCCGAGCCGCGCCGGAGGAGGCGACGGGTGGGCGCACCGTGAACGCGCTCGGACGGAACCCGTACTCGCATGCGGCGCAGCTCGTGATCGACGTCGGCTACCGGCAGAACAACGAAGGGCCCGCCAATCGGCGCTGGTTCACGACGAACAACCTCGCCGTCCCGGTGACCGGGTTCCGCGCGGTCGGCGGCTTCGACCCGAGCTTCCGGACCGCGGAGGACCGCGACTTCTGCTCGCGCTGGACGGCGCACGGCCTGCGGATGGAGTACGAGCCGCGGGCGGTCGTCGGGCACGCGCACGACCTCACCCTCGGAAGCTTCGCGCAGGTGCACTTCGCCTACGGCCGCGGCTCGTTGCGCCATCGCCGCAAACAGCGCCGGTGCGGCCGTCCGGTTCCTGTCGAGCCGTCGTTCTACGTCACGCTCACCCGCGAGGCGGGTCGGGCCGGCCTGCTCGCGCCGCTCCTCCTCTGGCACGTCACCCACACCGCCGGCTTCGCGTGGGAGTGGGCCCGGACGCGGGCGGCGCGATGACCCAGCCGCAGACCGAGCGCGGCGTTCTTCCTGCCGTCGGGTCTCTGCTGGGCCGCGCCGGCCGGGCCGGCGGCCGCCGGCTCCAGGCTGCAATCGGCGGCGCGGAGCGGACACGCGTGGTCGTGCTCCTCGCAGCGGTGCTGGGCCTGTCGAGCGCCGACGCCTCGACGGTGGGGGCCGCGGCCCGGCCGCTTCGGGACGCGCTCCACATCAGCAACACCGACATCGGCCTGCTCGTGACGGTGACCTCGCTCGTCGCCGCGGTCGCGAGCATCCCGTTCGGCGTGCTCGCCGACCGGATTCGCCGCACGTGGACGCTCGGAGCCGTGATCGTGCTCTGGGGCGCGGCGATGATCTGGAGCGCAACGGCCGGCGACTTCGGCGAGCTGCTCCTGACGCGCGTCTTCCTCGGCGGCGTCACGGCGGCGGCGGGGCCACTCGTCGCGTCGCTCGTCGGCGACTACTTCCCCGCCGCCGAGCGCGGCCGGATCTACGGCTACATCCTCGCCGGCGAGCTTTTCGGCGCGGGCATCGGCTTCGCGGTCACCGGCGACATCGCGGCGCTCTCGTGGCAGGCGGCGTTCGTGATCCTCGCTCTACCGGCGTTCGTGCTCGCGTGGCTCGTGTTCAAGCTCCCCGAGCCGGAGCGCGGCGGACGTAGTGCGCTCGTCCACCCCGAGGCGCCGGTCGAGGAGGCGCCGGCCGACGAGCCGCACGAGACTGATGCGCAGCGCTTCGCGCGCGAGCGCGGGGTCGAGCCGGATCCAGAGCTCGTCCTGAAGCGGGACCCGCGCCGGATGGGCCTGATCCGCGCGACGCGCTACATCCTCAGCATCAAGACGAACATCGTCCTCATCGTCTCGAGCGCGTGCGGCTACTACTTCCTCGCGGGCGTCCAGACCTTCGGGGTCGAGTTCGTGACGAAGCAGTACGGGATCGCGCAGGTGCTCGGAACGCTCGTGCTGCTCGTCGTCGGCGCCGGTGCGATCGTCGGCGTGCTCGCGGGCGGCGCGATCGGCGACCGCCTGCTCCGCCGCGGCTACCTCAACGGGCGCATTCTCGTGAGCGCGATCTCCGCCACCGCGGCGGTCGTCCTCTTCGTTCCGGCCATCTTCACCGGGAGCGCCGTCACCGCACTGCCGTACATCACCCTCGCCGCGCTCGCGTTGTCGGCTCAGAATCCGCCGCTCGACGCGGCGCGGCTCGACATCATGGTGCCGCTCCTCTGGGGGCGGGCGGAGGGCATCCGCACCTTCTTGCGGACGATGGCGCAGGCCCTCGCGCCGCTCCTCTTCGGCGCCGTCTCCGACCACGTCTTCGGCGGCGGGCGCTCGGGCCTCCAGTGGACGTTCGTCGTCATGCTCGTGCCGCTCGGCGCGAGCGCGTGGCTCCTCTACCGCGCGCTCGGCACGTATCCGCGCGACGTCGCGACCGCGGCAGCCTCGGCGTCGCGCGCCGGAGCGCCGCGGACGAGAGAGACGCTCGCGTAGAGCGGTTCTGCGGCGCACTCGGTCATCGCGTCGCCCACCTGCGCACCGGCGCCGCGAGGACGGCCACCGCCGCAAGGGCACCGGCGATTCCCAGCGAGAAGGCAGCGACCTTCGTCACCGTCATGACGTGCTTCAGCGACGGGGCAGCTGCAGCCTCGAAGGCGAACAGGACGAGCAGCGCCGTCGCGGCGCGAGCGCTGTCGCGGCGCCAGTACCACGCCGTGCACGCGAGGAAGAGCGCCGCGAAGACGGCGGCCACGGCCGGGACGTCGATCCAGAAGATGTCGATTGCCTCCCAGATCCCGAAGGCGAGGCCGAGGAGGATGAGGCAGATCCGAGTGGGGCGCATCGGCGGTTCCTTTCGGTTGCGGACTCGCTCTCGACGGTAGGCCGCGGGCATGGCGGCGTCGTCGGCGCGGCGGGCGATCTTGGGATCAGCCGACCGGCTGATCTTCGGGCGACCGGAGATCAGCCGGCTCACCGATGACACGGCGCGGAAACGCGTCTACCTTGCAGCCATGCGCCTCCATCTCCCCCGCCCCGATCCCGTCAAGCTCGACTGGGCGGTCGCGGCGGTGCTTGCCGTCGGCGGCCAGCTCGAGGTGTGGCTCGGGAACGGCGCCCACGGCGAGCGGCTCGTCGTCGCGACCAGCGGGATCATCCTGGCCGCTGCCGTCGCGGTGCGGCGGCGCTATCCGGCCGCGGCGGGCATCGTCGCGGTGGTCCTTGCCGACGTCATCGCGCTCGCCTGGCGGCCGCCGTCGCTCGTCACCTACGGGATCGGCTGGATGTGCGCGGTCTACGCCCTGGCCGTCTGGACGAGCGTGAGGTCATTCGCGGTGGGAGTCGCCGTGTTCGCGCTGCCCACGCTCGTCGCGAGGGCGGCCGGCGCAGGCCCGAGCGGCGGCGTCGAGTTCACGGTCATCGCCCTCGTCGTCATCCTCCTCGTCCGCCAGGGGATCCGCGGCCGCGACCGGCGCGCCGAGATGGCCGAGCGGGAGCGCGAGCTGGCCGCGCGCGAGGCCGTCGTCGAGGAGCGGGGCCGGATCGCGCGCGAGCTCCACGACGTGATCGCGCACAACGTGTCGATGATGGTCGTCCAGGCGGGCGCCGAGCGGCGCGTCCTCGACGGCGCGAACGGCTCCACGCGCGAGGTGCTCCAGACGATCGAGCAGATCGGCCGCAGTGCGCTCACGGAGATGCGACGCCTCGTCGGCATGCTGCGCAGCGACGGCGAGGATCCGCTCGCACCCCAGCCGGGCCTCGACGACGTCGCGACGCTCGTCGGGCAGGTGCGCGCGGCGGGCCTGCCCGTGGAGCTCACGGTCGAAGGCGAGCGGCGCGACCTGCCGGCCGGGATCGCGCTCTCCGCCTACCGAATCGTCCAGGAGGCGCTGACGAACGCGCTCAAGCACGCGGGCGACGCCCACGCGCAGGTGAGCATCCGCTACGGCGCCGACTCGCTCGAGCTCGAGATCCTCGACGACGGACGCAGCGGAGCGGCGCTCGGCAACGGCGGGCACGGTCTCGTCGGCATGCGCGAGCGGGTCGCGCTCTACGGCGGCCGCTTCGACGCGAGCCGGCGGCCGGGCGGCGGCTTCGCCGTGCGGGCGAAGCTGCCGATCGCATGACGAGCATCCTGCTGGCCGACGACCAGGCGCTCGTTCGCGTCGGCCTGCGCAAGATCCTCGAGGCCGAGCCGGACACGACCGTCGTCGCCGAGGCCGAGAACGGCGAGGAGGCCGTCGCCGCGGCCGCGCGGCACCGGCCGGACGTCGTGCTGATGGACATCCGCATGCCGGTGCTGGACGGAATCGAGGCGACACGGCGCATCGTGCGCGAGCGGCCGGGGACGCGCATCCTGATCCTCACGACCTTCGGCCTCGACACGTACGTCTACGACGCGCTCCGCTCGGGCGCGAGTGGCTTCATGCTCAAGGACGCGCCGCCGGAGGAGATCGTCGCCGCGGTGCGGATCGTCGCGAGCGGCGAGGCGCTGCTCGCGCCGGCGGTGACACGTGCGGTGATCGAGGAGTTCGCGCGCCGCGAGCCTCCCGCGACCCCCGCGCCTCCCGCCGCTCTCGACGAGCTGACCCCGCGCGAGCGCGAGGTGCTCGACCTCCTCGCGCGCGGCCTCTCGAACCCGGAGATCTGCGAGCGCCTGGTGATCAGCGAGGCGACGGCGAAGACGCACGTCGCGCGCATCCTCCAGAAGCTCGACCTGCGCGACCGCGTGCAGGCGGTGATCTACGCCTACGAGAGCGGCCTGGTCGCGCCCGGCTCAGCCACCTAGGCGGTGTCGCAGGTACAAGCGCCGGGTGCGCAGGTGTGACGTGGCTTGCGCGGTTTGCGTGGCATTTGGTGACCCCCTTTGGCGGCGTTTGTCGGCGCTCGATCTCCGCGGGGTACGCGGATAAACGTCAGCCGTGGCGGATCCGCTGGCGCGCCTCGGCGTAGCGCACGACCTCGTAGCCGATCAGCGCGCACGTCGTCGTCGTGACGAGGGCGAGCGAGACGAGCGCCGGCAGCGTCGTCGCGACCGGCGCGAGGACGGCCAGTACCGCCGCCGCGACGAGGCGCGGGTAGTTGAACGAGCCGACATTGCGGCGCTTGAAGGCGCTGAGCGCGAGCAGGTAGAGCGCGACGCCGCCGCAGAGCGCGGCCGCGGCGACACCGGCCAGGTGCGCGTGGGCGTGCCCGAGCGTCACCTTCACGCCGAAGGCGAAGACGACGATGCCGGCGATCATCGGCAGGTGCAGGTACGTGTACGAGTCGCGGGCGATCCGGACCTGCTGCTCCCGCGGCGCGGCTCGAAGCCGCCGCTCGGCGACGATCGCCACCACGTCGAAGTAGGCCCACCAGAGCGCGGCCGCAACGGCGATCCCGAGCAGCGCCCCCGTGATCACGCCCGCACCGAGGGCGAGGCTGCTCGCGCCGGCGCCAAGGGCGACGATCGACTCGCCGAGCGCGATGATCACGATCAGGCGGTGGCGCTCCACGAAGTGCGACGGCGCGACGCTCCAGTCCGTCGTGCCGCTCAGGAAGAGGCCGCCGTAGTCGATCGCGAGCGCGGCGATCCAGCACAGCGCCCGCCCCGTCCCGGGCACGGCGCCCGCGACGACGAGCAACGCGGAGGCGGGCAAGATCGTCCGCGAGAGCCGCAGGATGACCCCGCGCAGCGCCGGGTCGTCGCGCGCCACGACCATGTACGCGACCAGATGCAGGGCGCGGACGAGGAAGAACGACACGCCGAAGAGGAGCGCGTCCTTGCCGAACGCATTCGGCACCGCGAGCGAGGCGACGAGCACCGGCCCCATCGCGACGAGCAGGACGACGCGGATCGCGCCCTCGTCCGTCGCCGCCCGGTTCTGGAGCCAGACGTACGCGCTCCAGGCGAACCAGAGCACCATCAGGATCGCCATCGCCTCGACGAGCCGCGTCCACGTCGGATCGTGCGACAGGAAGCGCGTCACCTGCGTGATCGCGAAGACGAAGACGAGGTCGAAGAAGAGCTCGAGCGCCGTCACCTCCTGCTCGACCTCGACCGCCCGCTCGAGCTCGGCCGCGCGCTCCGCCTGCTCCAGCATCGTCCTACCGTACTCTCCGGCCATGGCCAGCCGGATCGTGCTGCTCCGCGGGATCAACCTCGGCTCGACGAACCGGATCGCGATGCCCGCGCTGCGCGAGGCGCTCGCGGAAGCCGGCTTCGAGGACGTGCAGACGTACCTCCAGAGCGGGAACGTCGTGCTCTCGAGTCGGGCAGCGCCGGCCACGGTCGCGCGCAAGTGCAAGGCGATGATCGCCGAGCGCTTCGGGCTCGACATCGACGTGGTCGTGCGGACGCGCGACGAGCTCGCGGAGGTCGTCCGGCGCAACCCGCTCGGCAAGGTGGCGACCGACCCGAAGCGCTACCAGGTGAGCTTCCTCGACCGAAAGCCCGAGCCGAAGGTCGTGGAGAAGCTGGCGGCCCTTGCCGCCGGCGACGAGCAGCTGATCGCCGAGGGCCGCGAGCTCTACGCGTGGTACCCGGCCGGTGTCGCCCGCTCGAAGCTGTGGGCGGGCCTAGCAGGCCGCGGCCTCGGCGTGACGGCCACGGCCCGCAACTGGACGACTGTGACGAAACTGCTCGAGCTCGCCGACGAGGACTAGCGCTCCATCCGCAGGCCGTGGCGCTCGGCGAGGACGGGGATCGTGCCGAAGTCGATGTCGAGGTCGTAGCGGGCGACGATTTCGCCGATCGCGGCCTCGTCCGGCTCGGGCGCGGCCAAGAGCGGCGCGATGTCGCGGAAGTAGTTCTCGAAGCCGGCCGGCGAGATGATCTCGAGCAGTCGGGCCGGCTCGTCGCCCGCGTTCCAGAACGCGTGCCGGACGCCGCGCGGCTTGAAGACCAGGTCGCCGGGGCCGGCCTCGAGCACGTCGTCGCCGAGCTGGACGCCGATCCGGCCTTCGAGCACGTACGAGTACTCGTCCTCGTTCGCATGCGTGTGCACCGGAGCGCCGAGCGCGCGCGGCGGGAGCGGGTGCTCGACGAGGCTGAACGTGCCTCCGGTCGTCTCGCCGTCGACCATGAAGCGGACGCCGAGAGCGAACAGGTTGACGCTCTCGCCCTCCTGGGGGCCGAGCACGTGCTGGACGGTCGTATTCATGGTTTCTCCCTTTTCGGTAGACATAGCGTTCAGCGGATAGTGCAGCGCCCGCGCGGCAGTGTCAAGTTTGAACTAACATCTCGTTCAGCGAAATGAAGACGACGCGGAAGTACGAGCTGAAGAAGCGGGCCGCGCAGCTGGCGGAGACGCGCCGCCGGATCACCGAGGCGACCGTCGAGCTGCACCGAACCGTCGGCCCCGGGGCGACGCGGATCAGCGAGGTCGCACGTCGCGCCGGCGTCCAGCGCGTCACGGTCTACAACCACTTCCCCGACGACGCCTCGCTCTTCGCCGCGTGCTCGGCGCACTGGCGGGACCTCCACCCCGCGCCCGACGTGACCGCCT
>Ga0207665_10000915_pt1 | contig 19937 bp, 18 predicted proteins | sample LARL112metaG_FD_184351 | JGI IMG/M metagenome (GOLD analysis project Ga0207665, IMG submission 184351) | Corn, switchgrass and miscanthus rhizosphere microbial communities from Kellogg Biological Station, Michigan, USA - LAR L11-2 metaG... | ecosystem: Host-associated > Plants > Roots >...
TTCACGCATTTCCCGCTGGAGCTCGTCGTCTATACCGCCGAGGTTGCGCCGCGCGCGGCGCCGCCGGATGGCGCGCGCTGGGTCGCGCTTGCGGAGCTTGCCGACGAGGCGCTGCCCAATGTCATGCGCAAAGTGCTGGCGCATGCGCTAGGATAGCGCTGACACGATCCGCAGAGATCGTCGTCCAGCACGGGAGGGCCTGTCATGGAATTCACGCGACGCAGTCTCACTGCCGCTACTGGCGCGACCGCCGCAACGACCTTCACCCGTACCGCGCTCGGCGGTTGGGAGCCGAGCGAGCGCTATCCGGACCCGGCGATCCAGATTCTCGATCCGAGCTTTGCCAAGTATCGCATCGCGCAGACCAGCGTCGAGCGCCTCGCCACCGGTATGCGCTGGTGCGAGGGACCGGTCTATTTCGGCGATGCGCGCTGCCTGCTGTGGAGCGATATTCCCAACAACAGCATTATGCGCTGGGACGAGGGCACTGGACGCGTCAGCATTTATCGCCGGCCGTCGAACAATGCCAACGGCAACACCCGTGACCGGCAAGGCCGCCTCGTCACCTGCGAGCACGATACGCGGCGCGTGACGCGCACCGAGTACGATGGCAGCGTTACCGTGTTGATCGACAAGTTCGACGGCAAGCCGCTCAACTCGCCGAACGACATCGTGGTCAAATCCGACGATTCGATCTGGTTCACCGATCCGCCGTTCGGGATTCTCGGCAATTACGAGGGTCACGTGGCCACGCCCGAGCTGCCGACCAACGTCTATCGGCTCGATCCGAAAGCGGGCCGCGCGACGGTGGTGGCCGGCGATATCAACCGGCCGAACGGGCTTGCGTTCTCGCCCGACGAGAAGAAGCTCTACATTGTCGAGGCGGGCGTCACGCCGCGGGTGATCCGCGTTTACGACGTCAACGATGACAAGCTGGCGAACGGGCGCGCCTTCATCATCGCCGAGCCAGGAGGCACGCCCGACGGCTTCCGCTGCGACGTCGAGGGCAATCTGTGGTGCGGCTGGGGGATGGGCAGCGCGCAACAGGACGGGGTGAAGATTTTCGACTCTAACGGCAAGCCGATCGGATTCATCGCATTGCCCGAGCGCTCGGCCAATGTCTGCTTCGGCGGCGTCAAGCGCAATCGGCTGTTCATGGCGGCAAGCCACTCGCTCTATTCGCTCTACGTGAATACGCAGGGCGCGCCGGGTGGGTGAGCAAGAAATGCTCTGATTAAAAATCCGCGCGCCGCCGCTAGGCCCGCATCTGCGACCTGATCTCTGCACGCAGTGCGTCGATGGAGACGAGGCCAGCGCTCGTCTGCACGTGCCAGAAGGCCCAGCCGTTGCAAGCCTCCAGCCCTTGCGCCAATGCACCGATGCGGTGGATGGAGCCGACCTTCTCGCCCAGGGCGACGGCGCCGTCGGCGCGCACCAGCGCTTCGATCTTGCGTTTGGCATCGCACAGGCGCGCACCCGGGACGATCAGGCCGCGCTCGATGAGCGCGGCAAACGGCACGCGCGGCGCCTCTCGCGCGGTCATGAACGGGGCAATTGCCCGAGCCGGAAGCGGCGCGACCGCCGCGATACGCGCCTGCGCCGCCGCGGCATAGGCGCGCTCGCGCTCGATCCCAATGAAGCGGCGGCCGAGCCGCTTGGCCACGGCGCCCGTCGTGCCGCTGCCGCAGAACGGGTCGAGTACGAGGTCATCTGGGCGCGAGGAGGCGAGAATGACACGCGCCAGCAGCGCCTCTGGTTTCTGCGTTGAATGCAGCTTCTTGCCGTTGGCGTCTTTGAGGCGCTCCTCGCCGGTGCAGAGCGCGATGGTCCAGTCCGAGCGCACTTGCACGTCGTCGTTTCCGGCCTTGAGCGCTTCATAATTGAACGTATAGCCCCTCCCGCCCGGCTCCCGCGCCGCCCAGATCAGCGTCTCGTGAGCGTTGGTGAAGCGTCGCCCGCGAAAGTTCGGCATCGGATTCGATTTGCGCCACACCACGTCGTTGAGAATCCAGAAGCCCGCGTCCTGCAGCATCGCCCCGACGCGGAAGATGTTGTGATAGGAGCCGATCACCCATAGCGTCGCGTTGGGCTTCATCACGCGCCGGCATGCAATGAGCCAGGCGCGAGTGAAATCGTCATAGGCGGAGAAGCTCGAGAATTTGTCCCAGGCATCGTCGACTGCGTCGACGCGCGAATCGTCGGGGCGCTTGAGATCGCCTTGCAGCTGTAAGTTATAGGGCGGATCGGCGAAGACCAGGTCGACCGATTCCGCCGGCAGCTTTGCCATCTCGGCAATGCAGTCGCCGATCAGAACTCGGTCGGTCTCGACGCTCTTCAAACTGACGCGGGGCGCCCGAGCGGACGCCCCGCGACGCGAACCAACCATGACTCAGGACTCTGACTCAGGCGACGCGGCCGGCGACGCGGGACCTACAACCGACAGCGACGCACTATGAGGATGCGCGGTAAAAATCGGCTTAACCGCACGGCCAGGCTCTTGGGAAAGAATCGCGCGGGACCTATATTGTCGCAGGCGCGCACGGCGCGGCGTTAAACAAAAGGCAACCGCTGCGGCGGCGGTGTGACGAGCCGCGGGCAAGGAGGCGAAGCCATGCGGTTGGACGATCTTCCGGAAAGCGGCAACGTCGAGGATCGACGCGGCGAAGGCGGCTTCGGCGGCGGCGGCTTCGGACTGCCGATCGGCGGCGGAGGCTTGAGCATCGGCGCGGTCGTTGCTCTCGGCCTCATCGGTTGGGCGCTGGGCATCGATCCGAGCTTGCTCATCGGCGGCGCGGAGGTTCTGAACCGGCCGCAGGTGCAGGCGCCTCCTACCGCGCGACGCACTGCGGCGCCGCAGGACGACATGGGCCGCTTCGTCAGCAAGGTGCTTGGCAGCACCGAACTGCAATGGAAGCAGCTCTTCGCCAAGGACGGCAGAATCTATCGTCCGCCGGTGCTGGTTCTCTATCGCGGCGCGACGCACGCGAGTTGCGGCGGAGAAGCGCAAAGCGCCATGGGGCCGTTCTACTGTCCCGCCGACCAGAAGGTCTACCTCGACACCTCCTTCTTCGATCAGATCGCGACGCGCTTTCGCGGTTGCGACGCCGGCAGCAGAACGTGCCAATTCTCCGAGGCGTACGTGATCGCGCACGAGGTCGGGCATCACGTGCAGAATCTGCTCGGCATTCTGCCCAAGGCCCAGCAGGCGCAACGCGCGGCTGATAGCAGGGCGGCGGCGAACCACATCCAGGTGCAGGTGGAGCTGCAGGCCGATTGTCTTGCCGGGGTGTGGGCGAACCGCGAAAACGAAATGCTAAAGAACGAGGGGAAGCCCGCATTCATCGAACCGGGCGACGTCGAGGCCGCGTTGCGCACCGCCGCCGCGATCGGCGATGACACGTTGCAGCGACGCGCGCGCGGCTACGTGGTTCCGGACTCGTTCACGCATGGAAGCTCCGAGCAGCGCCAACGCTGGTTCAATACCGGCTTCCGCTCCGGTTCGGTCGCAAGCTGCAACACCTTCGCCGCCGCGCAGCTTTGAGATCGTCGAGTGGCGTGACCAAAAACTGGCTGCATCGCGCGGACGCTTCGCGGAAGCCCGGCGCTTTCGCGCAAGCACCAGCTTATGAGTGAGTATGCACCATGCCCGGAATCGACAGCAGCAGGCAGTTCGTACCGCTGAAGATCGCGGTGCTCACGATCTCCGACACTCGCGCACTCGAAGACGACAAGTCCGGGGCGACGTTGATCGAGCGCATCGAAAAAGCGGGTCACGCCCTGTCCGCCCGTGCCGTCGTGCCGGACGAGATCGGCAAAATCCGCGCCCAGGTCGAGCGATGGATCGCTGACCCCGCAATCGACGTGGTCATCACTACCGGCGGGACCGGCTTCACCGGACGCGACGTGACGCCGGAGGCGATCGAACCGTTGTTCGAGAAACGCATGGACGCTTTCGCCACGATGTTCTTGCTGGTGAGCCAAGCCAAGATCGGCACCTCGGCGATCCAAACTCGCGCGACCGCAGGCGTTGCCGGGGCCACCTATGTGTTCTGTCTGCCGGGGTCACCGGGTGCGTGCCGCGATGCCTGGGACGATATCCTGGTGCATCAGCTCGATTACCGCTATCGGCCCTGCAATTTCGTCGAGATCTTGCCGCGTCTCGACGAGCACTTGCGGCGGGCCAAGGCCAAAGGCGCCACCGCCTAGCGCTGCGTCCGCGCGGATCTCGAACGATGGCGCGCGCGACCGCGTCGGAGTCGGATCGGACGACGAGGCGATGAGCTCGAATGCTGCATCACTGCTGGTGCAGTTCGAGGTCCCACGTCTCGGCGCTGAGTTGCTTGCCGAACATATCGTGCGTCCACTGATGCGTGAGCTCGAAGCCGGCTCGCTCGTAGACGCGGCGGGCGGCGGTGAGCACGGTGTGCGTCCACAGCGTCACCTTGCAGTAGCGCGCCTCGCGCGCAAAGCGCACCGCCTTCTCCACCAATCGGCCGCCGACCCCGAGGCCGCGTGCCCTCGGCTCGACCAGGAGGAGCCGCAGCCGTGCGACTTCATCCGTCTCGCGCACGAGCAGGACGGACCCGACATTCTCGGCCGCCTTCTCGGCGATCCAGCAGCGCTCACGTTCGCGATCATGCTGGCGGACGAAGCCTGCAACGATTTCTGCGATCAGCGCTTCAAGCCGCTCGTCCCAGCCGTATTCCTCCCGATAGAGCGCGCCATGGCGGGAAACGATCCAGCCCATGTCGCCGGGGTGCGGGGGCCGCAACAGGTAGGGGACTTGGGGTGTCGGCGATTCGCACAGCGAACTTTCGATCATGCGCATGGCGGCGACCACGCGTTCCTGATCCGCAACCGATAGCGCGCCGATCATGGCGGCGACTTCGTTCTGCGAATGCTCGTCGAGCGGCGCGAAGGCCATACGGCCTTTTGCGGTCAGAGACAGAAGGCTTTGCCGCCGATCGTCGGGCGAGGCGGTTTTGAAGACGAGGTCGCGCTCGATGAAGCCGCGCAGGATGCGACTGAGGTAGCCGTGATCGAGCCCGAGTTCCGCGGCGACCTGGGTTGCGGTCGACGTGGGCCGTTGCGCAAGCTCGTAGAGCACGCGCGCCTGGGTGAGCGAATAGTGACTTCCGAGAAAACCGTCCTCGAGCACGCCGATGCGCCGCGTGTAGAGGCGATTGAAGCGGCGAACCGCGCCGACGCGCGCATCGAAATCGACCGTGGATATCGCTGCCATGGCGGCCCGGGTTTGTGACATTGTCAAGCATATTGTTGACTTAGTCAAGTAATATCAAATGGCACCGGTTCGCAACCGGACGAGTCGTTTCCGACCGACGCGGCGGAAGAGGTCGCGCTCGGGTGCCGGGACGTCGCGATGGCCGCCCAGCGCATCGTAAAGCGATTTCGCGATCACCAGTCCTTGGCTTGGGTCAGGCCATGCGCCGAGCGCGGCACGCAGCAGCGCCAGTATTTCGCGCGCGGCCGAACCGAAGGGGCCGGGACGAAACACGCCGGCGTTGAGGCAATCTTTGCGAAGCTCGACTTCCTCGATGAAGCGCCTGGTTTCCTCGACCCAGTTCGCGTCAAGCACGGCGCCAGGCTGCAGGAAGAGCAGCCAGGACGCGCGCGCTGTGCCGGCTGCCGTTTTGAGGCGCGTCCCGCGCGGGAGCGTTGAGTCCAGCACGCGGCAGCCGGCCTCGTCGGCGATGGTAACGGTGGCATCGCGCGAGCTTGCGTCCGCAATGATGACCTCGCGGACGAGCCCAGCAACCGCGCCTGCAACCAACGCCGCGAGCGTCGGCAAGAGCGCACGCTCGCTGTCTTGGGTGGCAATCACGACGCTGAGCATGAACTGACGTCCTCAAGGCGGCCACGACGTCAGAGCGCCCTGAAAAAACGCTCACGTTGTCGCCACCGCCTTTTACCCGCCTTCGGTCTGCTCGAAAGGGGCTGCGATCCCGTCATGCCAGCGGTGTGCGGCTGGCGAGGCTTGCATTCGGAGCCACTCGGCATTATGTTCCTGCTTTGTTCGCTAGCCGCAGGATTGAGCCATGGCTCGTTCCAACGCAGCCGTAAAACGCCCGTCGGCGCCCAACCCCTCCTGGCCAGCCTCCGCCGCGCCGGCGGGCGGTTTCGGGCGCCGCCCCGGACGGGAGGCGGCGCGTGCCGCCGCTGTCGACCTTGAGGCGCCGATTGACGCCGACGCGGCGGTTGAGGGGGCTCGCCGCCGCGGACGTGGCGCGCAGTCGAACGCCTCGGGCCGCTATGAGCCACTCGCGCGCATTGCCTTCGACGACGGCTGGCAGAGCTTCGAGGAGTTGCCGCCGTTCAAGACGACGGTGACCATCGACTCCACGCGGAAGATCATCACCCGCAACGATTCACCCGACATTTCCTTCGACCGCTCCATCAACCCTTATCGCGGCTGCGAGCACGGCTGCATCTACTGCTTCGCGCGGCCGACCCACGCCTATCTCGGACTCTCGCCGGGCCTGGACTTCGAAACCAAGCTCTTCGCCAAGCCGGATGCGGCGAAGCTGCTCGAGCGCGAGTTATCGGCGCCCGGCTACGTGCCGCGCACCATCGCCATCGGCACCAACACCGATCCCTACCAGCCGATCGAGCGCGAGCATCAAATCATGCGGCGCATCCTCGAGGTCCTCGAGCGCTGCGGTCACCCGGTCGGCATCGTGACGAAATCGGCGCTGGTGTTGCGCGATCTCGACATCCTCGCCCGCATGGCGCAACGCGATCTGGTCAAGGTCGCCTTGTCGGTGACCACGCTGGATGCGCGGCTCGCGCGCCTGATGGAGCCGCGCGCGGCGACGCCGGCGCGGCGGCTCGAGGCGCTGCGCCGGCTGACTGCGGCCGGCGTTCCGGCCTCGGTCATGGTGGCGCCGGTGATCCCTGCGCTTAACGATGCCGAGATCGAGCGCATTCTCGACACCGCCGCCGCCGTGGGCGTGCGGGAGGCTGGCTACGTCCTGCTGCGGCTTCCCCTCGAGGTGCGCGATCTCTTTCGAGAATGGCTGATGGCCAATTTTCCCGACCGCTACCGCCACGTCTTCAAGCTCATCCGCGAAACTCGCGGCGGCAAGGATTACGATTCGAGCTGGAATACCCGCATGACCGGGGCCGGTCCGGTGGCTTGGATGATCGGCCGCCGCTTCGAACTCGCCTGCGAAAAGCTCGGTTTCAACAAGACGCGCACGCGGCTGACCACCGACCACTTCAGTCCGCCGCGCCGCGCCGAGGAGCAGTTGAAGCTGCTCTGAACTTCTTCGGTAATCCCCGCCCTCCACAGCGGGACGTAGCCCTGGTTGACTTGCCCGCCGCGGCGCGCACCATCGCGTCATGAGTCGCCAGACCGCCGTGCGCGCAGTCTCCGCTCGCGCCGAGAAAGTCCGTCTCGTTCGTTTGCCGCTGGGCGAAGCGGACATCCGCCCGACCTTTCGTCGCGAACGCGCGGCGATCAAGCGCGGCGTATGGCCGGTCGCGGGCTGCGACGAGGCGGGCAGGGGGCCGCTCGCCGGTCCGGTGGTCGCCGCCGCCGTCGTGCTCGACCCCAAACGCGTGCCGCGCGGGCTTGATGATTCCAAGAAGCTCGATCCGGAAACGCGCGAAAAGCTGCACGCCAAGATTTGTGCGAGCGCGGAGGTCGCGGTGGCCATCGCGCCGCCGTGGCGGATCGACCGGGACAATATTCTGCGGGCCTCGCTATGGGCGCTCGCGCGCGCCGTCGCATGCCTGCCGGTCAAGCCGCAACTCGTGTTCGTCGATGGCCGCGACCGCATCGACGCCGGCTGCGACTGCCAAGCCGTGATCAGCGGAGATGCGATCCTCGCGTCGATCGCGGCCGCCTCGATCGTTGCCAAGGTGACGCGTGACCGGCTCATGACGCGACTGGGGCTGCTCTATCCCGGCTACGGTTTCGAGCACCACAAGGGCTACAGCGTGCCCGAGCATTTCAACGCACTCGCGCGGCTCGGCCCGACGATCCATCACCGACGCTCCTTCGCGCCGGTCGCCGCGGCTTACGGCGACATCGTGACCGCGGACATGACGGCCGGCGAGATCGAGCCGGGCGGGTTGCCGCTCTAGCGCGGTGGGCCTTATCTCTGCCGGTCGCCTCCAGTAACGTCGGGCTGATGCTCTACGTCTCCATCTTCGTCGAGCTCCTACGTTCGCGTCCGTCGCTCGCGGTCTGGCTGGCGGCGCTTACGCAGGCGTTGCTGTGGCTGTTGGTCCCCGCGCTCTTCTACGCCGGGCCGCCCGGCGACCTGCCCGACGTGCTTGCAGTCGGGCACGAATTCCAACTCGGGACCTATCTCGGCCCGCCGCTTGCCTTCTGGCTCGCCGAGATTGCTTTCGATCTCGCCGGTCACAGCCTCGTCGGCGTCTACCTGCTGTCGCAGGCCTGCGTGCTCGTGACCTATTGGGCGGTGTTCGCGCTCGCTCGCTCGATCATCGGCGCACAGCACGCCGCGCTCGCGGTGTTGCTGATGGTGGGCGTTGCCGCCTTCACGGTACCAACGCCGGACTTCGGGCCGGTGATCCTCACCATGCCGCTGTGGGCAGTCATCCTGTTGCACTATTGGCGGGCCGTAGGCGAGCACCGGCGGGCCTATTGGCTGCCGCTGGCGATCGAGATCGGGCTCCTGTTGCTCACGACCTATGTGGGGCTGATCCTAGTCGGACTGCTCGTGCTGTTTACCCTTGCAAACGGGCGGGCGCGCGCCGCGCTCAACTCCTATGATCCGTTGATCGCGGCGGTTGTCGCCGGGATTGTCATGGGGCCGCACCTGCTTTGGCTCGCCGAATGGGGCGAGGGTTTGCAGCCGGTGCTGTTGCGGCTGCGTACGCCGGAAGCCGTGGTCGGCAACTTTATCGCCTGGTCGCGGCAGATTACGCTGATCATCGCGGCGCATGCGGGGCTGATCGTGCTGGTCGCACTGGTGGCCGGATGGCCGTGGCCGCGTCAGGAACCCGCCCCGGTGATCGTCCGCCGCGAAGTTGATCCTTTGGCCCGGCAGTTCGTCTACTTTTTTGCGCTGGCGCCGGCATTCGCCGGCACCCTCGTGGCCGTGCTCATCGGGTGGTCCGGTCCGGTGGGCGGGATCGCGCCACTGGTCATTCTATCCGGGCTCTTCGTGATCGTAGCCGCCGGTGACGCCATCGTGTTCAGCCGTCAGCACGTTGTCATCGCCGCCTGGTTCGGCCTGCTGATCATTCCCCCGATCATGGCGGTCGCGGCTGTCGTGATCCTGCCGTGGCTCAACGTCGATCTCAAAGTGAACTATCCCGCCCAGGCCATGGCGCGATTCTTCTCCGAGAGCTTCGAGCGCCGCACTGGTGTGCCCCTGCAAATCGTCACCGGCGATCCACGCACGGCCGCCCTCGTCGCACTCGGTGCCGCGAGCCGGCCGAGTATTTTTCTCAGCGCCACTCCCGAGCGCTCGCCGTGGGTGACTCCGGATGCAATCAAGAGCAAAGGGGCCATTGTCGTTTGGCCGACAAGCGACACGGCGGGGACCCCGCCGGCCGAGATCAAGGAGCATTTTCCGGATCTCGTCCCCGAGGTTCCGCGCGCGTTCGAGCGGCCGGTTCAGGGGCGGCTGCCGCTCCTGCGCATCGGCTGGGCTGTCATCCGCCCACAAGCCCAGGCGGTACCCTCGGCCGCGGTGGGCGGGCAGAAGCCGTAGCTGGCATCGGACCGTCGGCGAGCCTTCAGTATACGATCCAGTTTTGCGGTCGGAAGATCGGCTCCTTTGCGGACAGCGGCGCTGCTAGTGCGCTGTCATGATCTGAAGGGCCTGCTCCGGTCGTGATCGCAAGGACGGTCACCGCCAACGCGAGAGCCATCCCGACGAGGAATGCGAGCCTGTCTGGTTTTGGTGCCATGTTTGCCTCCTGGCGCCAGATCGATGTCGCTAGGCCACACTCTAGAAGGCGCGCAGAAAGTGATGTGTGAGCCCCCTCACATTCGCGAAATAAGAAAAGTTTGCCGTAGCGAGCCGATGGAGATTGCTATCGCCCGCCTCGCCCCGGCCGCAGCCAAGGGGACCACGGTCCGGCTCGCCGGCAGGCCTCGGGCTGCGAGACGGCAACGCAACCCCTCGCCGGTGGACAAATCGCCGGGGCGGCAGGCGTTGGCTGGGTTTGCCGCGGCCTCGCCGCTACTGTGAGGCGGCTGCGAGCCTGAATTTGCCGGCAGCTGCGTGCGGATCACATCGCGGCGTGCCCAATTGGCGGGGGAGATTCCATGACGGAGGCGGCAAAGCCTGTACGCGAACGCTCGTTTGTCGAGCGCTATTTCCGCCTGCACGAGAGTGGGACCGATGTCCGCACGGAATTTCTCGCCGGCATTACGACCTTTCTCACCATGGTCTATATCGTGTTCGTCAATCCGCAAATCCTCGGCAATGCGGGCATGGACAAGGGCGCGGTGTTCGTCGCGACCTGCATCGCGGCCGCAGCCTCGACGCTAGTGATGGCGTTCTACGCTAATTATCCCATCGCGCTGGCGCCGGGCATGGGGCTAAATGCGTTCTTCGCTTTCACGGTGGTGCTGGAGCACAAATACAGTTGGCAGCAGGCGCTTGCCGCCGTGTTCTGTTCCGGCGTGATCTTCTTTCTCATTTCGGTTTTCAACATCCGCGAATACATCATCAACTCGATTCCGAAAAATCTAAAAATGGCAATTTCCGCCGGCGTCGGGCTCTTCCTCGGCATCATCGCGCTGGAGGAGGCCAAGATCGTGGTGGCAAATCCGGCGACGCTGGTCACGCTCGGCGATCTCAAGCAGTGGCCGGCGCTGCTCTGCTTGGCCGGCTTCGTCGTGATCGTTGCGCTCAATTACCGCAACATCGTTGGCGCCACGCTGATAGGCATCCTCGCTGCGGCGCTCGTCGGCGTGCCGCTCGGCCTTGCCGAGTTCAAGGGCATCGTATCGGCGCCGCCTTCGCTTGCACCGACGTTTCTGCAACTCGATTTCTCCCGCGCCGGCGAGCTGACGTTCATCATCATCGTGTTCAGTTTTCTCATGGTCGACGTGTTTGACAATGCCGGCACGCTGATTGGGGTCGCTCATCGCGCCGGCCTCCTCGATGCCGAGGGCAATCTGCCGCGCATGAAGCAGGCCTTGCTCTCGGACAGCTTCGCCGCGATGTTCGGCGCCTTGATCGGCACATCCACCACCACAAGCTATATCGAGAGCGCCGCTGGGGTATCGGCCGGTGGCCGCACGGGTCTGACCGCCGTTTTTGTCGCGCTGTTCTTTCTGCTCGCGCTTTTTTTCTCGCCGCTCGCCGGCATGATTCCCGCCTACGCCTCGGCGGCGGCGCTGCTTTATGTGGCCTGCGTGATGACGCGTGGCCTGGCCGAAATCGAGTGGGAGGACATCACGGAATATGCGCCGGCAGTGGTGGCTGCGATCACCATGCCGCTCACCTACTCGATTGCCACCGGCATCGGGCTCGGCTTCATCACTTATGCACTGGCCAAGCTCATCGCCGGCAAATTCGGCGAGGCGAAGCCGGCGGTGGTGATCCTGGCCCTGATCTTCGCCATAAAATTTGCATTGCCCGGATGAGCGCGAGCGGTGGCCGCGGGGCGATCAGTCGATCACCGCCACTGCGTTGATTTCGACCAGGCAACGCGGATCCGTGGCGAGCCGCACGACCTGCACGGTGGTTGTGGCGGGCTTGGTGTCGCGGAAATATTCCGCCCAGACGCGGTTGAGCGCGTCCTGATCCGAGAGATCGGTGACGAAGCGGTCGGCGGTGACGACGTCTGCGAACGTTGCCCCCACCGCCTCGAGGCCGTGCTTTAGATTCTCGAGCGCGGCGCGGGCCTGGCCCTCCATGTCGCGCGGCATCGCATCGAATTCCTCAGGCCGGTGCGGGTGGTGGTGGTAGACCGGCGCCGCGGTGACCCCGGCGAGATAGACCGTCGTGCCGCCCCTGACCTTGATCGCGGGCGCGTAAGGCATCCACATATCGGGTGCGTCCGGCCAGTGCACGTGCTCGACTGTTTTTGTCATGCGGCGCCTCTCGTCGCTCGTTGCGGATCAACCGCTATGTCGCCAACGCCTTTTTAATCGCGAGAAAATCCCGCCAAGCAAAGCGCTTCTGCAGCGGCTGGCGCAACAGATAAGCGGGATGCAGCGTGGCAATCGCGCGGATCTCGCGTGTGCCAGTGTGGAACGGCAACCAACGTCCGCGGGTCTTGAGGATACCGTCCTTGCTGTTGAGCAGCGTCTGTGTCGAAGGACTGCCGAGGCATACCAAGATGTCGGGGTCGGCGAGTTCGATCTGGCGCAGGGTGAAGGGAAGACAAACCGCGGATTCCTGCGGTGTCGGCGTGCGGTTGCCGGGCGGACGCCAAGGCACGACGTTGGCGATATAGGCCGATCTACGGTCGAGTCCGATCCCCGCCATCATGCGGTCGAGCAGCTTGCCCGAGCGGCCGACGAAGGGCAGGCCCTCGATGTCCTCGTCGCGTCCCGGCGCCTCGCCGACGAACATCACGCGCGCCTGCGGATTGCCGTCGGCGAAGACAAGCTGGGTTGCCGTCGTCCGCAACGCGCATCCTTCGAAGCGCTCGAGCATCGCGCGCAACTGCTCGAGCGTAGCGGCGCTTTTCGCCGCCTCGCGCGCCGCCATCACGGCGGCCTCGGGAGGAAGCGCAGGTGCAGGCCGGCTTACGACCTCGCGCTCGCGCGCGGGAAGCGCGCGGCCTGTCGCGCCGGCGCGCGCCTCGGGCGTTGGCAGGGCGGAATCCGTGCGGGATGCGGGGGCGGCGGTTGTGCCGTTGGCAGCGAAACGATCGAGCGGCATCTCGTCGAGCAGCGCGTCGACGCCCGCCTCCCGATAAAAGGCGAGTAGCTCACGGGCAGCTTGATCGCGGGCCATGGTTATCGCCGCTCCCCGTCGGCAAGCAAGCTCAGTTCATAGCGCCTGGAACATTGGGAGTAAAAGGGGTGGACCAGCTACGGTCCGTTGTTACAGTCACGCTGGACCCGCAGCCAGCGCGCTCCGTCTCGCTTTGGAGAAGCCCATGAGCGCAGAGGATCTGCCCGCCCGCGAGGCGATGGAGTTCGACGTCGTGATCATCGGCGCGGGCCCCGCCGGGCTCGCCGCGGCCATCCGGCTCAAGCAGCTTTCATCCGACACCAGTGTGGTCGTGGTCGAGAAGGGATCGGAAGTCGGGGCGCACATCCTGTCCGGGGCGGTGATCGATCCCATCGGCCTCGAACGCCTGATCCCGCATTGGCGCGACGAAGACGCTCCGATCAAGACCGAGGTCAGCGACGATCGCTTCTACTGGCTGGGGGCCTCGCGCGCCGTGCGTCTGCCCAATTTCATGCTGCCGCCGCTGATGAGCAACCACGGCAACTACGTGGTCTCGCTCGGCAATGTCTGCCGCTGGCTGGCCACCAAGGCGGAAGCTCTGGGCGTGGAAATCTATCCCGGCTTTGCCGCCGCCGAGGTGCTGTTCGACGGCAGCGGTGCGGTCGCCGGAGTTGCCACTGGCGACATGGGGGTCGCCAGGGACGGGCATCATAAGGACAGCTTCACCCGCGGTATGGAGCTGCGCGCGAAATACACCCTGTTCGCCGAGGGTGCCCGCGGCAGCCTCGCCAAGATGCTCGAGCAGCGGTTCGGGCTTAGGGATGGCCGCGAGCCGCAGAAGTTCGGGCTCGGGCTCAAAGAGCTGTGGCAGGTCGCGCCGGAAAAGCATCGCCCCGGCCTGGTGCAGCATACCTTCGGCTGGCCGCTCGATAATCGCACCGGAGGCGGCTCGTTCCTCTATCATTTCGACGACCGACTCGTTTCGGTCGGCTTCGTGGTCCATCTCAATTACGAAAATCCGTACCTGTCGCCCTACGAGGAGTTCCAACGCTTCAAGACCCATCCGTTGGTGCGTGCAACTTTCGAAGGCGGCAAGCGGCTCGCTTACGGCGCGCGCGCATTGACCGAAGGCGGCTGGCAGTCGGTGCCGAAGCTCACCTTTCCCGGCGGCGCGTTGGTGGGATGCGCAGCCGGCTTCATGAATGTGCCGCGCATCAAGGGAAGCCACAATGCGATGCTGTCGGGGATGCTCGCCGCCGAGCACGTCGCCGAGGCGCTCAAGGCTGGCAGAGCCAATGATGAGCTCGCGGACTACGAGACAGCTTGGCGCTCCTCCGCGATCGGGATCGATCTGTGGAAGGTGCGAAATGCCAAACCGCTCTGGTCGCGCTTCGGTACCTTATTCGGCGTCGCGCTGGGTGGCTTGGATATGTGGACGAATACGGCGGGGTTCTCGCTGATCGGCACGCTCGGTCACGGCAAACCAGATTGGGCGACCCTCAAGCCAGCGGCACAGTGCGCGCCCCTTGCCTACCCGAGGCCCGACGGCAAGCTCACCTTCGATCGCCTCGCTTCGGTGTTTCTTTCCAACACCAATCATGAAGAGGACCAGCCGTCGCATCTTAAGGTCGCCGATCTCGCTATGCAGAAGGCGTCCGAGCACGATCGCTATGGCGGACCGTCGGCGCGCTACTGCCCGGCCGGCGTTTACGAATGGGTAGAGGAGGGAAGTTCACCCCGTTTCGTGATCAACGCGCAGAACTGCGTTCACTGCAAAACCTGCGACATCAAAGATCCCAATCAGAACATCACCTGGGTTCCTCCCGAGGGCGGGGGCGGGCCGAATTATCCGAATATGTGAGGAGGCCGAGAGCGACGGCCGTTATCGGCACACGATCCGGGCGAGCGGAGCTGGAACATCCGAATACATCAGCGGACCGCCCGTCCCGTCACGATGCTGCCCTTATCGAGGCATTCAAAGGCGGTGGACATGCCCGATCGGGGCAGTTATTGCGGGCCGGGCCCAAACAGTCCATTCTGCTCAATGCGGCCGCGCCAAGGGCGTTCGTCCGCCAGATGGAGTCAACAAGCCGTGATCCTTTCGCCTTCTTTACGGCGTGCGGCTGTGGTCGCACTGGCTGCACTCGCCATATCCTGGCCGGCGATGCTTTGCGCCCGGGCGCAGCAACCGCGTGAGAGCTTTTCCCGCACCTCTCCGGCGGGCAGCTATCTCGCTGCTCGCCACGCTGGCGGTCAGCGCGACGCCGCGGCGGCGGCGTCCTATTACCGTGCCGCGCTGCGCGGCGATCCCCGCAACAACGAGCTCCTCGGCCGTACCTTCCTGGCGGTACTTGCCAACGGAGAGGTTGACGAGGGAGTCAAGCTCGCCGAGCGCGTTCTGCAGGTCGACAAGAACGATCGCATCGCGCGGCTCGTCCTCGGAGTGAGGGCGATCAAGCAGAAGCAGTACGCGAGTGCGCGCCGGGAACTCGCCCAGTCAATTCGCGGACCGATCACCGATCTTGCCGCAACGCTGTTATCTGCCTGGACGATGGCAAACCCGGCCGAGGCGAAGCAAGCGACCGACTCCGTCGACAAGCTCGCCGGCGCAGATTGGTATGCGATCTTCAAGGAGCTGCATACCGCATTGATCCTCGACGTTGCCGGCCAGAAGAAGGAGGCCGCGAAACACTTCGAGCGCTCGTACAAGCTCGATCCGACGGCGCTGCGCGTCGCGCAGGCGTATGGCGGCTTTCTCGCGCGCCAGGGAAGCACCGATGAAGCGCTGAAGGTGTTCACCACCTTCGACGAAGCCCTGCCGCGTCACCCGTTAATCGTTGAGGCGATGAACGAGCTCAAGGCCGGAAAGCGGCTGCCCTTGATGGTCGACACGCCGCAGGCGGGCGCCGCAGAGGTTCTCTACGGACTCGGCGCCGCCCTTGGCCGTCGCGGCGGGGAGGATCTCGGGCTCATTTACCTGCAGCTCTCGCTCTACCTCGCGCCGTCGCATCCGCTCGCGCTGCTTTCGCTGGCCGACCTTTACGAGGCGATGAAGAAGCCGGAGCTCGCCAATAAAATCTATGAGCGGGTGCCGCTGGGTTCGCCGCTCCAGCGCAATGCGCAAATCCAGCTCGCGCTCAACCTGGATTCGCTTGACCAGACAGACGAGGCGAAAGCGAGTCTGGAAAAGCTGATCGCCGCCAATCCCGCCGATCTCGAGGCGATCATGGCGCTCGGCAACGTGCTGCGCGGACGCAAGCAATTCGCCGAATGCGCGGACGTCTACTCCAAAGGCATCGACACCATCACCAAACCCGAGAAGTCGAACTGGGTGATCTACTATTTCCGGGGGATCTGTTTCGAACGCTCCAAGCAGTGGCCCAAGGCCGAGGCCGATCTCAAGATGTCGCTCTCGCTTTTCCCCGATCAGCCGCACGTGCTCAACTACCTCGGCTATTCGTGGATCGACCAGGGCGTCAATCTCGACGAGGGCATGCGCATGATCAAGCGCGCGGTCGAGCAGCGCGCCGACGACGGCTACATCGTCGATTCCCTCGGCTGGGCCTATTACCGGCTTGGCAACATGGACGAGGCGGTAAAGCAGCTCGAGCGCGCCATCGAGCTCAAGCCCGAGGATCCGACCATCAACGATCATCTCGGCGATGCCTATTGGAGGGTCGGACGGGTGCTGGAGGCGCGGTTCCAGTGGTCGCATGCGCGCGACCTCAAGCCCGAGCCCGAAGATCTCGCCAAGATCGAAGCCAAGCTGAAGTCAGGGCTTCCCGACGACGCGTCCTCTGCCGCGCAGGCCGAAAACAAGAAGCCCGGCGGCGGCTGAGCCATGGCGCCAGCCGCGGGCGCTGAGAAAGCGCCCGCCAAGGTCAACCTCACGCTGCGCGTAATCGGCCGTCGGGCCGACGGATACCATGAGATCGAGAGCCTGGTCGCGTTTGCGGGCGTCGGCGACGCCCTGACGTTCACGCCAGGCAGTGCCGTGGCCCTCAGCGTGGGCGGGCCGACCGCAGCCGCCGCAGGCGAGATCGCAGACAATCTCGTGCTCAAGGCCGCGCGCGCGCTGGCCGAGCGCGTCGAGCGCCTCAAGCTTGGACGGTTCACGCTATCGAAGCGTTTGCCGGTCGCGGCGGGGCTCGGCGGCGGCTCGGCGGATGCGGCGGCTGCTTTGCGGCTGCTGGCGCGGGCGAACGACCTTGCGCCGGACGATCCCCGCCTCATGCAGGCGGCGCGCGCGACCGGCGCTGACGTGCCGGTATGTCTTGATCCGCGCCCCCGCTTCATGCGCGGCATCGGAGACGTGCTTTCCGATCCGCTCGATTTGCCGCGGCTGTTCGCGGTGCTGCTCAATCCCGGCGTTGCTGTCGCCACGAAGGACGTGTTTGCAGCATTGGCCGTCCCAGCGGCGGGGGAAACTGCGCCGGCAGCCATTTGTACGGGCGCGTCGGCACTGCTTGCCGAGATTGCCCGCGGCCGCAACGACCTCGAGGGCCCGGCGATCGAGCTCGAGCCCGCGATCGCCGATGCTTTGGCCGTGCTTCGCAACCTGCCGGGGTGCCGGCTTGCCCGCATGTCGGGATCGGGGGCGACGTGTTTCGGTCTGTTCGACTCGATGGACGCGGCGAGAGGAGCCGCCCGGCGGCTGCGGGTCGGCTATCCCGCCTGGTGGGTGCGCGCCACGGCGCTCGAGGGTTGAGGGCCGATGCCGGCGCCGCGAGATTGCCCTGCCCGCGAGCGACCGAACGCATCCAGTCAATTCGGGTTGCGCGCTAATTCGACCGGCAGATGCAGAACTCGACTGTCTCTTCGAGCGCTTCTTTCATCGCCGAGGCGGGGAACAAAGCGAGCGCATCCGTGGCGATCGCGCCGTAATGGCGTGCGCGCTTGACCGTGTCTTCCAGCGCGCGGTGCTTGGTCATCAGGCTGATCGCGTGCTCGAGGTCCGCGTCGCTTGCCTCTCCTTCCTCGAGCGTGCGCCGCCAGAATGTGCGTTCGTTCTCCGACCCCCGGCGAAATGCCAGCACCACGGGCAGCGTGATTTTGCCCTCGCGGAAATCATCGCCGACGTTCTTGCCGAGCTTGGCTGCCATTCCTCCGTAATCGAGCGCATCGTCGACGAGCTGGAAGGCAATGCCGAGATTCATCCCGAACGAGCGGCAAGCGCTTTGCTCGTCCTTTGGCCGCGAGGCGATCGCAGCCCCGACCTCGCAGGCAGCGGCGAAGAGTTCGGCGGTCTTGGCGCGGATGACTGCGAGGTAATCGTCCTCGGTGGTGGCGGTGTTCTTGGCGGCACCGAGTTGCATGACCTCGCCTTCGGCGATCACGGCGGCCGCCGAGGAGAGGATTTCCAGCGCCTTGAGCGAGGCGACTTCGACCATCATCTTGAATGCCTGGCCGAGCAAGAAATCGCCGACCAGCACGCTCGCCTCGTTGCCCCACAACATGCGGGCGGCGAGCTTGCCCCGCCGCATCTCGCTTTCGTCCACGACGTCGTCGTGCAGCAACGTGGCGGTGTGCATGAATTCGACCGCGGCTGCGAGCTTGACGTGGCCGGCGCCGGAATAGCCGGCGAGGCGCGCCATCGCCAGGGTAAGGATGGGGCGCAGCCGCTTGCCGCCGGACGAGATCAGGTGATTGGCGACCTCGGGGATCATCGTCACCTCTGATCCGGTGCGCGACAGGATGGTCGTATTGACCCGTTCCATGTCGGCGGCCACCAGTTCATTGAGGCGGTCGATGGTGGCGGGCGAACGGCTTTCAAATGGGACGACGACGGGCAAAAGCACTGCTCCCAAGGCCCCGGATGCAGGACGGGCGAGCATAGAAACGCTATGGTGACGCGGCAAGTGCGTTAAAACGCACATCTTCGCGAGCGAGCGGCCTCGAACGAAGGCGGATCGATGTCCCAAGCGATTGCGGCGCGCGCCGAGGAGCGGCAGCCACGCAGCAGAGAACGGCTGGCGATCCTGGTGCCTTGCTTCAACGAAGAGGCGACGATCGGCAAGGTCGTCGCCGATTTCCGCGCCGCGCTACCCGAGGCTGCGATCTACGTCTACGACAACAATTCGGCGGATCGCACGGTCGACGTCGCACGCGCCGCCGGCGCGCTGGTGCGGCGGGAGATGCATCAGGGCAAGGGCAACGTGGTGCGGCGAATGTTTGCCGACGTCGATGCCGACGTTTACGTGTTGGTCGACGGCGATGCAACCTATGACGCCGCGAGCGCGCACTCGATGATCACGCGGCTCCTCGAGGAGCGGCTCGACATGGTTGTCGGCGCCCGGATCGATCAGCAAGAGGCGGCTTATCGTCCGGGTCACCGCACTGGCAACCGGCTGTTTACCGGCTTTTTCACCTTGGCCTTCCACGCGACTTTCAGCGACGTTCTCTCCGGCTACCGCGTGTTCTCTCGGCGGTTCGTCAAGTCCTTTCCCGTGCTGTCGAGGGGCTTCGAGATCGAGACCGAGCTTTCCGTGCACGCGCTCGAACTCGAGTTGCCGGTGGCCGAGGTTCCGACGCCCTACTATGCGCGCCCGCAAGGATCGACCTCGAAGCTCAGCACCTGGCGCGATGGTCTGCGCATCCTGATTACGATTGTCGGCCTTTACCGTTCGGAGCGACCGCTGGCTTTTTTCTCTGCGCTCGGCGTTGTACTAGCGATCGCCTCCGTCGTTCTCGCTATTCCGATCTTCGTGACCTATTTCGAGCAAGGCATCGTGCCGCGCATTCCGACGGCGATTCTGTCCACCGGGCTGATGCTGCTGGCGTCGCTTTCGATCGTCGCGGGTCTCGTGCTGGATACTGTCACCCGCGGCCGCCGGGAGACAAAGTTGATCGCCTATCTTGAGCAGGCGCCGCCGGGCGAGGAATGGCGGCGGCAGGGCTGAGGAGGAGACGGGTGCGCGAGCGTGAGGACGAGTTCGGGGACGAAAACAAGTGGCGCGAGCTCGTGCGCACCAACGATGCCGTGCTGGTCTCGGCGGTGGGTGCTTTGCTCGATGCCGCTAACATCCCCCACGTAGTGCTCGACCAGAACATGAGCGTGCTCGAAGGTTCGATCGGCATCCT
>Ga0207665_10000916_pt1 | contig 19932 bp, 18 predicted proteins | sample LARL112metaG_FD_184351 | JGI IMG/M metagenome (GOLD analysis project Ga0207665, IMG submission 184351) | Corn, switchgrass and miscanthus rhizosphere microbial communities from Kellogg Biological Station, Michigan, USA - LAR L11-2 metaG... | ecosystem: Host-associated > Plants > Roots >...
CGCGTGCAACGCAACCTCGCCGCCGGCCTTCCGCACGGCACCGGCCACGCCGCGGGGCCCAGCTCTCCTCGTACACGATGATCGCCGCTGACGTGCCCGGCTCCAATGAGTCGCGGATGACCTCCATGTCGTCTTCGTTCACGAGGGTCTGGGCCTTGATCTCCAATGACCCGAACCCGATGTCGTCGAGATTCTCGTCGACGTCGGTGATGCGGATCTGCCCGTCCTGCAAACGACTGATGAAGACGAGATCCAGCACCGTCACATTCCCTGAGATACGACCTTGGCCACCGCGGCGACGACATCGGGATCGGCTCGTTCGCCGGGAAAGGTGAGAACGACCAACTCGACGGGGCCAAGCTCCATGGGAGTCCCTTCGCCTGACGACTGGGAATCGATGGCGGAAGCCGGACGATATCCGCGGATCAACGGTCTGACGTCGACCAGTCCAGGCTGCTCCGAGCTCCGACCGGGGGGATCATCCAATCGGATGAGCGGCAGTCACAGCTATTGGGTCTCGGACTCACGCCGTCCGGCGCGATAGTCGCTCCACACGACATTGATGAGTGCGGAACCAACGATGAGGTTCCCAATGATCAGCAGCCAGGCCAGCATGACGGCTGCGACTCCGAGAGATCCGTAGAGTTGCGACGATTTCTCAAACCGCGCAGGCAGGTAGACGCGACTGACGATTCTGAGGATGGACAGTCCCACTCCGAATGCGATACAGCCAGGAAGGAGATCGAGCCAATCCCGACGTCGATCCGGCAGCCGCCAGCAGACGACGAACCACACGGCGGCGGTTGCGATCGCACTCAGCAGGAATGTCGCCAGGAAACCACCCGGGATGGCGTGATCCAGTTGGCTCACTAGAGCGGCGAAGCCGATCAACGCGATCCACGCGCCGGCGAAGACCAACGTCGTGATCAGCACGTGTTTCTGCTTCATCCGAGGAACCGGTGTGCCCCACAGATGAGCGTTCACCACGACCAGATTGCGCATCAACGTGCGAGTCGCCCACAGAAAGAACACGCTTCCGAGGATCACCGCAAGCCACCATGACCGATGACCCTCGTGGAGTGCCGTGACGACCTGCTGGCTCGCGGCGCCGGTGATTCCCGCGCGTTTGCTCGCTGACTCAAGGCTGGCCGAGTTGGCCCGGCTCTGGGCCGCGGCCGCCAAGATGCCGGCTGCCAGCAGCGCCAATGGCAACAGCCAGAGGAAAAGGCGAAATGCGGATGCGCTGGCGAGCAACATGCCTTGTCGACCTGTGTAGCGCGCGATCAGAGCCAGCGGCAGTCCGAGCAACGGTTGGTCCTGGGCCCGCTTCTGGTAGTGATCGGCGGCGGTGTCGGCTCGGGCTCGCCACCGTGCGATCCGTCCATCGGCGGACTGAATCTCGGCATCTGCCGGCAGGCCGTCCTCGGTTGACGATCTGTCCAACGAGCCGGCCGACACGTTCCAGCCTAACGGCGATCATGCCCCGCCCGGCACCCTCAAAGCGCGTACGTCCGCGACTCACAGGATGCCGCTGATACGTCGGACTGTCCGATCCCTTACCGTACGGTCACGCCCACTGGGATCTATCTGAAAGGAAAACCGCGAATGAGCGCCGCGCCGCTGGTAGCTGCCCAGGACTATCCACTGCTGAACCTGTTCTGGACGATGCTCTGGCTGTTTCTGTGGATCTTGTGGATCTTCCTCCTGGTTCGGATCATTCTGGACATCTTCCGCAGCGATGATCTCGGCGGATGGGGCAAGGCGCTATGGGTGATCTTCATCGTCATCCTGCCGTTCATCGGTGTGCTCGTGTACTTGATCGCCCGCGGCGCCGGCATACAGAGGCGTGACGCTCGTCAGGCGCGTGCCGCCGATCAGGAGATGCGCAGCTATATCCGGGAAGTGGCGGTAACGCCGGGTGCCCCGAGCACTGCCGAGGAACTCACCAAGCTCGCCACATTGCGTGATCAAGGCGTGTTGACCGAGGCTGAATTCGACGCCCAGAAGGCTAAGCTGCTGGCTTAGAAGCGGTGCTGAGCCTTCGCGCCGCGTTCACCGGAGGTGAGTCGCGTGACCGAGGTCGGGGGCGCGGCGGGCGATCAGGGCCCGCCTTCCTCACCTGGCGATTCTCGCGCCGTCCCGCCGGTGGTAGATGTCGCCATAGGGGTGGGGCTGACTACCGCCGGAATTGTCGCCCGCTCAGCAACCAACGCATATCGGCTCGTCCAGCCTTTTGCAACGCTGGTGCTTCAACCGCCCGGAGTTCCGGAGCGATACTGGCCGCAGCGGGGCGTTGATCAACTGGCTGATCGGGGCGAGCGGGCCCGTCGGCAAGGTATGCGACAGGCATCGGCCCTGCTCGATGTCCTCGTTCCTCTCGTTGTCGACGAGATCCTAGATCGGATCGACCTCACCCAGATCGTCATCGACCGAGTCAAGGTGATGCGAATCGTCGACGAGGTCGACATCGCCGGGATAGTTGGTCACTTGGACTTCGATTCGATCGTCGAAAGCGTGCCGATCGATCACATTCTCGAGTTGGTAGACATCAACGGAATCGTGGCCAGAGTCAACCTCAATCAAGTTATCGCCCGGGTCGACGTCAACGCCATCGTGTCGACGGTCGACATCGATGCGATTGTCTCGCGCGTTGATTTGGGGAGCATCGCCACCCAGGTAATCGACGAGATCGACTTGCCGGAAATCATCTGGGAGTCGAGTTCGGGGATGGCGTCGGAATCGGTGGTCGGCGTTCGCATGCAAGGGAGAGCCGCCGACGAGCGAATCAACCGGATCGTGGATCGAGTACTCCGTCGCCGCCGCGATCGGAAGACTGCCGCGCCCGTTGATCGGAGCGAGCAATGACGGACCGTTACGCAACTGTCCCGGCGCAGGCACGCGGTTTCCAGGGCCAGCGCGCCGGAATCGTCACTCGAGTGGCTGCAAGCGTAGTGGACTTTCTGCTCGTGATCCTCGCGATCTGCCTCATCTATGGCGGGATCGCCCTTGCCACATTCATCGTTCGTCCGAGCTCATTTCACTGGCCGAAGAACATCAGCTGGAGCGTGCCGGTCGTCTATTTCGTCCTGCTGACGGCGTACCTGTCATTCTCGTGGGCTGGTACCGGGCGAACGTACGGTGCCGCGCTATTGGGCGTACGGGTTGTCAACTACAAGGGTGTGACGATGCGATTACCCGGTGCGATCCTGCGTGCCGTTCTCTGCGTTGTGTTTCCCATTGGTTTGCTGTGGGTGGCTGTCAGCTCGGCCAACCGCTCGGTTGCGGACCTCGTCTTCCGAACGTCGGTTATCTACGACTGGAGCCCGCGAACGGAGGTGGAGCCTGCGGGTCAAACAGCTCGGGCCCTCCCCGGGCTCTAGGTCAGCTGTCCAGTCTCAGGTGCCGTGACCCCTGTGCCTGCCGCTGAATTCATTCATAGCGGTGATGGACTCCGCTCGGCCTGCCCCCTACGGTTGTCGTGGGTCGGACGGGGAACCTGGACGCCCCATCGAAGAGTTGGCTGAGTGATGGACGGCGGTCCCTGATTGATCGTGGATCTGCCGTTCGGCGATCGGAGCGTTGACATGCCTGGGCAGCGGAGATTGCGTTCGACGCGATGACCGACGAGCCATCCACATCAGAAGTCGTAGAACCACCAGCCAGTGGGGGTGCGGCGCCGGAGCCTGAAGCTTCGGCACCCCGGTCAGCCGGAAACCGGGCGGCCGGCATCGCGCGGTCGGCCGGCATCACCATCATCTTGATTTTGAGCGTCATTTGCCTGGTCCTGACGCCGGTCGTGATATGGGGCAGGAATCTGCTCCTAAACACCGACCGGTATGTGCAGACGGTGGAACCGCTGGCGAGTAATCCGGGTGTGCAGAACACGGTGATTGCTGCGGTGGATGCGCAGTTCCAGGGTCGGATAGACCTCAAATCGGTGCTGGATCCGGTTCTTCCGCCGCGGGCGGCGCAGGTTCTGGTACCTCCGCTGCAGGGTGCGGCGGACTCGTTGGTGAATACGGTCACGACCAAGTTCGTGCAAAGCGATGCGTTCAAAACGGTGTGGCAGACCGTGAATCGGGCCGCGCACACGCAGATCAACTACCTGCTCACCGGGCAACGACCGAAGAACGCCGCGGTCCAGGTGGCCAGCAACGGTGATGTGACCCTCGATCTGTCCAGCGTGGTGGTGCAGGTCAAGGCCCGCCTGGTCGACGCCGGCCTGACGGTGGCTTCGAAGGTTCCGGTCGTGGGATCGACGATCAAGGTGGGCAACGTCGCTGGGTTGCAGCACGCTCGTTCGCTGACAAATCTGCTGAACAAGGTGGCGAATTGGCTGCCGTGGGTGGGCTTGGTGTTACTCGTGGTGGGCGTCCTACTGAGCCGACGCAAGCGGCGCGCGCTCGTCGCGTCGCTGCTGGGTCTCGTGATCGGCCTGGTGATCGTCGGGATCGGGATCCTGATCGGCCGCGCCATATACCTCAACAAGATCACGACGCCTACGCTGACCCGGGATACGGCGCAGTACATCTTCGACACCGTCGTGCGCTATCTGCGGTTGGGCATCAGGTTGCTCGCGCTTCTGGCGTTGATCGTCGCACTCGGGGTGTGGGTCTCGGGTCCGGGATACGTTGCGACCCGGTTCCGTACCTTCGTCGTGCGGTGGCCACGCGAGGCCGGCTCGCGGCTGAACGCCGGGCCCGTCGGACCCTTCGTGGACCGGTACGCAATCGCATTGCGGGTCGCAGTGGTCGCCATTTTGGGCGTGATCCTGCTCCTCTTCGACTCACCGACGCTGGTCACCGTCATCGTGCTGGCGGTGATCTGCGTGATATTGCTGCTGATCATCGAGATGTTGCGAGCGTCGGCCCATCGCGCTCGAGCGGAGGCAGTGCCGGAGGGCGCTGGGTAGTCGCCCGAGATCACGATCGCTGTCCGCGCGCTCGGTTCGAGGGACTTCCGGAAAGCTGAACGGTTGCGATGGCCGCGAGCGCGTCCCACACGAGCGCGGCGAGGACCGCTGGCCAGCCACGGCCGGCCACCCCTCGTCCGACATCGCCCACCGCAGCGCACATGATCCGAGTTGGGCGCTCGTTGACCGTGACTACGGGACGCCGCCGTAGCCAGGTCTCTTGAGCGAATGAGAGCGCAATCGCCGGGATGACCAGGACGCCTGGTGCGCCGGCGCGATAAAGCACTATTCCCGCGGCGGTATCACCGACTCGATCGCACACGTGGTCGAGCCTGGAACCGTGCGCGGACCAGGTGTTGCCCACGATCGCCATGGCACCGTCGAGTCCGTCGGCGATAGCCGATCCGATGAGTAACGGCGTCGCGCGGCCGGGCCGCGCGCGGGCCGAAGCGACTGCCAGAACTAGGCCCGTGAGGGTGACGACGTCGGGGGGCACTCGGGCTGTCGTGAGCGGCCGGGCCAGCCGCCACATCGCGCGCAGCCACCACAAAAGGACTCCGCGCCTGACCTCATATCCTGGGTGCCGGGCCGCCCACCGCGCGCGGAGATCCTCCTCGGCCAACCGGGCTGACGGGCTGCGCGCCACGTCGCGAGCGTATCCATAGGACGTGGCTGCAAGCGCGAGTGGACGCAGCCGGTCAGGGTGACGCGGATAGCATCAGCGATCGTGGTGGGATCGGCCAGCGCTGAAGATCGCGTTCTGGTATCCACCCGCGTGGTGTCGGCCGCGATCGTTCCATTCCTGCTGCTGGCGTTTGCCGTGCTCGTTCCGTGGCCGACGGACACCAAGCGGCTGTTCGCCTGGGCAATAAAGCCCACGATGTCGGCGATGATCCTCGGCTCGGTGTATCTGGGTGGCGCCTACTTCTTCGTCCGAGCTGCGTTAGCCCGCTGTTGGCATACGGTCGCCGGTGGTTTTCCGCCGGTAGCGACGTTCGCGGCGCTGATGGGGATCGCGACGATCCTGCATTGGGATCGCTTCATTCACGGCAACGTCGCGTTCTGGTTGTGGGTAGCGCTCTATGTGACAACTCCCTTCATCGTCTTCGGAGTGTTTGTCCGTAACCGGCGTGAATACGTCGCCGCTACCGGCACCGAGTTGGTCATCCCTCCACTCGCGGCCGCGGTGATCGTCGCGGCTGGGGGACTCGCCCTGCTGACGAGCGCGTTCCTGTACCTGTTTCCGGACGAGGCCATCGATGTTTGGCCATGGCCGCTGACTCGGTTGACTGCGCGGATGTTGGGTGCGATCTTTGCGCTCGGACTGGCCGGTCTGGGCGCCTGGCGCGAGCGCCGCTGGAGCGCGGCCCGGATTCTCCTGCAGGTCGCCGGAGTCATGGTGCTCCTCATCCTCGTCGCGGGCATCCGCGCCCGTCACGAGTTCGACGCCTCCAACGTATTGACGTGGCTATTCGCAGCCGGCTTTTGCGTTACGGCGGCGGGTGTTGTCATCCTGTACTTGCGGATGGAGCTCTTGGCGACTCGGTGATGATCCGGCCACGCAGAGTCGGGTGGCGTCGTCCGGTAGATGTGGGGTGCGACGCGAATGATGCTCGCCGAAGTGCGCAGGCTGAGGCCGAGCCGCGCAGTCGTCCGAGCCATTCGGGTTGTCATCGGCCTACTTGTTATTGGGGTACTTGTCGTCGAGGGCGTGGCGCTCGCCGGTCATTCGGGCGCGCTGGCCGACGCCTTGGCCCATGCGAACCTCGGATTGGTGGCGCTGGCCCTCGCGCTCGAGGTGGCGTCGTGGCTAGCGTTTGCTGCCCTGCATCGACGCATGCTGTCCAGTGGCGGGCTGCGGGTGCCGCTCCCGAAGATCGCTTCAGTACTGCTGGTTGCCAACGCATTGAGTGCCACGTTGCCCGTGGGCGGAGCTGTAGCGACCGGCTATAACTTCACGCGGTTTCGCCGGTTCGGGGCCAGCGTGCCGCTTGCGGCGTGGGTGCTCCTGATCAGTGGTCTGATCAGCACCGCCACGCTCGGCGCATTGGGACTCGCCGCGGCGTCCGTCGTCGGATCGAACCGGACGAGTTCGGTGGCCGCGATCATCGCGGTCGGTGTCACGCTGACCGTCGCCGGTGGCTTGTACGCCGCGAATCAGCGCCCAGAGGCTCTCGTCCGGCTCGGGCGGAGCGGCGTCCGCGCTTTGAATCGAATTAGCCGGCGTCCGCCATCACACGAATTCGACCGCGTCGATGCCTTCACGGCCCAGATCGTGATGATCCGACCGCGCGGCCGGGACTGGCTCGCCGGTGTCGGCTTCGCTGCTGTCAATTGGATCGCAGACGTGGCCTGCTTCGTCATGGCCTGTCACGCCGTGGGGATTTCCGAGCTGGCTCCGCGGACGATCGTGATCGCGTACGCTGCGGACGCCGTGGTTGGCGCCGCTCCGCTGCTTCCGGGCGGGATCGGGCTGGTCGAGGGCGCGCTGGTCGTCGCTCTCGTTGGTGGCGGCATACCGTTCGCCGCTGCCACCGCCGCCGTAGTGATCTACCGGGGGATCAGTTTTGTCCTCGTTGTTGTCGTTGGCTGGACGTTGTGGCTCTGGACGCGACACGGGCAGCGTCACGCTCGGGATGCACCCGTCGACCGGACGCCACGGCGAAGTGGTCGAGCGACGGTACACGGTGCCCCCGCGACGGCTCCGCTCGCGGCAACAACTGGCCAAGACGGGTAGAGCTTTTCGGTTCGTATACCGATCAGGGGTATTGTCCCGTCTGCGGTCACGCTCCGTGACTGCACCGGAAATCAAAGCACCGCAGCCATCGGCTCACCTGGGGTATGTGGCATGGCACATCTGGTCGAGTTCCGGCTGCTTGGCGCCCTCGAGGTGGTCATCGCCGGCCGACCGGTGATTCTCGGGGGCCGGAGGCAGCAGGTTGTCCTCGCCACGCTTCTCGTGTCGCACCCATACCCGGTCTCTAGCGACCGCTTGATCGACGCGGTGTGGGGCGACCATCCGCCGCCCACAGCGCCGGCCACCTTGCAGGCCTACGTCTCCCGATTGCGCAAACTGCTTGCCGCCGCAGGCGTCGGGTTGCAGTCGGGCGCCCGAGGCTACCGACTCGAGATCGACGACGACGCGATCGATGCCTGCCGCTTCGATCGGGCCGTCGACAATGCGCTAGCGCTCTCGCAAGACCGACGGAATGCGGAGATTATCGATCTGCTCGAACCGGCGCTCGGTATGTGGCGGTCTGCGCACGCATTCGGTCCGTTACGCGATGCCGGTTGGGCCGTGGAATTCAGCGCGCGGCTGACCGAACGCCGGCTCGTTGCCGAAGAGCTTCTGGCTGATGCCTACCTCGAGTTAGGCAAGCATCTCGCCGCTGCGATCCGGCTGGAGCGCGCGCTAACAGAATGGCCGTTGAGTGAATCACTGGCCAAGCGCTACATGCTCGCGCTCTATCGCGGTGGACGCCAGGTCGACGCCCTTGCGGTATACGAACGAATCCGCCTCGAACTCAAGCTCGAACTCGGCCTGGAGCCGTCGGCAGAGCTACGCGAGTTTCACCACGCCGTCCTCAATCAAAGCGCCGGGCTGGACTGGCGGCCAGCATCGGCCCGGCAATTGGTACGCGTCCTGCCGCCACGCAACCCGTTGTTCACGGGGCGCGAGGAGCTGGTGCGCACGGTCCGCCGCCACCTTGCCACCAATGGAGTCGTGACGATCCACGGCTTGGGAGGCGTCGGCAAAACCGACGTGGCATTGGAGATCGCACACCTGCACGCCGGTCCGGTGTCGTGGATTACGGCGGAGAGCAGGACATCGCTGTTCGGCGCTTTGACCTCCCTGGGGAGACGCCTGAATGTGCAACTCGGCTCGGATGAGGCCGATCTGCTCTCTGGCCTCTGGGCGGCGATGAGTGAGCGCGAGGATTGGCTGCTCGTCTTCGATAACGCCGAAGACCTTGAGCTTGTTCGAGAGGCGCTGCCTCCGCTGACGACTGTGCGTGTGCTCATCACATCGCAAAGTCCGGCCTGGGCGGCCCTCGGGCCGACCATTCGGGTGGACCCGTTCGGACCGACGGTCGCCGTCCGCTTCCTGTTGACCCGCTCCGGGCGCCGCGACCCACAGGCCGCGACGACGCTCGCAGACCTGCTGGGCAACCTCCCACTCGCGCTCGAGCAAGCCGGTGCCTACGTCGACCAGACTGGTCTGAGCCTCGCCGAGTACCTCCGGCTGTTCCACCTTCGTCGCGATCAGCTGCTCATGCGGGGCGCGCCGGCCAACCATCGCCAAACAGTGAGCGCGACCTGGCAGATCGTGTTCGAACGCGTTCGGGCCAGGTCGCCGTTGGCCGCTCGAATCCTGGAGACGTCGGCGTTCATGGCGCCAGACGCCATTCCGCTCAGCTGGATTTCCGCGATCGTGAGTGCCCAAGTCGACGAGGAGATGGAATTCGCCGATGCCGTTGCCGAGCTGTTGCGCTACTCCCTCGTCGATCGCGGTGAGGGCAATCTTCGGGTGCACCGGCTCGTGCAGGCCGTACTACGCGCGAAGCTTCCGGCTGAGCAGCGAGTAACCCGGGCAACCGACGTCGTCACCCTGCTCCGTCGGGTAGCGCCGCCAGTGCCGACCGACCCGGACGGCTGGACCACTTGGGCCGTGCTTGCCCCGCACATCACCGCCTTGCTGAAGTTCAGCGAGGACCTCAACGCGCTGCCGACCGGCCTTGTCGCCTTGGCTCTCGACGCGTTTCGCTACCTTCGCGCGCGCTCGGCTCTTCCCTCAGCGCATTCGATTCTCGACTCGCTGATCGTGGTCGGGCACGCGACGTCAGCGGACCGCCGCCTGCTCGGTGAGCTGTACGCCGAACGGGGAGAATTGCTGGACGCCGAAGGGAAACTCATCCTCGCGCGAGAGGAACTAGAACGGGCGATCGCGCTGATGGGCGGAGCGGCTGATGCGGGAGACCTGCCATCGGCCAGAACATTGGCTCGGCTCGCGCATCTAGTCAATTGCGCCGGCGAACCCGACCGAGCGGTGGAGTACTACCAGCGTTGTCTGCCCGTTCTGCGCGAGCTGGGGGACACGGCCGAGATCGTTCGTACGCTGATCGGATTGGGCTACACCTACTGGGCGCTCGATGCGTTCGCCACCGGAGCAACGCACTTTCAGGGCGCATTGGAGATTCTCGATCAAGCCGGCTGGGCGGAACACCCATTGGCCGCCGAAGCGATGAGCGGACTCGGCATGATGCTGCATGATCAGGGCAGGCCGGCGGAATCCCGGGACCTCCAGCGACGGGCCCTGGCCGTGCTGCACCTGGTCTATGGCGAGGTCGACCATCCGATCGTGGCCGAGGTCCACGACAAGCTCGGGTGGACGTTACGGTTGCTAGGCGACCTTGAAGGAGCCCGGGCCGAGCACGCTGAGTCGGCGGCAATGATGAGCCGGCAGTTCGGCCTCGACGATCCCCGAGTAGCTATGGCCTTGACGAACCTCGGTCTGGCCGAACTCGAGGCTGGCGATATCGGCGGGGCGCGCGCCCACCAGCAGCGGGCGTACGAGGCCCTGCTGCGCGCGTACGGCCCCGATCATTGCAATACTCGGCTGGTTGTGGGCCGGCTCGAGGACCTCGATCGTCGATCGGTCGCGAGCGTTCCCGGACGGTGACCCCAGCCCTGGTCAGGCGGGCAGGACGATGTCGTATCCGAATTCGTTGCCCGCGACGCAGGTCACGCGCAAATCGTCAGTGAGCACTCGGCGCAGCGCGTCATACGTCTGGGGCGCGACGCCGGGCTGGCCGGCGCCAGTCGGCATGATCAGTGGCTCCTGCTCCTCCGCGAAGACGCAGTTGTCGTGCAATTCGACAGCGACCGGCACGCCCAATGCGTTCTCTACCACCGCGAGCCGGCCGGACGGATCGACCTTCCGCTGCTGGCCAACGCCGTCCAGCACCGCCCGTTCCAGGTCGACCGTGAATTCGTTGCTGACCACATGCCCCGGCGCGACACCGGCATATCGGATCTCGATTCGATCACCAACGAGCCTGATGGTCTTCTGGAACTCGTTCCCGCCGTGCCAGACGATCCCGGGCTCTCCGGCCCGCCGGGCCACGCCGTCTTGCCGACAGGCGTCGTCGAATTGCTCCGGCGTAACCGGCGGCGTGGGCTGCTTTCCCATCGCCGGTCCGTAGCGGCAGGTCACGACGGGGGAGTCACCGCTGGTGTCGACGTCGCACTCGTAGGCGTTGAAATTGTCCGGATACCACGTCAAGAGCCGCTGGTCGGGCTGCCTCGGGTCGACGTACGTACCTGGCAGCCACGCGGCTTGGCCTACGTCCGAGGCCACATAGCAGTGATTCGGCGTGAATACGGTGTTCTGGAGCCGTGCGCCGTCGCACGGGATCTGGTCGATGGGGCCCGGGGTCAAGAACTGATGCGACTTGATCGTTCCGCTCACCGAGATCGGACGTCCGTCGACCCAGCAGAACACGTGGGTGATCCGGCCACCGTTGCGATCGATCACAACCAGAGCAGTCCGGTTGTACAACACGATCGTGGGAAGGCAGTCATGGTCCCAGTACGTGCCTCGTTGGTTCGGGCTGTGCTCACCGGACCAGTACGGGTCAGCGCTCCCTTGCGCTTGCACCAGCTGCAGTAGCGGGCCGCCGCTTGTTCCGTACTCGCTGGGCTCGATGGCGCCGATGACGTAGGTCTGAGCATTCCCGCCCGACGACTGACTGCCGGACCACTCCGCCCAGATGGAGGCATTGAGATACACCCAGGCGTGACGCTGCTGGATGCTCTCGGACACGACGAAGTCCTCCGGCGGCCAGCTCTGTGGATCGCCATTGGGATTGGTCAAGGGCTGTTGGCTCCACATCGACTCGTGGGTGCAGGCCAAGAAGTACATCCACGCGAGCTCATGCAGGCCGTTGCGATACTCTTCCGGCCAGGCAACAAGTTGATCTTCGAGAGTGTCGCTCATTTCCCGCAGGGAACAGCCCAGCCAGAGGGACACCGTGTTGGCCCACCATTCGTACCAGGTGTCGAAGTGAATCCGGTTACCCTGCCGGTCGATCGATTCCACCCCGAGCGGATCGACACTCGGGCAGATCGCGCTGGACACAGTGATTGGTTCTGGTTGGCGGTAGAGCGTCGGGTCGAAGCCGTTTTCGTCAACGGTCCAGGCTCGCACCCACGGATGGGTGCTTATCCAGCACAGGGCGGCGAGATATCCGCGCGTGTAGGTGATCGGCGAGCCGTCAAACCAGCCATCTCCGCAGGCGTGGTCGAGATCATCGCCGTAGACGTAGATCTTGCTGGGGCCCGGCTTGCGGAACCGTACGGCGAGCATCAGCCGCCGACGCAACCAATAACCCACTTGGCCTTTCCGGATCTCGTCCAAGCCGGCGTTGAGCATCTCGTTCCGCAGCTGGTCCTCAATGAGCAGAACGGTGAGACCGGTGGCTGCCTCCGTCCACAAGTAGTTGCCGTCGTCGCCCGTCGGATGGCCTTCGCCGAACAAGCAGGCATCGACTCCGTCGACCTGGCCGGCAACGGTTGATCGGTCGAACACGATGTAGCGCAGCTCATTGCGTTCCAGCAATGTGCTGTAGGTATCGACCTCCGATGACGTCGCGCGGTAGATCCGCTGATCCGGGTAGTAGGTGCGATCGGACCTGCGTCGGAAGGACGATTCGATCACCCGCTCAGCCAGGATCAGCTCTCGCTGATTGGTGTCGTGCTGATAATAGGGAGGACGGTGCGCGCCGAATCCGGCGTTGCTCGGGGAGATCAACCCGCTTGCAACCTGGTCGGACAACTGCGCGAACTGATCAGCCGGCAGTCCATATCGGAGAAGCATCAACACGCCGGCGTTGAATGCCCATTGCGTCCTGACCTGGTAGTCCCGCTGGGCTTCGAGCGCGTACCGGTATCCGTCGGGGATGCCGTTCTCTCTTGTGCCGGGCCGACTGGAGTATGCGGCGCCCTCGTCGGCAAAGGTGACCTCGATATAGCTCCGGGGCGGGCGGTACGCGCCGATGGGCCAGGTGAACAGATCGTTGAATCCCTGGATGCAGTACTGGAGCAGAATGAGAGCCGTAGGCCGGAAACCATAGGTCTGATCAACGTGGGCAGGATCAAGCGACACTACGTGGGAGTCAGCGGACGAGCCCCGCCCGGTGATGATCTCGACGGTCCGCAAAGGATCCGCAGCGTTGCTTTTCACCGACAACACGAACGAATCCGCGCTCCGGTCGATGATCGGCCAAACGTAGTCGTCCGGCGCATCGGCCGACCAGGGCAACGGCGCCGGGTTACCGACATCGATGGGATCGCGGTCATTGAGGCGGATCTGCACCGGGGCAATGGCCGTGTTGTTGGCGAGATCGTCCGTACGGAGCATGTCGAGTCGAATGTGATCGAAACCGTTGTCGTTCTCCTTCACGAACAGCACCCACCACTGGTCATCCGGAAGGAGTACCTCGGCTGAGTCCGGTCCGGCGGCCGCCGGTGCTGATGGGTTCAGTACGGGGCGACTGGTGCGGGATTCGCGCAGGTGGCTTTCCTCGAAGACCGGTGCGACGAGCCACAGCGCACCCCTCGCGACAGCGACGACAGAGCGATCGGTAAGCGCCGCGGTGGCCTCGAATCGCAGCAGGGCGCCGGCCGGTAATCCGGTCAGAGCGATCTCGTAGTAGCGGTTACCTTGTACGAAGCGCGGGTTGCCCGGCCGATTGTCGACGACTGCTCGCACGTCGCTGCAGTAGCGATGCGCTTCCTGCCAGCCGTGCTCAGTCGGGCTGCTCTCGGCCCGCTGGTCTATGGATGAGGCGCTCAGCTCGCTGACCGTCGAGTCGCCGGCATACGGCTGCCAGCGTCCCTGCAGGTAGCATTCCGCCCGAAAGTCCACCGTCGGGGCGTCGTTCTGGGCGGTCCACACTCCGACGATCAGCGTGAGATCGACGGCTCTGCCGTTGGGCGTGCTGTCGGCCCGGACCACGGGCTGTGTCTCCAGGCTGGAGCAGGTCCAGCACGTCAGTATCGTCATCGACTTTCTCCCGGCGATCCGCCCCGGATCGGGTCAATCCGGGGCGGCCTAGTGATCAGACAGCGAGGGCAGCGCGTTCGTCGGGCTCGAGGTCGCGCAGCAGGCACCGCAGCTTCCGGAGCGCACGACCACGGATCGGGCCGATGCTGCCGACAGGCATGCCGAGGGAGCGGCTGATCTCGGCGTAGCGCGGCTGGGCCGGATCGAGTTGCAGCTGAATGAGCCGCCGCTCGCGATCCGGCAACCGGTCGACGGCCTCGTGCAGCCGTTTCACGGCCTGCCGGTGGGCCACCGCATCCGCCAGATCGGATGTCGCGCTGCCAGCCGATGACTCGGGCAGGTCAGACACCGGATTCTCGAGGTACCGGCGTCGGTGGGCCGATATGCACTGGCGGCGCATTGTCGTGGCGAGCCAGCCGCCGACACAGTCAGGATTGCGGATCTGCTCGATGTGGCGGAAAAGCTGCAGCCAGGTCGACTGGGCTGCGTCTTCCCGTTCCTCGGGCGTCAGGTGGAACTGATGACCGATCGCCGCCAGCATGCCGCGATATCTCTCGACGATGTCGTCGAAGTCGCCCGGGGTGAGACCAGCGTCGTTCAGACATCGGTTCTCGGTAAACATCGGCGGCCCTGTCCCTCTTACGAGATAGCAACGGGGACACCGTGACCAAGCATGTTTGCAAATTCCTTGCAAGGTGCCGACTCAGGCGAACGACTGATTCGGGGCGCTGCGCGCAGCCGGGCCGGGCGGACAGGGAAGCGTCAGGATTGCGCCCGGGCTGCGGCCGTCGGCTGCTCCGGAACCAGTGGGCGGCACGCCCCCGCGATGACGGCGGCCAGCGCGAGCAGCCCGGCGGCCACCGTAAGCGAGTGCAACACGCCGAAGTGGTTGCCGAGGAAGCCGATCAGAGGCGGCCCGGTCAAGAAGGCCGTGTAGCCGATGGAGGCGACCGTGCTGACGCGGCCCGCGGCATAGCGGGGATCGTCACCGGCTGCGCTCATGCCGACCGGAAAGCCCAGGGCGGCGCCCAGTCCCCACGCCACTGCGCCGATCATTGCGGTGATCAGGGTGCCCGAGAACACGACGAGGATCAGCCCGAGGAGTGCAAGCAGCACGGATCCCCGCAGCACGGGCACGCGTCCGTGACGGTCGAGTAAGCCCGGTCCGAACCACCGACCCGCGGTCATCGCGGCGACGAAAATCGCGAAGGTGAGCGATCCGACCGCGGCAGCAGCGCCGTAGCCATCGATCATGGCCAGGCCGAGCCAGTCGTTCCCGGTGCCCTCGGTAAACGCCATGCACAGCACGAAGACCCCGATCAACAATGTGCGGGGCTCGGTCCAGGCCCGGAACGGGCTGCGCCGGCTGCCGTCCGGGTGAGTCGGAGCGGCGTGACGACCGGGCAGGAAGAAACGGATGGTGGCCGGTATCGTCACCGCGACGACGGCGGCGACCAGGATGAGATGCGGGGCGATGCCAACACCCGCGGCCACGATCACCGATCCGAGCAACGCCCCAACGACGGTGCCCACGCTGAATCCAGCATGGAATCTCGGCATGATGGCTCGGCCGAGATGCTTTTCCACCAGCGCCGCATGCACGTTCATCGCGACGTCCCAGACGGCGTTGCCGAATCCGATCAACGCAAGACCCACGATGACCGGAAGCACGCCATGCGTCGCGCCGATGCCGGCGACGACAAGGCCGGCCGCCAGCAATATCGACATCATCACTATTGCGCGCGACTCGCCGAGGCGAGTCACCATGAGGCCGGACAGCGGCAGCGCGACCAGCGAACCGAGTGCGGCCGAAAGTAGGATCAACCCAAGCTGGGCCGGGCTCACCCCCAACTCGTCGCGGAACTGCGGTATACGAGATGCCCAGCTGGCGAAGGCAAACCCGTTCACGATGAAGACCGCGTAGACGGCGAGCGTTGCTTTGCGGAGCTCTATCGCCGGAGGTGCGAGGAGTTCGTCAGCGCGGTGCGGCTCGGTTGTCACTTCCCGCGGACCTTCCCGTGCTTGACATCATTTCCCCGGGCAGCCAGTCCAGCCAGGGACGGCTCGAGGCGACGGTGCGCAATTGACCGGCATTCGGAACCCTCTGCAGCGGCAACTCCCCGACGAGCGGGTCGATTCCGCACGCCGTCAAAGCATGACGTGGCTCACGTCGCGAACGGCTTGGCGGATTCTTGGGCCGGCCGGCGGAGGGACTCGATCCAGGCGCACCACGCCGCGAGGCCGGCTCCGGTTCGCGCACTTACTTCTAGTGTGGCCGCGGTAGGATTTACGGTCTGCAGGTTGCGGCGAAACGCGTCCAGATCCACGTCGAGGTACGGCAGCAGATCAATCTTGTTGATCAGGACCAGGTCAGCTGAACGGAACATGACGGGGTACTTCAGCGGCTTGTCCTCGCCCTCGGTCACCGCATGGATCATGGCCCGCGCGTGCTCGCCGACGTCGAATTCAGCCGGGCACACCAAGTTGCCCACGTTCTCAATGAGGATCAGATCCAGGCTGGCTAGCGGCAGGCGGACGAGGGCAGACCGAACCATGGGCGCATCGAGGTGACACTCTCCGCCGAAGCCATCACCGGTGTTGATCAGCTCGATGGTCGCGCCCAGGTTGCGCAGGCGGTCGGCGTCGAGACTGGTCTCGATGTCGCCTTCGATGACCGCGACTCGAAGCCGATCGGTGAGCTCGCGCAAGGTCTCGCGCAACAGCGTGGTCTTGCCAGCGCCCGGTGCGGACATCAGGTTGATCGCAATGACGCCCTCGCGTTCCAGATCGCCGCGGTTCTCGGCGGCCTTGCGATCGTTCTCACCGAACACTCGCTCGAGGAGCTGAACGCGCTCGCGGCCGGTCTGGTACTGGGTGTGGTCGCCAGTGTCATGGGCATGCGCCGCTGCAGGCCCGTCGCCGTCCACCTCATGGTCGTGCCATGACCCGTCGTCGTGCCGATGGAAGCGGCCCACTCTCACACCTCCGCCAAGTCGAGAGCGGTGACGTCGAAGTCCTCGCCGCCCAGCACCTCGACATCCAGGCTCTTGCAGGCGGGGCATACGAACGCAATCATGCCGTCGAGTCCGAACTGCTCGTTGCACGCTCGACACCGCAGCGTGGCCGGGACCCGCTCGACATCCAGCACGGAGCCGGCCAGGTCGGTACCTTCGCTGACGAGCGTCCAGCAGAAGGCGAGCGTGTCCGGGACGACCTGGCGCAGCTGGCCGATGCGCAGGTGGATCACTTCCACCCGCCGCGGACCGGCGTGACGAGCAGCCACATCGGCGATGGCCCCGCACAAGGACAGCTCATGCACGCTGTCGCTCGGTGCCGTTCGAGTTCCGGTGTTCCGGGATATCCGGACCCAGAATCCATGATCGCCTTCGCGGTCCGACCGTGGACGACGTGACATCAACGGCGCCGTCGAGGCGGGTCGTGGCATCGTCCGGCGCCCAGTGTCGTGGATTGTTCGTCAAGCCCAACAGATAGGTGATAGTGCAGTCCAAGGCCACGGCGAGCTCGGGCAGCCGGCCGACATCGACGCCTTGGCCGTTCTCCATCGCCGAGAGGGTGCGGTTTGTCGCGGCGACGCCAAGCTCGTTCAGCCGCTCGACGACCTCACACTGGGTCAGGCCCAGATCGTGGCGTCGCTCGCTCAGCCGACGCGCACATATCCAGTGCCGTTCGCGGTTCTGCTCGTGAGCAGTTGACACCATTGGCCCGGCCTCCCCGATACCGGTCAGTCTCCTCCGGCCGGTCAGCGAACGTCAATCCGCTGGACTTTGCGAGCTATTCAGACATCTCGGAGAGCGCCTTGACGTCGTAGTGCGAGAAGTTGAATGCCGGCGATCCGCCGAGCAACCGTTCCAACTCCTCATGCGAGTCGACGTCGAAGATCCACACGCCGCCGTGCGCCCCGACGATGTGATACCGAGCGACGACTTTGCCCCGACGCTCGAGTTCCGCGGCGTACGCCGGCACGCGGGCAATGGCGGCAGCCATGTCACGGGACAGCAGCGCCAACTCCAGCTGCCAGGTCACGAGGAACTTCATGTCTCACCGCAGCTCGTCGAAGCGAATATCGCCGCGGACGATACGCGCAGCCCGACCTGGTCTCGGGATCGGATCGATCGTCGCTCGCAGCGGTACGCATACGGTACGCAATTATCCCGGAATCCAGGATTTCCGGAGTCAGCGAAGAGATGGGAATGGCCTTATGACATAGGTGTTTCCTGTCTTGCGCCGATGATCGCTCGGCGTAAAGTCAGGTTGTCGCAGCAACATCCCGCTGATGATGTGGGCGCGTGCGCGTCCCCGCAGAGGAGGTGCGCCACCGTGACGACCACTACCGCGGACAGCCGGCAAACCCAGGACGATGAAGGCGTCGTCCATATCCTTTGGATGAATGGGGGGCTGGGCTGCGACGGTGATTCCGTCGCCCTGACAACGGCAACGCAGCCGAGCATCGAAGAGATCGCCCTCGGTGCGCTCCCGGGGCTACCCAAGATCGCCGTGCACTGGCCGTTGATCGACTTCGAGTGCGGTCCCGAGCAAGGGGCCGACACCTTCATCAAGTGGTGGTACAAGGCGGACAGCGGCGAGCTGGAGCCGTTCGTCCTGGTCGTCGAGGGATCGATCCCCAACGAGCAACTGAACAAGGACAACGGCGGGTACTTCTGCGGCTTCGGCAACGACCCGGAGACCGGTGAGGTGCGGACGACCAACGAGTGGTTGGACCGGTTGGCGAGCAAGGCCACCGCGGTGATTGCCGTCGGGACGTGCGCGACCTACGGCGGGATCCATGCGATGGCCGGGAACCCCACCGGCGCGATGGGTGTGCCGGACTACCTCGGCTGGGACTGGAAGTCGAAGGCTGGATTGCCGATCGTGTGCGTGCCCGGTTGCCCGATCCACCCGGACAACCTGTCCGAGACAATCCTTTACCTCCTCTACCAGGTCGCCGGCCAAGCGCCGATGATCCCGCTCGACTCCGAACTGCGGCCGCAATGGCTGTTCGGCGCGACGGTGCACGAGGGCTGCGACCGGGCCGGTTACTACGAGCAAGGTGAGTTCGCCACGGAGTACGGCTCGCCGAAATGCCTGGTCAAGCTCGGCTGCTGGGGCCCCGTCGTCAACTGCAACGTGCCCAAACGGGGCTGGGTGAACGGAATAGGGGGATGTCCGAACGTCGGTGGCATCTGCATCGGCTGCACGATGCCCGGCTTCCCGGACAAGTTCATGCCCTTCATGGACGAGCCCCCAGGCAGCAAGGTGTCCACCCGAGCCAGCAAGACCTACGGCGCGACTGTCCGCACGCTGCGCAGGTTCACCCAGAAGACGCTCAACAAAGAGCCGTCCTGGCGGGTACGCGGAACCGAACTCAAGACCGGCTACGAGAAGGTGCGGTGACGTCGATGACGGCAACGGCGGACAAGTCCGACCTCGTCGAGATGTCGTGGGATCCCATCACACGCATCGTCGGCAGCCTCGGTATCTACACCAAGATTGACTTCAAGCAGAAGAAGGTCGCTGAGTGTTACAGCACCTCCTCGATCTTCCGCGGCTACAGCATCTTCATGAAGGGCAAGGATCCGCGCGACGCGCATTTCATTACCAGCCGGATCTGCGGAATCTGTGGCGACAACCACGCCACCTGCTCCGTCTACAACCAGAACATGGCCTACGGGGTTCACCCGCCGGCGATCGGCGAGTGGATCATCAACCTCGGTGAAGCCGCCGAGTACATGTTCGATCACAACATCTTCCAGGAGAACCTGGTCGGTGTGGACTTCTGCGAGCGGATGGTCAAGGAAACCAATCCGGGGGTACTGGAGCGGGCGAACAACACCGAGGCCCCGCACGCCGACGCCCACGGCTACCGAACGATCGGTGACATCATGCGGGCCCTCAATCCGCTCGAAGGTGAGTTCTACCGCGAAGCGCTGCAGGTGAG
>Ga0207665_10000918_pt1 | contig 19914 bp, 16 predicted proteins | sample LARL112metaG_FD_184351 | JGI IMG/M metagenome (GOLD analysis project Ga0207665, IMG submission 184351) | Corn, switchgrass and miscanthus rhizosphere microbial communities from Kellogg Biological Station, Michigan, USA - LAR L11-2 metaG... | ecosystem: Host-associated > Plants > Roots >...
CACGCTCACCCGGCTACCCTTCGCGGTGAACACCAGATGCGGATCGGTGCCCAGGAACGAGTAGCGGGCCCACTTCTCGCCGCCCTCGACCGACTCGAGCAGGAAGGAGTACGGGCCGGGCCGCAGTCGCAGGAACGCGGAGAGAGGCGTGTCGAGATCCGCGGCGAGCTCGGCGAAGATCGGGACCAGGTTGCCCTGGCTCGCCAGGGTGCGGAACTCCTCACGCGTCGGTGAGAGCGGGGGCAGACCAGGCCCCACCGTCGACATGGGGTCGCTCAGGTGTTGGCGTCCAGCTTCTTCTTGAGCTGGGCCTTGGGCACGGCGCCGATCACCTGATCGAGCACCTGGCCACCCTTCACGAACAGGATGGTCGGGATCGACCGGATGCCGTAGCGAGCCGCCAGCGCCGGCTGCTCGTCCACGTTCACCTTCGCCAGGGTCACCGCGCCATTGCCCTCGCGCACCAGCTCTTCCAGGGTCGGCGCGATGGCCCGACAGGGCGCGCACCACTCGGCCCAGAAGTCGACCATCATGAGCTCGTTGTGCTTGCCGAGTTCCGTGTCGAAGCTGGCCTCGGTGAGGTGGAGCGTGGACTCGGCCATGGATCGAGGGTCTCCTTGTCGGTCAGAGGGTCTGCAGAACAGCGGGTGAGAGTTCCATAAAAAACGCAGGGCTACGCTAGCATACGGTCCCCATCATCGCAAGTTGAGCGCCCCGCGCTCGCCCTCGCGGGCCCGGCGCCGACGTTGCGGGTGCCCAAGATCGCTGCCCAGTCCGCAGGGCGGCCGACGGTCAGGGGCACCGGTCCTGACAGTGGGCGTCACCGGACGGACGTCGACCAGTTGTCACTGATGGCCGTGCGGGGCCGAAAACAGGCCCAGACGGCCCGAAAGCCTTGAATCCATGACATCTCCCCGTCCCCCTCGCTGATGGCCGCCAAGCCGGTGGAAAAGCTCGGTTGGTAGGGGGTTTGCAGTAGATGCATCCCCCTGCGTAGCCTCCAGTGGGCCCTGTTGCGGGCCGGGGCTCTCCAGGCGGACAGGCGGAAACCTCAGCCGGGGAGGAAGACCTCGTGGGCAAGGTCATGGTGGTGGATGACGCGGTGTCGGAGCTGAAAGTGATCGAGAGCATTCTCAAGTCCGCCGGCCACCAGGTGGTCTCCTACCAGGACGGAGAGCTCCTCGAGGATCGCGTGGTGGAGGAGCGGCCCGACGTGCTCCTGCTCGACATCGTGATGCCCAAGCGAAATGGCTACGAGGTGCTCCGTGGGATCCGTCGCGATCCCCGCACCAAGGACACCCCGGTGGTCTTCGTCAGCTCGAAGAATCAGGAGAGCGATCGGCTGTGGGGCCAGCGGCAGGGGGCCGCGGACTACCTGGCCAAGCCGTTCACCGCGGAGCAGCTACTCGGCGTGGTCCGCCAGTTCGTGAAGTAGCCCATGACGCAGAGTCCCGACGCGGTCGCGCTCCCGTCTCCCCTCCCGGATACGCCGCCGGCGCTCCGCGCCTGCCTGTTCGCGCTCTCCGGCGCGCGGTTCGCGGTGGACGTGCGCAGCGCGCGCGAGGTGGCGGTGTTCGACGACCTGACCGCGGTGCCGCGCGCGCCCCGTCTCCTGCTCGGCGTGGCCAACCTGCGGGGCACGGTGGTGCCGATCGTCGATGTGGGCCCTCTCCTCGGCCTTCCGGAGATGCGCCCGGCTCGGAGCGTGCGCACGCTCGTCCTGCGCGACGGTCCACTCCTCGCTGCGGTGGCGGTCGAGACCGTGCTCGGGCTCGAGCCGTTCGACGACGTGTTCGCGCCCGACGGCCCCGCCGCCCCGCGGGGCCACGCCGCCTCCCGGCTGGTGTCGGGCTGGCTCACCTGGGCCGGCGAGACGCTGGCGCTGCTCGACGTGCCCCGAATCCTCGCCATCGTCCGGGCCACCCTGGCCGCGGACGAACGGGTGCGAGTGGGTGCCGCATGAACCGACGAGACTTTCTCGGCCTCCTCACCGCCGGGGTGGCGGGCGGTGTCCTCACCGATTCGGCCGCGGCCGCCCAGGCGCCCGCCGCGAACGAGATCCGCATCGGGATGAGCGCCGCGTTCCGCGGCGCGGCGGCCGGGCTCGGCGCCGAGCTCTACCGGGGCGCCCAGGCCTACTACAGCGAGGTCAACGCGCGGGGCGGCGTGTTCGGTCGCCCCATCTCGGTGGTGGCGCTCGACGACAGTTACAACCCGGAGCCCTGCATCCGCAACACGATCCAGCTGCTCGAGCGCGAAAAGGTGTTCTTCCTCTCCAACTACGTGGGGACTCCGACTCTCACCCGCGCGCTGCCGGTGATCAAGCAGTACGCGGACCAGCAGGTGGTCCTGGTCGGCAACTTCACGGGGGCGCAGCCGCAGCGCGAGGCGCCCTACGTCGATCAGGTCTTCAACGTACGGGCGTCCTATCGGCAGGAGATGCAGGCACTGGTCGAGCGTTTCTGGCAGACGGGGGCGCGGCGCTTCGGCGTCTACTACCAGGTCGACGCGTACGGGCGCAGCGGCACCGACGGCGTGGCGCGGGCCCTCGCGGCCCGCAACGCCCGCATCGTGGCGGAGGCGACCTACGTCCGCAACGCGACCTTCGACGAGGACATGGGCCTCGCGGTCGGCGCCCTGCGGGAGGCCGGCTGCGACGTGGTGCTCTGCACCGGCGCCTACCAGGGCTGCGCCGCCTTCGTGCGCTCCGCGCGCGACGCGGGCTTCGCGGTGCCCATCTCCAACGTCTCGTTCGTGGGCTCCGACGCGATGCTCGCGCTGCTCGTGAAGCACGGGCGCGCCAAGGGCCGCGACTACACCCGCGGGCTCATCAACTCGCAGGTGGTGCCGAGCTACGACGACACCACCCTGCCGGGGGTCGTCGAGTACCGCGCCCTGATGGACAAGCACAACCCGGCGGTGCCGGACGCGATCCGCGACCCCCACTACGTGCCGCAGAAGTACAGCTTCATCAGCCTCGAGGGCTACGTCAACGCGCGGGTCATCACCGAGGCGCTCAAGCGTGCGGGGACCAACGCGGGGCGCTCGACCTTCCGCCAGGCGCTCGAGTCGCTGCGCGGCCTCGACCTGGGGATCGGCGCGCCGCTCACGTTCACCGCCGAGCGTCACCAGGGGCTCGACAGCGTGTACTTCACCCGGGTGGACGGCGACCGCTGGGTGCCGATCGTCGACTGGTCGGCGGCGGTCAAGGCCTGAGGGCGCTAATGAACGGCGCGAAGCGGATCTGGCGGGGGCGGGCGGCCAAGCGGGCCGCGGAGGGTGGCCTCGGGGGAGAGCGCGCCGGCGGCTCGAGCCCGGCGCACCGGGTGCGCTTCGGTCTCCTCGGCAAGATCACCGTGTTCCTCCTGCTGGTGCTGGTGCCCCTCGCTGCGGTGAGCTGGACGGTGGCCTATCGATCGCTGCAGGAGAACCTGACCCGCGAGTTCACCGACAAGGGCAGCGCGATCGCCAACAGCCTGGCCAGCTCCGGCGCCGACCTCATCGTCAACCGAGACGCGTCCACCGTCCAGGCGCAGGTCGACGAGTTCGCCAAGATCGCCGGCGTCGCCTACGTGATGATCTACGACCCGCAGCGCGGGTTCATCGCCCACACCTTCGCCCCGCTGGTGCCGAAGGGCATCGTGGAGAAGAACGTGGTGCTCGGCCACGCCGCGCGCCCGCAGGTGCGGGAGATCACCTACCCGGATCCCCGCACCGGACGCGAGCGGCAGATCATCGACATCGGGGTGCCCATGCTGGGTGGCCAGCTCGGCACGGTGCGGGTGGGCATGGACAAGGCGATCATCACCGCGTCGGCGGTGCAGGCGGGCAACTTCCTGCTGCTGGTGTTCGGCGGGATCGCGCTGGCGGCGGGCCTCGCCGGGGTCATCTTCGCGCAGCGGATCACCCGGCCGGTCAACGCCCTCATGGCCGGCGCGGAGCGGGTCGGGCGGGGAGACCTGTCGCAGCTGGTGCCGGTCACCTCGCGCGACGAGATCGGCCAGATGGCGATCACCTTCAACGAGTCGATCGTGCGCCTGCGGGCTCTCGTGCAGACCGAAACCGATCGTGACGAAGAGCGCCGGAAGCGCGAGGACCTCCAGCAGAACGTCATCAAGTTCCTCGACACCGTGGTCGAGATCGGCAAGGGCGATCTCACCCGGCGCGGCGAGGTGACCTGGGACGTGCTCGGCAACGTGGTCGACGCCATCAACCTGATGGTCGAGGAGATCGCGACCGTGGTCGGCGACGTGCGGCAGACCGCAGTCCGGGTGACCGCGGGTTCCCAGGACACCATCAAGATCACCGGCGAGCTGGCGGTGGCCGCGCAGGCCCAGTCCCGCGATGCCTCCAGCGTGAGCCGATCGGTGTCGGACGTGATGTTGTCGGTGCGCCAGGTGGCCGACAGCGCGGACCAGAGCGCGAAGGCCGCGCGCCAGGTGCTGGAGGCGGCCAGCAAGGGCGGTGAGGCGGTGCGCAACAGCCGATCCAGCATGCAGCAGATCCGCGCCGAGGTGCAGACGATCTCCAAGAAGATCAAGTCGCTCGGCGATCGCTCCCTCGAGATCTCGGACATCGTGAACACCATCCAGGACATCGCGGCCCAGACCCATCTGCTCGCCCTCAACGCCTCGATCGAAGCGGCGGGAGCGGGCGAGGCGGGCCTGCGCTTCTCGGTGGTCGCCGACGAGGTCCGGAAGCTCGCGGAGCGGGCCACCCAGGCGACCCGCGACATCGGCACGCTGATCAAGGGGGTGCAGGCCGAGACGCAGGAGGCGGTGGTGGCGATGGAGGCGGGGACCCACGAGGTGGAGGCGGGATACGAGGTCAGCCTCAAGGCCGAGGAGGCGCTCCGGCAGATCGGCACGATCTCGCAGAGCTCCTCGGAGCTCGCGGCCGAGATCTCGCGGGCCTCCCAGCAGCAGGTGCGGGGGGCGGAGGCGATGGCGGGGGCGGTGCAGGCGATCGCCGGCGCCGCGGTGAAGACCGAGCAGGGCGTGCAGCAGAGCCGGAGCAACGTCGAGCAGCTGGCTCGCCTGGCCGAGGAGCTCACCGTCAAGCTCTCCCGCTTCAAGCTGGGGAGCTGAGCGCGCGCATGGCCGAGCGGCGCGAGCGCGAGCTGATGCTGGGCATCTTCCTCATGGAGGCCTGGGACACCGCCGGGGCTCTCGAGGAAGGCGTGGATCAGCTGACCGGAACCGAGACGCCGACCGCCGAATCCCTGGCTCCGCTCGTGGTGCTCGCGCACCGCCTGAAGGGCTCCGCCGCGCTCTACGGCTTCCCGGGCGTGTCGGAGCTGGCCGGCGCCGCGGAGCGGCTGCTGGAGCGCGTGTCCGCCTCCTCGCGCGACGAGCGCGCGCGGGCGGCCGGGTTCCTGGTCGGCCTGGTCGGGCTGCTGAAGGAGGTCTTCGACGGGATCAGCGCGGTCGGGGTGGAGGATGCGGCCCGGGTCGGCGAGTTCAAGGCGCGCTATCCCACCTTCCTCGCCGCCGCGAACGGCGACGGGCACGCCATCGCGGCCGCGCCCTCGACGCCGTCGGTCGAGCCCGCCCCGGTCCGGTCGCCGATCGCGGCCGCGCTCGCCCACTTCTTCGCCGACGGCAACGAGGTGCTGGAGTACTTCCTGCCCGAGGCCACCGAGCACCTCGAGGCGATGACCACCGCGCTGCTCGCCGTCGAGGCCGGGGCGCAGGACGAGGAGACGCTGGCGACCGTCTTCCGGTCGGTGCACACGCTGAAGGGCGCCGCCTACACGGTCGGCTGCGCGCCGATCGGCGACGCCGCGCACCGGATCGAGGATCTGCTCGGGGCGGTCCGAGAGAACCGCCTCGAGCTGACTCCGGCCGTGACGGAAGCGATCTTCGTGGGGACGACCGCGATCAAGCAGGTGCTCCAGGCGGGCGTCGGGGTCTCGGAGGACTCCGCCCGTGCGCTCGAGGCGGCGAGCCAGGACCTCTGCGCTCTGATGGCGGCGGCGGTGCCCGACGGGTCGGCGGCGGAGGTGAGGGTGGAAGACCCGATCCCGCCGCTTGTCGCCGCGGAGACGGAGACCGTCCCTGCACATCACGCGGCTGCCGCCGAGCCGATACTGCTAGGATTCGCCCGGCCGGAGTTCCTGGCCCGGCTCGAGGCACTGCCCCGGCCGGCCCCTCGCACGGCCAGCGCGCCCACCGGCCCCAGCATCCGGGTGGCGGTCGAGCGTCTCGACGCCCTGATGAATCTGGTCGGCGAGCTCATGATCGCGCGCAGCCGACTCGATCGGCGACTGGGCCAGCTCGATCATGTAAATCAACTGCTGCTCGCCAGCCGCACGCGACTCGGCCAGGTTGGGCGGGACTTCGAGTTCCGCCGCCACGGGTCCGGCATGCCCCCGCGCGCGGTCGAGGACTCGGGCCCGGAGCGCGACGACATCGGTGACCTGCGGGATCTGTCGGAGCTGTTCGCCGAGCTCGAGTTCGATCGCTACGACGACGTCAACATCCTGGCCCGGAGCGTGGCCGAGATGTCGGCCGACGTCGGGGAGGTGCAGGCCCAGCACGTGGCCCTCCTGCGGAGCATCCGGGAGGATTCCGCGCACGTCCAGCGCCTGACCGCGGCCCTCCGCAAGGAGATCACCCGGGCCCGGATGGTGCCGATCGGACGACTCTTCACCCGCGTGGCCCAGCAGGTGCGGGAGGCGGCGCGCGCCACCGGCAAGGCGGTGACCCTGACCGTGCGGGGCGAGACCGCCGAGGTCGACAACAGCGTCATCGAGCAGGTGGCGGATCCCCTCCTTCACCTGATCCAGAACGCGATCGGTCACGGCATCGAGCCGGCCGACGAGCGCGAGCGTCTCGGCAAGCCCGCCCAGGGCCAGCTGACGCTCTCGGCCTCCCAGGCGGGGGGCTTCATCCTGGTCGAGGTCGAGGACGACGGCCGCGGGATCGATGCGGACCTCCTCCGGCGGCGCGCGGTGGAGCGCGGCCTGCTGCCGGCTGCCGAGGCGGTCACGCTGTCGGACCGGGACGCGCTCAACCTCATCTTCGTCACCGGGTTCAGCACCGCGGCCGCGGTGACCCGCACGTCCGGTCGCGGCGTGGGCCTGGATGTGGTGCGGACCAACGTGAGCCGGCTCAACGGCGAGATCCACGTCGAGACCGAGCCCGGGCGCATGACCCGCTTCGTGCTGAAGGTCCCGCTGACGGTGGCGATCGCCGACGCCCTGATGGTGCGCTGCGGCTCCGAAACCCTCGCGTTCCCGCTCACCGCGGTGAGCGTCATGCGGCCGGTCGCACCCTCCGATATCGTGGCGGCAGGCGGTCGCGAGTCGGTCCGGGTAGACGACCAGGTGCTGGACCTCGTGCGACTCGACCGGGTCCTGGGGCTCCGGCCCACCCCGCCGGCCATGCGGCTGCCGGTGGTCGTGCTGCGGGGCGGCGGCAAACCGTTCGGGGTCGTCGTCGATGAGCTCCTCGGCAAGGAGGAGATCGTCATCAAGAGCCTGGGAGCCCTGCTCGAGGGCGCGGGCCCGTTCTCGGGCGCCACCATCTCCGGTGAAGGGCGCGTGATCCTGCTCCTCGATCCGACCCGGCTGCGCGAGGCCGCCGCGACCGCGCCGCTGGTCGCAGACGTCGGGGTCCGGGAGGAGGAGCGGGAGGCCGAGCCGCGCACCCGGGTCCTCCTGGTGGACGACTCGGTCAGCATCCGCAAGTTCGTGGGGCAGATGCTGGAGAAGGCCGGGTTCGACGTGCTCACCGCGGTGGACGGACACGACGCGATCCAGCAGCTCATCGAGCAGACCGTCGACGTGGTCATCACCGACCTCGAGATGCCGCGTGTGAACGGTTACGCCCTGATCGAGGACATGCGTCGCCGCTCGACCACTCGGGAGATCCCGGTCATCGTGCTGACCACCCGCGCGGGGGCGAAGCACGTCGGTCTCGCGCAGCGTCTCGGCGTCCGGCACTACGTGGCGAAGCCGGTGGACGAGCAGAGCTTCATCCGCCTCGTGGCCTCCGTCACGACCGCGCCGGCCGCGGCCCTCGCCCTGTCCGGCGGCTCGGGAGCGGCGGAGTAGCCGGTGGCCAACGCGAAGGTGCTCGTGGTGGACGCCAACCAGGACAGCCGGGCGGCCCTCGCCCATGCCCTCACCGAGGCCGGCTACGAGGCCGCGGTCGCCACCAGCGGCTCGTTCGCGCTGACCATGCTCGAGTGGGAGCAGCCGGACCTCATCGTGAGCTACGCCAAGGTGCAGGACATGGACGGCTACGAGCTGTTCACGATGGTCCGGCGCGACCCCGCCACGAAGGATACGCCGTTCCTCCTCCTGGCCGGGCGCGACCGCCCGATCGCGCTGGCTGCGACGGAGGCCGGGGTGGACATGACCGTGACCGGAGATTTCACGCTGGCCACCGTCATGACCCGTGTCCAGGAGTTGCTGGGGGATACGCCCACTCCCATGCCGGCCAAGCTTCGCTCCGAGCCGGCGCCAGCCGCTTCGAAGGCACCGGTCAAAATGCCGGCTCGGCCGCCGGCGGCCCCTCCCGCTCCGGTACCCACTCCGGCGGCCACGCCCGCCCCGCCGGCGAAGCCGACGGTCGAGGCCTCGCGAAGCAGCTTCCAGGGCTCGCTCGGCGTGATGGATCTCACCGAGCTGACCCAGGTCATCTCCCTCGGCGTCAAGACGGGCGAGCTCCATCTCTCCCTGTCGATGGGGGAGGGGATCATCCTCTTCGAGGCGGGACGGGTGGTGCACGCCGAGTTCGCGGAGCGGTCGGGAGAGCCGGCGTTCGCCGCGATGGTGGCCGCCTCTCAGCGCGAAGGCGAGGCACGGTTCTGCTTCAACCGGGCGGATCGTGAGGCGGTGGCGGGGCGGCCTCGGACGATCTCGCGAACGGTCGAGCAGCTCCTCCTGAGCGTGGCCCAGGAGATCGACGAGTCGAGCGAACGCGCCGCGGAGGGCCGGGAGCCGGCCGCCACGCGCGCGACACGAACGGGAGAAGCCTAGGTCATGCCCAAGGTGCTGGTGGTCGACGACAGTCTGAGCGTGCGCAAGGTGGTGCAGCGGGCGCTCGAGTCGAGGCGCATCGAGGTGCTCTCTGCCGCGTCGGGCAGCGAAGCCCTCGAGCAGATCGGGCGCGAGGCGCCGGACCTGATCGTCTGCGATGTCATCATGCCGGACATGGACGGCTACCAGATCTGCGACTTCGTCAAGAAACACCCCACGCTCGGCCGCACCCCGGTGCTCCTGATCTCGGGCATCGTGAACGGGACCGTGCTCGAGCGCGCGGCCAAGGTGCGCTCCGACGACGTGATGCGCAAGCCGTTCGCTGCGGAGGAGCTGCTGCAGCGCATCGAGAGCTTCCTGAGCGCGCAGAGCCGTGGGGCCGCGTCCACGCCGGCGCCCGCGCCGGCCCCGGTCGCTCCACCCGCCGAGCGTCCCGCGGCACTCGCCGAGCGTCCCGCTCCCCCCCCGGAGCGTCCCGCTCCACCGGCCGAGCGTCCGGCTCCGAGAGTCGAGCGCGCGCCGGCGGTCCTCGAGAGCGCGGCCCCCGCGGTGGATCTCAAGGCTCTGCTCGACGGCGTGGCACAGCTGCCGGGTGTGTCGCTGACCGCACTGATCGACCGAGAGGGCGCGCTCATGGAGGCGGCGGGTGGCCTGCTCCCGGAGGCGGCGCTCGCCGGTGCGCTGGCGTCTTGCCTCGTGGGATCGACCGACGGAGTGGGGCAGGCCCTGGCTCAGGGCCGGCTGCAGAGTGTAATCCTCGAATATGACGCCGGGGTGGTGCTGCTCAACGCGGTCGGTGAGGGCGCGATGCTCGCCATCGTCCTCGGTGATCCCGCGGTCCTCGGCAAGGTTCGCTACCACGTGAAGAAGGCCCTCCCGGACCTGATCCGGGCGGTGTGAGGCATTCGTCCATGAGAACGTCCCATAGCTCGAGCTCCAGCGCCCGGCGACTCTCGTCGTGGCTGATGGTCGTCCTGGGGCTGGCCGCGTACGTTGGTCTCCTCTACGGCTTGACGATGCTGCCTCTGCAGCTCGAGGTGCCGCTGCCGCACTGGGCGATCGCGATCGTCCCGCCGCTCGTCTACGGCCTCCTCGTGCTGCTGTGCGTGGCGTGGCCGTCCCCGCTGGGGTGGCTCGTCGGCACCGCCCTCCTGAGCGGCCTTCATCTCCTGCTCGGCATGGCGCGCGGTCCGATCTCTGCGTTCCTCGATCCCTCCCTCGCGGGCCGGCCGCTGCCCTGGATGCTGCCCCCGCCGCTCCCCGAGCTAGTGGGCCTGATCCTGCTCCTGGTGCCGCTCCGCGACGTCCTTCGTGCGCGCCCGCGGTCCGCCCGGGAACGAGTGGCGGCCGGCCGCGCGACGGCGGGCGTCCGTGGGCGGACAATTCCGGCGAGGCCGATGCAGCCGGCCACCGGCTACGTGCCGAGCGAGAGTCTGCCCTCGTCGCCGGTCGAGGTGCCCCCGGTTCCCGTCGCGACTCCCGCGCCGCCGCCGGTCCCGGTGGCTCCTCCCATCGCGGTGCCACCGCCGGTCGATCCGGAGGTGGCGGAAGAGGCGCGTCGACGTCGCATCGCGGCCGGCGCCGAGCGTCGGCGCGAGATGCAGACCCCGCGTCCCGCTCATCGATCGGATGTCGTGCTGCGGATCGAGCTCGATCGGATCATGGGTCAGTTGCCGCCCGGCACATTCCTCGCGCCCGAGGACGAGGTTGCCGCGAGCCTGCGCGATCCGGGCCACCTGCTCATTCCGGGGCCGCTCGTCGTCACCCAGCTCTCGGAAGGCATCGCGCTGGTGGCGTGGAGCGACATCGTCGACCAGTTCCCGTCTCGACTCATCGGCCTCGACAGCCGGGAGATCGACACGCACCTGGGCGACGGGCTTCGCCTGCCCCTCGACGAGGTGATTGCCCAACTACCCCACGAGTTGTTCGTCGCGGACACCCCCGAGGTCGAGCTGTCCGGGATCGAACGGATTCCGGTGCCGTTCCATCCCGTCGAGGAGGCCGGGCCCACGCCGGGCTCGACGCCTCAGATCGCGTCAGAGACCCAGCCGGTTCCGATGGTGGAGCAGCCATGGACCACGACGACATCGGTCGTCGAGGAGCCGCCGATCCTGGAGGCCCCGGTCGTGGAAGCGCGCATCGATCCGATGCCGACGCCGGCCCCCGAGCCGGCCGTGCGGGTCGAGGAGCCGGTCGTGCCCGCTCCCGTACTCGACATGGCGCCGGCGCCGGTTCACGTCTCCGAGCCGGAGCCGGCCGTCGTGCCGGCTGCCGCCGCCGTCGACACGCCGACCGTACGCATCTCCTTCGGCCGGATCGCCGCCGAGCTTCCGGCGGAGGCGTTTCGCTCGCCGCTCGATCAGATCGGGGCGCGCATGCACCAGCCGAACACCCTGCTCGTGCCGCTGGCGCAGATCCTGCCGCAGCTCGGGGAGGGATTGATCCGGGTGGGTTGGGACGTCATCGCGCCGCAGTTTCCCCGCGGACAGCTGGCCCTGTCGGATGCGGAGATGGCCGAGCGGCTGTCGAACGGGATCAACCTGCCCATCGACGAGGTCATCCGTCAGATCTCTCCGGACCTGTTCATGACCGGCGGTCCGGCCGCCGATGTCAGTGGGCTCGAAAGTTTCCCCGCGCCGTTCCAGCCGTTGCTGTCGGACCCGGCGCCGGAGCCCCCCGTTGTGGCTACGCCCACGCCGCCCGCCCCGGCCGTGCCGGAGGCGGCTCCGACCGCGAGCGCGGAGATCGTTCGCGAGAGCGCGCCGGTGCAGGAGCACCTGGTGGAGACGCCGGTGGCCGCCGAGCCGGTGCCGGCATCGCTCGAGCGACCCGTTGTGCGCGAGCCCGTCACGACCGAACCGGCGCTGGTCGTCGCCACGCCCACTCCGCCCGACGTCGTCGAGTCGCTGCCCATCACGCCGTCGTCGGGCCCGCTCGTGGTGGAGCCCGTGCATGTGCCGGGGCCCACACCTCCCATCATGTCGACGCCGCCTTCCGTCGTCGAGCCGCCGGCCCCCGTGGCTCCTGAGGTGCGCCAGCCCGTCGAGGTCCACCTGGAGCCGGCTCCCGCCGCGCTCAAGGCCGAGCCGGCGGTCGTGATGCCGGCTCCGGCTCTCGAGCCCGAGAGGACACCGGCGCCCATTGTGGTACCGGAGCCGCGCCGAGACGAACCGGTCGTGAAGCCGGTCGCGGTCCCGCCGACGCGAGAGTGGCGTGTCGCTCCGCCGATCGAGACCGGGCCGATTCCTCCGGTCTCGGACTCCGCGGCGGCGGGGGAAGCGCGACGCATCCTCGGGATCCTCGCCCCGATCGCCTCGTTCGAGGTGACCGTCCAGCCGATGGAGGGTGTGACGGTGTTCGCGATGGCGGCTCCCGCGGTGGTGCCGGAGACGGCGCTCGCCGCGACCGGTCTTGCCCTGCCGCTGCTGACCGATCGGCGGGCGCCGTGGCCCCTCGATCAGATCACGCTGCGTGGTCCCGAGACCGCGCTGGTCCTGACGCCGCTCGGTCGAGGGCGCTCCGTTGGGCCGGTGCTCGCGACCGCGGCTCCGCGTGGCGGGGCCCTGGCCCTGCTCGAGATCCTGTGCCGCCGCGCCGGCGCGGAGGGCGGTCGTGCCGCGACACCCGCGGCGGCACCGTCGGAGCGCGGCCGCAACCTGGTGCCGGCCTCGGTGCCGGACCCGCTCACCCGCTGTGCATCGAGTCTCACCGCCTTCGGTCCGGTCACCGCGTCGGTGCTCCGGGACACCGAGGGCGAGGGGGTGTTCTACTTCTTCCTGCCGGCGGGCACCGATGTGCCCGCGGTGGGAGCGTTCGCGCAGGATCTCCAGGCCGTCGTCCGCAAAGCCGCGGGGTCCGGCGCCGTGTTCCGCACCGCCGTGCTGCGATCGGGGAACACGCTTGTGGTCATCCAGCCCGAGGAGGTCGGGCATGGTCGGTCGATCGTGGTCGTCGCGGGCGGGGACGTCACCCGCCCTGGCCTGGCCTATCGCCAGGTCGAGCGCGCGACCGCGATGCTGGCCCAGGCCTGAGGCGATCGATGTCCATCATCAACTACGCGCAGAAAGAGATCAGCTTCAAGGTCGTGTACTACGGCACCGGAGTCGCGGGCAAGACCGCCAACCTCCAGTACATCTACCGGGGGCTGCCGGACGTGAACCGCGGCAACATGGTGTCGCTCGCGACCGGAGACGATCGAACACTCTTCTTCGACTTCCTGCCCGTCTCCGCGGTGACGGTGCGGAACTTCGTGGCGAAGTTCCAGCTCTACACCGTGCCCGGGCAGGTGTACTACAACATGACCCGCAAGCTGGTGTTGCGGGGCGTCGACGGCATCGTGTTCGTCGCCGACTCGCAATGGGATCGGCTGCGCGAGAACGTCGAGAGCTTTCGAAACCTCGAAGAGAATCTAAAAGAGTACGGATACAATCTAGATGAGATACCGTACGTGATCCAGTACAACAAGCGAGACCTGCCCAATGTGGCGCCGGTCGAGTATCTCGAATACCTGCTGAATCGCCGGAGCCGTCGGGTTCCGTACTTCGAATCGGTCGCGGTCGAGGGCAAAGGGGTCTTCGACACGCTGAACACGGTGTCGCGCATGGTCCTCGTCGCGGGCTTTGGACAAGAACAGGGGGCGCTCAATGAGTCTAAATGACAACCTGGCCATCCACGAGGAGGACGCGCAGCGCATCAACGGCGTGCTCCTGCACTTTCTGGGAGAGTCCGGGGCGATGGAGGCCCTCCTGATCGATCGGAGCGGGCAACTCCTCGCTCGCGGGGGTGCCTCCCGGTCGCTCGATACCGTCTCGCTGTCCGCCCTCGCGGCCGGCGCCTTCAGCTCGACCGCCGCGATGGCCCGTCTGCTGGGGGAGACCGAGTTCACCATGCTGTTCCACCAGGGCGTGAAGGAGAGCATCCACGTGGCCGCGGTGGACGAGCACGCGATCCTGCTCGCCATCTTCGACAGCCGGACCACGGTGGGCATGGTGCGCCTCTTTGCCAAGGAAGCGGGAACCGCGATCGGCGCGATCCTCGCCGAGACCCGCACGCGCCCGCAGCGCACCGGCACACTCGCGACGCCGCTGCGCAAGGACGAGGTGCAGTCGACTCTCCGGGAGCGCCCGGTCTGAGCTGACGGACACCAGCCATGGCCCAGACCGAGAGCAAGCCCCTGTCGCCTGAAGAGAAGCGCTCCCTGGCCGAGTCGGCCCGGCTCTGCGAGATGATCGTGGAGGCCAACCCCTCGGACACCGGGGCGCTCGAGACGTTGAAGGAGATCTATACCAAGCTGGGCGATCGGGAGAATCTCGCCCGGGTGGTGGCGCGCCTCGCCGGCACGGTGGGGGGCCGACCCTCCGCGAGCGTGACCCCGACTCCCGAGGTGGTGACCGCCCCGGCCCCGCCGCCGGCCCCCGCGCCGGTCGTCGAGCTGGAGCCGGCGATACCGTCCGGCGACAACGGACGCGGGGCGGGGAAGCGGGCGGCCGCGATCGCGAGCGAGCGACGGGGAGGCAGCCTGTCGCGTCTCGGCGACCGTCTGGTGGCCGAGAAGCTCATCTCGACCGAGCAGCTGCAGCGAGCCCTCGCCGAGCAGAAGGGCAGCGCGGACAAGCTGGGAACCATCCTGGTCCGGCTCGGGTTCATCACCGAGGACAGCCTGGTCTCCTTCCTGTCCAAGCAGTACTCGATCCCCGCCATCACGGTGGCCCAGGTCGATCCGGATCCGGACGTGCTGAAGCTGGTGCCCGAGCAGATCGCGAAGAAGCACAGCGTGCTTCCCATCAAGCGGATGGGAAACGTCCTGACCCTCGCGATGGCCGATCCCACCAACGTCTTTGCCCTCGACGACGTCGGGTTCATGACCGGCCTGCAGATCCAGCCGGTGGTCGCGTCGGAGGCCGCCATCCGGAAGGCCTTCGAGCGCCTGTACGAGACCGGGGCCAGCGTCACCGACATGATGAGCGAGCTGGAGGAGGCCGACACCGACGTCGAGGTCGTCGAGGGCGGCGAGGAGACCTTCACCAAGGCCGACGTCTTCGACCTCAAGGAGTCGGCCGACGAAGCGCCGGTGGTCCGGCTCATCAACATGATCCTCACCGACGCCATCCGCCGCGGCGCCTCCGACATCCACCTGGAGCCCTACGAGAAGGTGTTCCGGGTCCGGTTCCGCATCGACGGTGTGCTCCACGAGATCATGACCCCGCCCAAGCGCCTCGAGGCCGCCCTGACCTCGCGCGTGAAGATCATGGCCACCCTCGACATCGCGGAGCGGCGCCTGCCTCAGGACGGACGCATCAAGCTGCGTTACCACCAGCGCGAGATCGACTTCCGCGTCTCGACGCTGCCGACGATCTTCGGCGAGAAGACGGTCATGCGTATTCTCGACAAGGACGCACTGCAGCTCGACCTGACCGCGCTCGGCTTCGATCCCTGGAGCATGGAGCAGTTCACCAAGGCGATCCACAGCCCCTACGGCATGATCCTGATCACGGGGCCGACCGGCTCGGGCAAGACCACCACGCTCTACTCCGCGATCCACACCATCAACTCGCCCGATATCAACATCATGACTGCGGAGGATCCGGTCGAGTACAACCTGAAGGGCGTCAACCAGGTGCAGGTGAACGACGAGATCGGGCGCACCTTCGCGGCCTGCCTGCGCAGCTTCCTGCGGCAGGACCCCGACGTGATCCTGGTCGGTGAGACCCGAGACCTGGAGACCGCCCAGATCGGTATCCGCGCCGCCCTGACCGGACACCTGGTGCTCTCCACGCTGCACACCAACGACTGCCCCTCCACTCCCGCCCGGCTACTCGACATGGGCATCCCACCCTTTCTGGTCTCCTCGTCGCTGCAGCTCATCCTGGCCCAGCGCCTCGGCCGCCGAGTGTGCCGCGACTGCAAGGAGCCCTACGAGGCGAGCGAGGAGAGCCTGGTGCCTTACGGGCACGTGCCCCAGGGACTCGGCACCGTGAACTTCTACAAGGGCAAGGGGTGCCAGACCTGCAACTTCACCGGGATGAAGGGCCGGGTGGCGATCTATGAGGTCATGCCGATCTCGACCGAGATCCGCGATCTCATCCTGCGCAACGCGACCACGAACGAGATCCAGGACGCGGCCTGCTCGCAGGGCATGAAGACCCTCCGCCAGAACGCGCTGCAGAAGGTGATCGACGGGGTGACGACGGTGGAGGAAGTGCTGCGGGTGACGCTCGGCTAGGTCCGGCTCAAGCGGCGCCGGCGGTGCGCCAGGTGCCGCGCAGGCGATCCACCGCGCGGCCGAGGGCGGCGCGGACCACCTCGACGTTCACGTTGCGGTCGGCCACCAGGGTGACGTAGCCGACCGGGCTGCCGCCCACGAAGACGGTGCCGTCGTCCGCCGAGAACAGCGCGGTGCGAAATGCGCCGCGATCGAGGCGCGTGGCTCCCAGCTCCAGCTCCCGTCCCAGGGTTGCCGCGAGCGCGGCGAGGGCCTCGACCGGGAAGCGCGGCGGCAGCTCGGAGGTGATCACGAGCCCGTCCGGGGTCACGATGAGCCCGCCCCGGACCCCGTCGAGCCGGATCAGCTCGAAGAGCGTCTCGCGGAACGCCTGCGCCCGCGAGGGCCGCGGGACGGCGCCGCCCGCATCGCGGGGCGCGCTCGAATCGGCGGGAGACTGGGAGTCGGCCACGACTCAGCTCTTGATGTTGAGGTCGGTCCACAGCCGGCCCAGCTGCACGAGCCCGGCGCCGACCTCGATCTCGCGGGGCAGCGCGACCCCGAGGATGACCCCGCCGTCGCTCCGCATGAACATCATCTCCGACGAGCCCTCGACGACGCCACGGCGCAGCGCCCCCAGGCCCGCGCGCGCGAGGGTTGCGGAGGCGATGCGATAGACCTGGGTCATGTGGAGCGTCAGCTGCCGCTGCCGGTCCTCGCTACCCTGCGCGAACACCATGGTTCCGTCCGCGTGGGTGAGGATCAGATCGTGCGCGCCCGGAGGCAGGCGGAGCCGCTCGGTGTTGATCGCCCCGACGGCGCTCGGCGTCGCCACCGCGGGCGCGGACCACGTCGCGACCATCTCCTGCAGCGCCTTCGCTTCCGGGAAGTCGGGGAAGTACTGGATCGCCCGATCGAGGAAAGGCCGGCAGCCCTCGATGTCGCCCTCTTCCAGCGCGATGCGCGCGAGGCCGAAGAGGGCCCGCGGGTGGTACGGATCGAGGGAGAGCACCCGCCGGAACGATGTCTTCGCCGCCGGCATCTCGCGGAACACCACGTGGAGGTAGGCGTCCAGCAAGTGCCCGACCGCGATGTTGGGGGCGACCCTCAGGCCCTCGGCGATCAGATCGGCGGCCTCTTCGTAGCGGCCCTCGTGTCGGTACTGGTCGGCCAGGCGGAACATCGTCGCTGCAGAACGCGGCTTGACGAGCCCGGTGAGACCGCTCCAGGTGCGCTCGAGGAACGTGGCTAAGCCCACGCGCCGACCTCCCTCGTCCAGGGGTTGCCCAGCCTGGAGATCATCGTTGTCGCCATCATAGCATGCACCCCCCGAGGGGGTTCCAAACTCCGGGGGGTCCCGTCCCGCCGATGCTATAACTGCTCGCGGCGACACCATGCGCCCACGCCTCGATGCGGGATCCCTGGCCGCCGTCCTGCCCGCGACCATCCTCGTGCTGGTCCTGGTGGCCGCCGCCGGCCTCTTCGTCGCCGATGGTGCTCGCGTCATCCGCTTTCCGTACCCGATGGACTACGGCGAGGGGCCCCTGCTGGATCAGGCGCTGCGCCTGGGCCGTCTCGAAGGTATCTATCGCCCGAGCCCGACCTCATTCCCGTACACGGTCAGCAACTACCCTCCGGTCTATCCGCTCGTGCTCAGTCCGCTCGGCCGGCTGCTGGGCCCCGCGTACTGGTACGGGCGCCTGCTGTCCTGGGTCAGCATCGCCGCCGCGGCGGTCTTCGTCGGCCTCGTCCTGCACGCCCTCACCGGTGATCGGGCGGCCGCCGTCATCGGCGCGCTCTCCCTGCTGGCCCTGCCGCCGGTGTCTTACTGGTCGTCGCTCTTTCGGGTGGACGCGCTGGCGCTCGGCCTGAGCCTGGGCGCGATCTGCGCGATCGTGCGGTGCCCCGCCGGCCGCCTCACGGTTCCGGCGGCCGCGCTCCTCCTGACCGCCGCGATCTACACCCGCCAGTCGTACGGACTGGCCGCTCCGCTCGCGGCCTGTCTCTGGCTCGGTCATGTCACCTCGTGGCGGCGGGCTCTCGCACTCGCGGGTCTCACCGGAGGACTGGGTGCCGCTCTCTTCCTGGGGCTCGAGCGGGCGACCAACGGGGGCTTCTCGTTCAACATCGTCTCCGCCAACCTGAATGACTACCAGGCGGGGTCGCTCGTCGCGTACTTGACCGACGTCTGGACCTTGATGCCTCTCACCCTGGCCGGGGTCGGCCTGTTTCTCGTGCTGGCGCCCTGGTTCCGGGTGCCGTCGTGGCGGCTGGTCGCGCCGTACCTCCTGGGCGCGGTGGTATCCGGGCTCACCATCGGCAAGGTCGGCTCGAACGTGAACTACCTGATCGAGCTGGGCGCGGGTGTGAGCCTGGCCATCGGCGCCCTCCTCGCCCGGCAGCGGCCGCGGCGGGCGGCTCACGCGACGATCGCCCTCTTGCTGGCGCTCGACCTGGCCCTGGTCGTCCTGGCGTCGCCGTACCGCACCGTCACCCACGTCCGCCTCAAGCAGGGCGAGGAGGCGCGCCGTCTGCTCGACGTGGTGCATCGGGCCCCTGGTGCGGTCGTCGCCGACGAGGACATGGGGCTCCTCCCGCTGGACCGCCGCCCGATCCTCTTTCAGCCCTTCGAGATGACCCAGCTCGCGCGGGCGGGCCGCTGGAACCAGCGGCCGTTTCTCGACGAGATCGAGCGCCAGGCCTTCGCGGCGATCCTGATCTACCGGATTCCCGACCTGCCGCTGCACCGGCAACGGTGGACGGACGAGATGCTGACCGCGATCGATCGCCGCTACGTTCTCGCGGAGCGGGTCGGCCTCACCGAGGTGTATCGCCCGCGCCCGGGCGGCTGAGCGCGGGTCGCCCGGCGGGGACCGGCTCAGCGGCCGCGGGGCGGCGGCAGCTCGATGAGCCAGAACTTCTGGTCGCCCTTGATCATCCGCGTGCCCTCGGTGAAGAAGGCGGTCATCAGCGCGAGCTTCGCCACGTTCTCCTCGCGCGGGCGCCGCTCGTCCACGATCGGCGAACGCTCGTAGTCCTGCAGGATGTCGTGCCGCACCAGGAGGTGGGTGATCCCGTCCGCCCGTACGCGCCCCCGGATCTCCTCGACGCGGCTCGCCGCGCGCACGTACTGGGTCAGCGTGTAGTCCTCGAAGATGAAGTCGGAGAAGGCCGGCCGGTCCAGGTGGTAGGTATCGCGTCGCATGTCGATGAGCCACACCGTCGCGGTCGGCGGGAGGTCACGGTTCACGATCTGGTAGTAGGGGTAGTAGTCGAGACGGCGGGTGAGATAGTCCTCCCGCGGCTCGCCCCCAAGCACGACCCGCAGCGGATCGACCTGCAGGAACCAGGCGCAGATGACAGGCAGGCCGAGGGCGGCGGCGGCGACCAGGAGGCCCCAGAGTGGTCGGCTGAGAGCCGGCGCGAGGCCGGTACCGGCCACCGCGATGGCGACGGCCAGGCCGGCCGTCGCGGGCAGCAGGTAGCGGAGCTGCTGGCTCGAGAAGAGCCAGAACACGAAGAGGCTGGCCGACACCAGAACCGCCAGCCGTAGCTCGACGTCGAGACGGCGCCGCCACAGGGTCCACGCGAGCAGGGGCAGCGCGAGGACGAAGACGATGCCGAGCACGCCGTCGTAGAACGCGGGCTGGTCCGGCTGGGCCGCAACCGCGAGGCGGATGGGCGACCACAGGTAGTCGAGCGGGCCCTGGGCGTCTCCATAGAGGGA
>Ga0207665_10000920_pt1 | contig 19881 bp, 20 predicted proteins | sample LARL112metaG_FD_184351 | JGI IMG/M metagenome (GOLD analysis project Ga0207665, IMG submission 184351) | Corn, switchgrass and miscanthus rhizosphere microbial communities from Kellogg Biological Station, Michigan, USA - LAR L11-2 metaG... | ecosystem: Host-associated > Plants > Roots >...
CTACGAGGTATCTTTACTAGCTATTTTTTCACTTTTTCCTTTCAATCCTATAATAGTTCGATTCAAACCCTACGAGGTATCTTTACTAGCTATTTTTTCCCTTAGAAGCCTCCCGTCTTTGGCTTCACAATCCAGCAATAATGGCACAAATAACGTTAATCCGTTGTCTCTTCTAACCGCTCTCCGAATAGACAGTGACTGTACAATAGCTACTGCCGATTGGAAGCTACTACAAATAGTTAGAATGGGTCTGACAGGTATGCTGGGTGGTACTAGTAATGGGTCAATAGCTTCTACTACTGATTTTATAGTAGTAACAATAATTCCATACACAGATAAATAGACTGGCCAGGCCGGAGACTAATCAGCGTGGATTATACTCATATTTTTTTACCTCATTATATCTTTTACTAATTAGTACAAAATGATGGAAATTATAAACCATTCTATGATTATGTACAAATATATTTGATTCACTAGTAACACTAACTAGTAACAGACATCTCTGGTTTAGTTGTAGGATTATGTATTAGCCAAAACACATCAACAAGGTCCTCATAGGATACTTCATTAGGATCAAATTCTAACTGTAATGTCTCTGTATGATCTGTCTTGCGAGAACAAACGGCTTTTTATACAAGTATATTACAGGAATCGCCATGTCAAACAATTCGCCCATCCTTGTTACAGGAGCCGCAGGAAATGTTGGTTCCGTAGGACGAGGGGTCATCAAACTTCTTCGAGAACGTGATCTTCAAGTCAGAGCGCTTGTACATCGCCTCGACGAACGATCTCAAGCGCTGAGCGAGATGGGTGCCGAACTTGTCGTCGCGGACCTCACAAACGGTGCTGACGTAGTGAGAGCATTGGCCGGTTGCAAGCGGATGTATTTTGGCATGAGTATCTCGCCATCATACCTTCAAGCTACGGTTATTGCAGCAGCCGCAGCAAAAGAAATCCCCGACTTCGAGATTCTCGTGAACATCTCTCAAATGACAGTTTCCCAGATGACTCTAACCGAAATGACCAAATCCCCCCAGCAGCAACTACATTGGCTCGGCGAGCAAGTCCTTAACTGGTCTGGAGTTCCTATAGCGCATGTGAGGTCGACAATCTTTCTGGAACCTTTGTTCTCTAGCCTGGCGGCCTCATCCATCACCATAGATGGGACAATTAGATTGCCATTTGGCTCGGCGCTAATTTCACCAATTTCTGCTAGCGATGTGGCAAGAGTCGTTTCCACAATTTTGGAAGATCCCATCGGTCACCGAGGGAAGGTCTATGAACTGACTGGTCCTCGATCAGAAAATATGAATGAGATCGCAAAAGAATATGCGATCGCACTAAATCGCCCAGTGAAATATTTGGACACACCATATGACAAGTGGCTGAAGGAAGTAATATTGCCACTTAATTTTCCTCAACATCTTTTTCACCACGTTTCCAGTATGGTCAAGCTCATTGCGGAAAATCGTTACGATCGGTTAACATCTGACGTGCAGAAGTTAACCGGAAAACCGAGTATGAGCGTTCGAGAGTATGTAATTGCGCATCCGCAGGTATTTTCCAGAGCCGTGGTCACGAGTTAGATAACAGGTAAACATTCTCAACACCACAAACTTTCAAAAATATCTGTACCAGCTTTGGTTGTAACAGGAAAGTGAAGATGTTGCAACACCAGAAGCTAATTCTTTAATTCATCCAACAAATATCCTGTAGCAATTTCTGTCCCTGGAGACCGATGGTGTCATGGTCAGCTTTAAAGATATACGGCTTTACAAAGTAAGCAACGCATGAAGAGTTTACTTTTGAATAGTTTGTGTGTTATTTACAAAATATCTCTTATATTGAAGCATTTATGAAGATCAAGAAAAGTCTTGCGGAAATTGAACTGCAGAGAAGAGTGTATAATGACATAATTTGAAAGCATAAGCTGATCAAGAACATTGTTTCCTAATCGATTGCTCAGTTTGAGAAGGTAAAAACTGATAGTTGTGAGACATCCATAATTCAATACATAATATTTCAAGTCTATCTTAATTAGATAGAGCTGCATTAAAACTTGGTATCGGCTGTTCTATATCTTCTACTCCACATAAGGACCAAACAGACTTTGCATAACATAAGATTGAAGAACTATCAGGTGACACTTGTAATGTTCGTAATCTTTCTTGCCTTCTTGTAAAACTCTAACAAAATATTTCTCGCCAGGCTTATTGAACTCAATTAACTTGTTACAAAAGATCAGATTAATATATGATGTAATGATTATTTTAATTCTACTACAATGGATAAGAATGAATTATCACAATTAATCCCTGAGGAGATTAATACTCATTTACAAATATTTGGTAAGGAGTCATGGGAAATGGACTATAATTTATTTGGATCTTGCCAGTTCTGCAATTCACGAATAGACGAATTAGGTTATTGTGCGTGCGGTGGTTCTGCTGATTAATTACTTACCTCTCGTTACTAATTAGTTAAAGTCAATTCCTATACTATGAAATCGCTTATAATAATATTAAATTATTTACTATAAATATCCAAAACTTTTTTAAAACGATCTAATACATATAAATAGTGTTTATTTTGATGAGTTTCGCTGAAATTTATATATTTGAGATGCATAGTGTATAGCAAGCCCAAAATGGTATTCGAAAACGTAGGACCAGGAGCATATTTTGCATTTGGAATTAGTCTACCATTAGTAGCAGCGTTTGTGGCGACCCATATATCGGATCTGAAAGGAACGCCTAGGATGAAAGAACCCAAGGATCGTCATCATATACATCTACTAAGATAGACTTTATTTTTTTGTCATATCGACGCTTATTTAGAATTGAGATTTTGCGTTTTGTGTATTTATTGTCTTGATAATTCATGCATCATTTTATAACACAAACAGACGGCCGTTATAGGATCCAGCATCTCTGGGGGAGAATCGACATGGCTGAATTCATCATGTAGATTTAACGACCCAAGTTCTCAGACAAGTAAAAGCAAGAGTTAATTAAACATCACAGTAAGGCTCTAAAAATAGAAAGTTCCTAAACACTGTCCACAAACAGAGGTATAATGAGAGATGGTTCTAATATTCGTCTAGATTAGATAATGGCAACAAGACATGCATCACTCCTTTTTCTTGGTAATTAACTAGATCCAAGTATGGAGTCTTTTTTGCACCAGTTTTTTACCATAAATGCATTAGGAAATCTAAGAAAGAAGAATCTATCTCGACAAAATCAAACACGTGAGAATAATAGCCTAACCATCTGGAATTATCTAGACTAGGAAGATAAAATGGTCATTGCCAAGCCGAATAACTCACCAGAGCAACCAATATGGTATTGCAAGTGTTAGGACGCATACTAAACACTATAGTATTGGATAAGTATTGTGAAACTTTTATACTTAGATTATTGATATCGATCAAAAATAGAGCTATCGTCCATTATATTTGCCATCCAAACTAAATGTGAAGCCCATGGTTTAAAATATACACATAAAAGAACACAGTCAGGGTTGTTTGCTAGGCATGTTGCATGAATTAACAAGTATAGTAAAACAACCTAATTATCTATGCCATGGCTTCCAGTTTTGGTATCGGTATCTGCACATACATAAAAGCAATTTGCTATTTGGCTATTTCATTAGTATGATTTTGCTTTAGTGCCAGGAATGAATAACGTGTCACGAGAGGTTAAGATATTAACACGTTATTCTACTACAAAGTAAGTGACATGTATCTACAATATTTTCTATATATGACCAAAATAATAATTAGCAGTCGTTTTAAGAGATAAGATATGGGCTTGGAAAGTGAGGGAGAAATAATAAGTGCAAAGCATCAATTCTATATCTCGAGCGAGCCAGCCGACCAGACTAAAGCGATAGATACACTTGCAGCATACGGTGAACAGGCAATAGACTTCATAACAGAAGTCATTAACCTGTCTGACATAAGCGATCAGGTTAGGGATTATGGACGAGAGGCAATAGAGGGTATTAATGGACAAAGTTAGTTAGTAAGGGGGTTTTAGGCCTGACAGTGAGTCTGAACTAGCCATGGCCTTTTCTAGATAGATACTTTAGGAATTGTCTACAACCAGATTGCTATTAACTATATTACAGAGGTTACTGATGAGGGAGGTCTAGTTGGCAGATGTCTTCTTTCAATTTCATGCAGTCTAGCTGATAATGATACGAGTTAATCTATAAGTTGTGCTATGGCATCGTATTTTACTTTACTATTTTACTTTACCATTATTTGTATCTGCGCTCTGTCTTTCGAATTGATGGATACTCAGAGAGGCAAAGAGGGAACATGTAGAGCAAATTAGATTGCAATATCATAGTCATTAAAAAAAAGTAAGTTGATTGATGGTGTGGCCCCAAAGCGATTTGCAGGAATGAACATATGTCATCAATTTGGACAAATGTGCTATCGGGGTTTCCAGCCAATCTTATACTACGGAATGACAGTGGATTATCTATGGATTATAGGAATAAATGGTTGTTCAAAATGAACTAATAATATGATGTGATCTCTATATGAGATACATGGCCTAAATAGAAGAAGAGGTGTGGCATACTATGATTTTTTTGATATAAACATCCATCTAAACATTAAGGCAACTATTGATGTACCTATAAATGTGGCCGACCAATAAAGCCACAAATTGTTCAAAACTCCAGAGACAAGCGCTGGAGCCAAGGAGCGAGCAGGATTCATTGAAGCACCAGATATATACGCTAAAAAGAATATATCTAGTCCAACTATACCACCTATAGCAATACCACTAAATCCTCTTAATCCTCTAGTATAGACAACTACATAGATTACAGACATTAGCAGTGCAGAAGCAGCAACTTCGACTCCAATTATTACTGGTATAGGGAATGCATAATTTGGAATATTTGCCCCTAGGTTTGCCTCACTACCTATCGCAAATTTTACAAAAAGACTTGCAAGTAATGCACCTAGTATCTCAGCAGTGAAGTAGTAAAACAACTGAACTTTCGTGATATGTCTAGTAATTAGAAAACCCAAAGTTACTGCAGGATTGAAATGAGCCATAGATATTTTGCCAAATATGTAGACTCCCAGAGCAACTCCGATGAACGGAGCAAATGCAAAAAAAAGGGATACCTAATATTCCATTTAGCCTAGCATCAATTACTACTGAACCTGTAGCAAGAACTACTACTATGAATGTGCCAATAATCTCTGCAAAAAATATTCGCTGATTAGTAGTTAATTTATTTGCTATCTTTGTAAGTAAAGTTTTCTGTTCCAATATTAGATACACACAAACAAAAATAATCAAGCAATCATATGTAGATCTGTAAATAAGAAAATATGTTGTGTCTGTGGTTAGTGTTCTTTAGGTATACTTGCAGTCAATCCTTTTACTCTCTGTTCAATTTCATCTCTGATCTCTCTAATCTTTTCTATTGGTTTACCTTTTGGATCTTCTATCCCCCAATCTACCCGGTTGGGAACGAACATGGTAGGACACCAGTCCTTTTCCATACATCCCATATTGATGATCTTGGTAGAGTTTCTCATCATGTCTTCAGTCAAATCTTTAGGTCTTTGCTTGCTGATATCGATTCCAACCTCTTCCATTACTTGTATTGCCATTGGATTAATTTCCGAAGGTGGTTTGGTTCCAGCACTTAATGGTTCATAATTTTCTGACGCATACTTTCTAAAGAAGCCTTCAGCCATCTGACTACGGCCCGCATTTTGTATGCATACAAAAAGAATTGTTTGTTTTTCTTTAGATTTACTCTTACTGCTACCAAATGAGAATTTCATGAATCAATTTGCTCCTTTATGTCTTTACTGCCTTTATCACCAAACTGGTAATTAGTCTGCCTTCAATGTTTTCGCCGCCATCCATATACAACTTCTCTTCCAATACTTCTATGTCAGAAAATCCTGCCTTTCTAATGCTATCAAGATAGTGTTCTTTTGTTAATGCACCGTCTATGCAACTTCACCATTTATCCGAATTTGCAGACTCTGGGTCGACTTCCTTACTTGTTACAAGATCTGATATTACCATTCTGCCACCATTAGGTTTTAAGATCCTGTAAGTTTCTTTGAATGCTGCTATTTTGTCTATGGTTAGGTTAATAACACAATTGCTAATTATCACATCAGCGGCATTATCGTTAATTGGAATCCCTTTTTCAATATCTCCTTTCTTGAATTCCACGTTCGTATATCCATTCTCTTTCGCATGATCTGCAGCCTTTTCTAACATCTCATCTGTCATATCAATACCAATTACTTTTCCAGTCTGTTTGACTTTATTTGCTGACAAAAATACATCAATCCCTCCGCCGGAACCAATATCGACGACTACTTCACCTTGCCGCATATTTGCAAAATTTACTGGTGCACCACATCCTACACCAAGAATGGAAGATTCCGGAATGGAGTTTAAATCGTTAGTATTATAACCAATATTTTCTGCAATTTGCAATGGCGACATCGTTGTCTGATTATCGTTATCACTGCTGCTACCACAACATTCGTTAGGTGCACAACAACTTCCGAAGAACTTTCAACTAATGCAATCTTGCCATAACTTTCTTTTACTTTTTGTTTAATTATATCATCTTGCACGCCAGATGTTTACAAAAGAAACTATTTAAGTTGTCAAGAGAACCTAGGTAAAGTAAGTGTAGTTATGGAAACAAAAGGAAACAGAAAAAGCAGGAAAGCAGTATCAATAGTAGCACCAAGAATAACCAAAACAGAATACCACTTGTTCAGGCTTAACCAAAATTGCGATTTTCATGGTTATGATGTAGATACACTTATGAAAGAAATTGCTAAACTGCGTAAGGTTATTACAAAGAGAGGAACTCTTGAAATTCTGATTCCACTATGCTGCACTACCACTTCTGTCAGGTATATAAAATCCAGGAATACGATGAAGGGGTTCTAGTAGCAAGACATTAGCGAAGAGGCTAAGGAACTTATGAAAGTGGAATTCTAGAAATACAAGCAACAGTGAAATCCCTCCCAAGGTAGAATATAGGTTAATCAAGAAGGGACAAGTATTAGTTGGATCTGTCGTCTATCTGCTAGATTGGATGAATATATAGGCAATAGAGTAAACTGAAGGCTAAAGTCCATTAATCAGCGTTCATAACACAAATGCTAGAAAGTGCTGGCATAAGTATCGGAAACATAGTATAAAGTATATCTGTTTATAAAATATCTACGATACTATTTGTCTTCTCTCAAGTTCTTGCAATCGTTCTGTAATGGCCACAAGTTGGTCTGACAACATGTGCTATTGCATCATCTTTCATTTTATCACGATCTCTCATTGATTGGTTTAGTTGTTCTAATTCCTCTACCTTGGTTTGTATATCGGCGCCCTGTCTTTCGAACTGATGGATATTTAGAAATGTCAGATATGGTTCAATCTTACGAAATATCTCTGCCTTTTCTGAATCCTTTTTGCGCCAGTATGTAGAACCTGATGTATCAAGTAACGTTGTATCAGACAAACCTGATTCATTCATTAATATCTCTTTATGCTAGTTTTCCCTATTATCACACTGGGACAGAACGGCCTTTATGTCAAATGGGCTTCGATAGTCATATTATGACTGTTGTAGTGACTAATCAAATTTTTGCAGTAAATTTATGCTGCAGGAGTCTTTACACATAAGTCTCAACGATTTGAGCTTCTTTTACCAAAGCAAGACCTAATTCCGTATTTATTTTTTGCATACCAACTTTAAATAGAGTTAATTCAGTATAGCGCGGACGATTCAAAACTAACAAAACCTATAATATTCCTTTATGAGATTCCCGCGTGAAAATTTATAGGTTTCATACCAGCCATCGAAATGCGGATATCGGTATAACAATCCAAATATTTGCAGTAAGTGAGATTCTCGGAATGCTAGTTTGATCCAAATAATGTTCTAAATAATGTGTGTTAAATTACTTTAAGATTCTGTTAGATCCTCAAACCATCTTCATGTGAAGTGCGGATCTGAACCTTCTCAATCTGTATGCATGGTCTATACAAAGGGAGATAGCTTGGCGAATTGTAACTCAGACAGTTTATGTATCAAGGGGTAAATGTGGATTCTCAAAGTAGCTAGGTAAGACCATATATAGGTCCCAAGGTGATGTACAGTATTTTATAATACTGGTTACGAGTATCCATTTAGATGAGTCAAAGGCGATATTTATTCTGGAAATACCTTATTTTATGAGATTGATTTCAAAACAAATGATAGTGTGTTAGAATTATTCTATCTATATATCACGAGTACGCTATTATAGTCGACGCGCTATGAGAAAGTGAATGATGTATCCATTTGATAGGAGTAATATGATTGCCTTAGCTGGACTTAACCTTGCGTTGTCATATGAAAATGCTGCTGTATATAGGCTGGAGAAGAGATTATCTGAAACTATTGATGCGGAAATCAAAGAAAGACTTGGTCGCCATCTAGTCCAGACAAGAGAACAACAGGGACGTTTAAAGGATAGAATAATAGCGATGGGTGGAGAACCAATCAGCGAGAGTGGTAGATTGCCTATACCTGAGCCGCCGCAATCTCTGAAAAGCATGATAGAAGCTGGAAGTTCTACTAATGAAAGAGAAGTTTGGGAATCGCTAAATGATCTGATAATAGAAAAAGCGGAGGCAATTATGTACCAAGGTGGTATTCAAGCACTTGAATTATTGAATACAGAAAAGAAAACTATCAAAGCTTTACAAAAAAATCTGAAAGAGGAGGAAGCATTTGCAAAATGGCTAGAGAAGAATAATCCCAGAATAGCTAGACGATTAATGACGAAGCAGTTAGAAGCTAAAAAGAAAAAGCGAAAGACAGAGGAAGCTGCTGCTACTGCGACGACAAGCTAAGGCCTTGTGTTACTGAATTGAGTATAAAACAACAATAGTGCCGGCAGGTGAGCCAGACTAATAATATCACCAAAATTGACATATAAATTGCAGTTCGTTAACCTACTTCAGTAAACAAGTGAACATGCTACAAGAAAGCATTGAATGTGATCTCGCGTCTTATCTAAGTGCGTGAAGCTGTATATCCAAATTAAAATCTAGTTGTAAGAGGATATATGGCTATAGATAATGCACACAGATTTAGAATGCCCTTTTAGATAGGATATAATTAGAGGTTCGTTACTCCATTTTGGTGTCTCCCCGATGAAAACGACACATCTACTACAGCTTGATTATATTTTACACAAATTATGGCCATATCGCAAGTATCTCCTAACTCTTTGGATAGGCTAGATGCTTTTAAATTAGTTGTACTGGATGCAAGGATCTTCTGTACTCTTGACTTGACCCTACTAAAAACTGTAACGATATAACGCTCTAAAGCTAGCCTGAATGCTATTTGTGATTCCATTAGCTCGAGATAGATTACGCCGACATTCATTTACGATAACATCGGGCATAACTTACAATAAATGTTTAATAGCGATCTTATCAATTCCCTCACATAATAATCACTCGAATATGGAATGACTTCATAAATATTTCGAGCAGGGCTGGCTGATATTAATCTTGTCTTATCAATAACCTGCTTTATTTATTCAGAGGTGATACTTTACTACCTTTAAAGGCTAGTTGATGATCGAAAAAAAGAGAGTAGTAGGATAATTCGGGAAATGCCACATGTTTTATTGTTGTTTAAGATATACCATTTTATTGATCGAAAATCATATTTTATGGTTCGTATCAATAACAGCACTCTATATCGGTGTTACTGTATTCCTTTTACGCTTGATCATCTCGACCATATTGAAAATAACAATAATAGCTACGATTAGATTAGATTAGATAGATTAGATAGATTAGATAATTTGATACGCGAACTAATTGGTACTTTAAGAATCCATTTAAGTGGCGCATTGCGCCGATTAAAGGAAAGACAATGATATAAATATAAAGTAAAATAAGAAGTACAGGTAGAACGTGTCAAAAAACATTAGACAACAACACCCTTCATTTCAACATTACAGATACTACTTTATTGCTGCTGCAGTAGCTACTGCAACTGCTGGAATAGTACATCTATACATACCATTTGCATTTCCCATGGTATTTGAAAATCTGGCAGTTGCAATATTCTTTTTAGGATCCGGAATTGCACAGATATTTTGGATATTGCCTATGCTAAAAAGGTGGGGAAGACTTTGGTATTATATAGGAATCGTAGGAAATGCAGGTTTTATAATACTTTATGTCATTACACTGTTTCCTGATAATCCGGTTACAAGAAAAGGAGGAAGTGTAGATATTACTGCCTTGATATGTGAATTAGGGCAAGTCGCTTACATACTAATAACTGTGGCAATATTATCTAAAGAATCTAAAATAAAAGTAAAATCAAAAATAGCTGATTAGGAAGGCCCTTATAACCGTCGTCATAATTACGAGAATAAGATATATTCACTGGTCACAATCTTCATATTATTGTTATTATTATTATTATTTTTTTATATGCAGCATAATCAGTATATCTTAAAAATGGACCAAGTATTGCAGTCACACATATAATACTTGTTCTGAATTTATTTGACCAGAACAACAACGTTATATCACGTATCGATTATAACCGATTGACCGCTGATGTATTTATGCCGATTATTAAATATCATTTCGACAATTCTTTGCGCGATTTGTTCCGGCTTTAACATTTTATTCTTATTTTCTCTGTAATAGTCTTTATCTAAATCTTCCTGCATCCGGGTATTTACTTCGCCTGGACATATTGCCATGACAATTATATTTGTGTCACTCACTTCCCACGCTAGACTTTCGGTCAATCCTATCATACCAAATTTGCTCGCACAATACGCAGAAATATTGGGGAAACCCATTTTTCCTGCTCCTGAACTCACATTAATTATTACACCAGATCCCTTTCTCAACATTAAAGGCAGAACAGCTTTGGTACATAGGAAGGTCCCTTTCAAATTTATATCGATAGTTTTGTCCCATTGTTCTTCCGAGGTATCAATTAATTTACTGATAAATGCTATGCCCGCGTTGTTCACTAAAACATCTACACCTTCAAAACAATCAATGGTCTTCTGAACCAGTTGGCTTACTTCTAGTGGGTTACTAACATCACATTTTACACCAATAGCATTATTGTTATTGTTATTGTTATTATTATTCTTCAATTTCTTAATCTCCTTTATTACTGAGTCAATTTCACCCTGAGTTCTAGAACACACGACAATATTTAGATCATTTTTAGCCAATAAAAGGGCGGTTTCTTTTCCAATGCCTCTGCCAGCTCCAGTGATGATTGCTGTCTTGTACATATTAATAGAGTATCTTAAAGCCTGCCCATTCATATATAACCTAGTTTACAGTCAGAAAAGCGAAAGAATATTTTTATGATAAATCTTTGATAAGATGCTCATATCGTGAGCTAACATCAAAAATGAGTAGTCAATAAGGTAACATAACTAACGATATTCATTATCCCAAATACTTGATATTTATTAGATGATCGACATTTGAGACAAAAATTATTCCATCTCCTTGTTCACCATTCTTCCCGGATCTTGCAGATTCTATTATAGCCTCTATGACTTCTTTGACTTGGGAATCAGGAAGGACTAGTTCAAATTTGGCCCTCTGGATTAAGTCATAAGATACAAGTTGACCTCTCCACTGGAGGTGAAGCTCTCTAGTCTTGCTCCAACCCATCACAGTTGATATGGTCATTCCTGCAACACCAATATCCCTTAGACGCTCCTTTATATGAGGCATTCTCTCTGCTCTTACGATTGCGTCTACCTTTTTCAATATGACTTATTCCGAGGAATTAGTTTATATTCATTTATTAAATGCGCCACACAAATGGTAGTTGAATGACCGGCACCGAACTAGAGGATCTCTGCAATCAGATTATCCAATCCGATGACTCCATAAGATTTGTAGGTATCGCAGACAAATATGGCAAGCAAGTAGTTGTTAAGTATCGAGACGGTCTTGTTCCTTACTTGAATCAGACAGAGTCAGAGATATACTCCATTGATACTGTAATGAGAATGAATAGTAGGAAGGAAATGGAGTCGAAGCTCGGTAAGGTGATTTATTCATTCACACTATATGAAAACCTTAAACGTGCCACTATATACATTGGAAATAATGATTATCCAGTCCTAATGGCATCCTTTGACACTCGTTCGGATCATGATAACATCATACTAAATAAAATATTGCCTATTGTGAAAGCGAAGCTTGGATCATCTATTTGAGTTGACAAGAATGGCTTTTACAGTAGAAGAAATTGCCTTAGCTGTATCTAGAAAGATACTGCTACTATTCAAATATAAATAAACAAGATCTTTATCAAGCACTAACAAATCGAGAAATGTTGGATACGGTACCGGAACAAGGACATGATTACAAATATCGGGACAAAGAAGCATTCAATTATGTATCTAGATTCGATCAATCACAGAAAGGTAAAAAGGATAAAATTATAAATTATTTTATTAACATTGAAGACAAGATAAAATTAGAGGAATTAAGATTTTTTTAATGCACAGTTAACTAATATGTTGCTATTTATATATATTGCAGGAGACTGTTGTATAATAATATCATTAAATTTGGTGATCGATGAAAAAGTCTTAGGAACTAGTATATAGTTTACAGTCTTACAAGCTGAGCTAATTGTCGGCGGGATTACTATTTGTATCTCATAACTGTCGACTATATCTTAAATTCCGTTGTAATTTTTCTTGGTATATCATTATAAAATTAGAAAAGAATCTACGTTCCAACTTAACAGCGTACGTTAAATAGTGATTTATAAATTCCCGTGATTTTTAAGAATGTGTATTTGAGACCGCGTAGCAGATTTGGCGAAACTACATTTGATAATTGTATAACATTTATGGTTGATGGAGAGGAAAATTTTAGATTAATATATCAAAAGATGAATGAAGCAAAAAACTCTTTATATATTGCAAATTATGATTTGGATCCAGGCTTAGAGCTTGTTAGAGGAGATGTGTCCTCACGATCATTTCAAATAACTGATTTGGTTGCTTCTCCTTGTACATCAGATTCGTTATCGTCATCAGTAATCACATCTAACCTAGGTAGCGCTAAAAGTAGCAGAAATAGTAGCAGTTACGATAATTTGTACATTAGCAGTGATAACGCTGAAAACAGGAAACATCATCAACAAAGTGATACACTACAAAATCTGTTGATACGAAAGGCAAAACAAAAAGTCGATATCAAAATCATTGTATGGGAACCCAGATGGATAATCAGAAGATTGCCTGGGGCAAAAAGGCGAGGTTTGGAAGGAAGACGGAAAAAGGTTGATGTCGTCAGAGAAGCTGCAAAGCATTATGGCATCGAAGATTACTTAACAATACGTCTTGATAGCAAAGCACCCACTCTTACTTCGGGCTTTCACGAAAAAATGATCATAATAGACAATCAAACTGCATTTTGCGGGGGACAAGATCTATCGCAAGGTAAATGGGACACAAGTGATCATGATTTTGATAATATATTACGAGACAAGTGTGGAGAACCCTGGCATGACATTCAGGTAATGGTCAAAGGTCCTATACTATGGGATCTGATTTATCATTTTAATCAAAGATGGGTCTATTCTATTTGGAAAGATATTAAGCAAGTAAAAAAAATTGTCAAACCTAGTTCAATAGATGCTTATCTGTCATCCGCGTCTCCTGTTCCCTCTTTATTTGCAGCATTGTCATCTAGTGACAGAGGAGACACTGAGATCACTGCCCTACGGACATGGAAACAGCTAAACGAAAAAAGAAGTAAGAATAGCAATAATAGTGGTTATGATCTTGACTACATCGTTCGAGACAATACTAGTATACGTGCATGGTATGAAAGTATGTTCAGAAAAGCGAGAGATAGCATATACATCGAAGATCAGTTCCTTTTTCAGGATAGAGCAATAACCCAGGTTCTTGTTAATCAGCTCAGAAAAGAAACAAATCTAAAGGTCATTACACTTGGTCCTATGGAGCCAAATTTACCAGGATTTGTTTTAAGCGTTATTTCAAAAGAAAGTATTAACGATATCAATAATAATTTAGCAGCTTTACGAAAAGCAGGAAAGGATAGGGTTAGGACATATTCCTTGATTTCCCAGCATAGTACATTCAATGAGAGAAGAAGACAGATCTATATTCATTCAAAGCTCATGATAGTTGACGACAAATGGATTACAGTTGGATCTGCAAATACAGACAGAGATGGATTCGAAGCCTCGACAGAATTTGATTTGGGTATTGTTTCTGCAACTCTTTCCCCGCGCCTTAGAGTAAAGCTGTGGCGCGAGCACTTGAAGACTGATAGTACGGATTCTTTTTCCTCTTATCTGCCTTCTTCGACATACAATAACAATAATACTCCTATTAACTTGTACAACTTTGAAGAAGGTTTCAATGCTTGGGAGGAATTAGCCAAAGAAAATGGAAAGAGAGTCCGAACACATGAATCAATACATGGCCATGTTTATTATTATAATTTTGAAGAAATGAATTGTCCTCCACCATATCCACAAGCAAAAGGCGGTAATAGATTTAGGTTTTTCTAGGATATAGGAATAATACCTAACCATAACTCACCATAAGGATCGGGGCAGAAGACAGGACACTTATTTATGAAGAACTGTCGAATCCGTTCAAAGTATTGAATTTTAGGTTTTGTATATGAAATCAATATAAGTTATTGTAGCTTATATGAGTTGACAGATATGAATAAGGAAATAATTGCAATGGTTACTACACCTATAACGGTTATATTGATTGTTATTGGATCGTTTGTATTTATAGCAAATAGTCCATCTCAAATAACTAATGCTGCTATGAATGGTTCTGCCACGAAGAAACCGCTTCCAGTGCTTTTGATACACGGCTATGCTTCAGATAAATCAACATGGTCAAAATGGGAAGATTTACTAAAAAAAGATGGTATTACATTTTATCCAATTACATTTTACAAATCAGATGATAAATGTGGCTCAGCTGCAGATCATGCGAAGGAGCTAAATTTACAGGTCCAACAAATTCTCAAGAATATGACGACCACTGGATCTTCTCCTAAACAAGTAAATGTTGTCGGTCATAGCAAGGGAGGGCTAGATGCAAGAGTATTTTTGGCAAATAATAGCTATTCTGCTAATAAAGCTGTTGCAAATCTAATAATGATTGGAACTCCTAACAGAGGGTCACCTATTGCACAATCAAGCAATATTTGTAAACCAGCTGTCGAAGACTTGAAACCTGGAGCAGCAGATACCAAAGTGAGGATGAATCCAAATACAAAATACTATACTATTGCTGGTGACTGGAATCCTTCCCTATTGCTGAATTGCCCACAGCTTTTGGGAGGAATTGGATATTCTCAGCTTCCAAAACCCAATGATGGATTGGTACCTCTGTCAAGTGTAGAGTCACAAGGATATTTCCATAATCTTGGACATACATCTAATTGCCATTCGAACCTCTTAAGCGATAAAGAATATCAGCTGGCAAAGCCCATACTACTTGGAAAGCAGTAGAGGAAATAAAATCTAGCATGAGAAGGCAGCTAAAATATTTATTTTTCTGATGATATGAGCAATGCAATAAAATGTTGTATTTTGTGATACCAAAACAGGTTGTCCCATCTTCAAACATTTTGATAACCTCCTTAAAGTAGCCTTGTCTTTCTATTATTTTTCCGTCGGTAAAAGGAGGATCCTTTCATATTTTCTTATGATTATTGCGTAGATTGATGTCATTACTGTTTTGCGTCAGTCGCTTTCTGGTTTCCTATTATAGTAATAGCCCTCCTGCAATTACTTATTTCCATTATTAGAACTAAAAAATAAAGAGTGCAGTAGATTCTGATATATACACATACTCCGTTACTTCCTGATACACCTGAATATGTATGCAGTATTATCTACACCTGAACCGGCTCAATTGTATTCAAGCTCGTTGTTTTGTGATTTCTCCAATGCTATGTATGACACCCTTACGTATTGTCTAGCAAATGCTATCTTTTTGATATGTCGGTTATAATGTGATATCGGATGACTGAACCTGACTTTATTTGAGCCGAACACTTGGCAATAATACCTTAGCCATATGAATTATCTAGATTGAGGGGGGATAAAATGGTCCTTGCCATGTTGAGTAACCACATGCAGAGCAGCCAATGTGGCAGCGCAAGTACTTATTGAAGACTATAACTGCATGGTTTTAAACATATTCTGATACTTAATTGGTAACCCCTGTACCTCTTGCCATCTTGGCCAAGTTAATACTCTGCCATGTAAGTTGGTATTCTCAAACAACTAACTAATGAACAATCCTTTTTCCTTCAATTACCATCATTGTTTGTGTAGATTTCACTTTCGTAATCCTTCTTATATTTCTGATTATAGTTTCAAGCCGATACTGAGAATTATCTGTTACTTTGACAATAATGTCGTACGAGCAACCATATACCCCGCAAACATCTTCCACACCATGTATTGTTCTGATTTCGTCCATAATAGCTAACTCGCACCCTAATTCACAACCAATTAAGACATATGAAGTTGACATAATAAACGCTCATAATATTGTACAGAATAATATACTTAGATGTTATGGTCCGACCTACTCACTCAATCACAGTACACATTATTATATTAGTTATTTTTCTTATAATTCATATTCGTATATTTGATAAAGAATATCGCCAGCTAGATTTGATTGCATGCTAGCCCAGTCTATTAATCTAGCGAGTCTCAAATTCACCTTTTCTCTTACCTTATACTAAAGCCATATCCAGTATTATTGACCTCTACAAGTTGAGATCCCTTGATATCTTCGCGCAGGGCCTTTGCCAAATCGAATAAACAAACATGATCATTAACAGCACTTCGTTGAGTAATTACAGCTTTATCAAATTCAGAATTCAATGTTATAAATATTCCGTACCCTATCGTCTAATAGCAGAAAATTTTATATGCATATACACCATTTCATTTAGATTTCCTCAATAGATCAAGGGTTATATTTTTTATTTTCCCATGGAAATACGACCCATTTATCGTGATTTAAAACTTTTGCGACCGTCTTAGCATTGCTATTTTTGTATCTACTTATAAGAAAGGCAAAGTCGCAACTAAACTCGATCAATGCATTAGATACTTTGAAAAATGTATTACCAGTATCGTATATTTCATCAATCACAAGATATTTTTTATCTTTACTTAATGGATATGCTTCTTTCATAAATAATTGTTTGTTTCTAATTAATATGAACCTTATATCATTAATATTCATCTCTCGTGCAATCAATCTAGCTGGGATAATCCCGCCATTCGTAATCGCTAGGATAACATCATATTTTTTAGATGATCTTTTTATTTTACTAGCTAGGTTCTCTACGAGTGTCTCCACTTCCTGCCAAGTACAATATACTTTTGGTGACCTTTCGCTTATTACCTCGGTTTTGTATTCAGCACTGCGTCCCAATATGACTTTAGGGAAGGAATGTCACTTATTAATGATCCTATACTTGCAGGCATTGAATGACGCTGGGGTAAAAATTGCATGATGTTAGGTAATTTTCACTTCCTTAATTTGACAATCGCGCTAATCAAGCATTCCAACGCTTATAGTGTTCATTCGTCCATATTCGTCTTCTAAAATCATTTCATAGATGCAGCTGGCACCTAATCATTGGTTGGTTGCTAGTCATTTAAAATATACTCAAACTTCTATTGTTATTGGGTGAAATAGCCAATCTCTATATGTATGGAGGAGGTCCTCACTGCAGCCGTTTAAACTAAAAAACTGGAATTTATCAATTAATTCATTTCAACCTAAAGGATGCGTTTTAATCTTTTGAATAGCTTTATATCCAAGTATCTTAACCTTGTCGTGTTCGCTTGACTCTATCACTTCTGTTATAGATGATATTGCTTTATTTCCATATTGTGCAAGCGCATTAATTGCTTCAATCTGTTCGATCGAATTAACTGAATGGATTGCAGCTTCCTTTATTCTGTCAATCTGATCTCCTTCAGACAATTTTCTGACCTCTTCTTTAACCTTCCATAATTATGATTACTATCATACTATTTAGTATTTTATATTTCTGGCTGAAATGGTTAAATTTTACCTAACAGATCATAGCTAGAGGGATACCGGAGTGATGTTAAACAAGGCATAAATCTTGGCTCATTACGGTTATAGCAAAGTCAGAATGGTAAATTTGTATAGCACATTCTGATCACCAAATTGAATCCTAAAAGGAACGGTATATGGTAATGACAACCATTATCATTTTCATTACCATACCATTCATTGTATTATTCTTACTATTGGCATTATGACTCTTATCAACACCTTGCTCACTATTTGTACTATTTTTAGTTATCAAATTGTGAGATGTCGTCATATCGTGTGTTTGTGATGAGGGCATATCCATTGACATTCTATTGCTACTAACATTATCCATAACATTAAATGGTAACGATATTATCCCAGCCCAGGATAATATGCCGATTGTTATGAAACATACACCAGTAATTCTGGCAATCCAAAGCCCACCTTTGGACCATATCTTCTCAGCAAATATGATCGCAGCAAATAGTCCCATCCAGAACAAATTCATCCATCCTAATGCTACCATAAGTAAGAAATATGGCCAACAACAGCCAAGACAATAAAGACCGTGATATGCACCCATTTTCACAGCCCCTACCATACCCTTTCTCCATCTTCTCATAAAGAAACTCAGAGGAGATTCACAGTAGCCTAGGCATCTGGTTTTTAATGGACTAAACTGATATGCTCCTGATATGACAAGTACAATCGCGTATATAGTATTGATTGATAGTTGTTGTTGTCTCATCTGAAGACTGTCATTTATCCCTAATTGCAAAAGCAACGTATCAAATAAGAAAGACCATCCAACCAGTAGAATAATTCCAGTTAATGCCCAGATCGCAAGATATGATGATACAAAGGCCATAGTATTATAGGACCTTGTCTGAAATGTGTGTCTTAAACTGCGAATAGTACTCTTATCTCTTCCTTCTTTCATTGGATTCAGAATTTCATTATTTGCATTCTCATCATGATCATCATTGCCCTTGTGATACGTCATTTGGCTGTTATGGTTACTATTACCAAAATTACGACCAGTGCTATTAGAATCAGTTAGCCGATTGTAAACAAGAATCATTGGTATTATGGCCGGGAACATCATTGCAGCCATACCAGCAGTCCATATTACTACAAATAATGATAATGCTGCTAGATCGGTATGGAACATCATCATCGATGACATCATTGCGTTGTATTGCCACATCGATACAAGCCATGTGACCGCAGATATTGATATTGCAGTTACAGTGATTATGATGGTTGCAGTTTTCATATTAGTTAATCTTGGTCTGATGTTATGTACTAGGGCCTAGATATTAAACAGCCTCTATGGACCATTCCAATCAAATGGGATATGCTTGCTTGACTTTCCCTTTCTTTTCCATTTGAAGCCCATTGCATCGGCCTCGTCAGCAAGTGATCTTCCACAAGTCGTGACTCCCCCTAGCCCTACTTCACCCCCCGGTGAGTTAATTGTTTGCACTCTTTTACCAGGAGGTATCGTAGGTCCAGTTAATGCCTCGGCTTTTGCTAGAATCTTACCTGGTATCTGTGCACCCCAATGAGATAGATCATCTGCTATCTCAAACTTGGTAGGTGCATATTCTATTCCACGAATTTCACCTATGAGCTTTGCAAATTCAGCCATAAAACCACCAGTTTTTCCACTGAAAATCATGTTTAGA
>Ga0207665_10000921_pt1 | contig 19869 bp, 18 predicted proteins | sample LARL112metaG_FD_184351 | JGI IMG/M metagenome (GOLD analysis project Ga0207665, IMG submission 184351) | Corn, switchgrass and miscanthus rhizosphere microbial communities from Kellogg Biological Station, Michigan, USA - LAR L11-2 metaG... | ecosystem: Host-associated > Plants > Roots >...
GCAGCTTTGGCTCGAATCGAGCGCTCTTTTACCAATCCGAAGATCGCGGGGATGACGATCAGGGTCAACAATGTTGACGAGATCATCCCCCCGATCATTGGCACCGCGATCCGCTGCATGATCTCGGAGCCGGTACCCGTGCTCCACATGATTGGCAGCAATCCCGCCATGATAGCGACGACGGTCATCATCTTCGGACGAACGCGCTCCACCGCGCCTTCCATGATGGCGTCGTAAAGATCGCTGCGCGTAACCGCGCGCTTCTCGATCTCGCGTTGCTCCGTGATCTCCGCCAGCGCCTGATTGAGGTAGATCAGCATCACCACGCCGGTTTCTGCCGCTACGCCGGCGAGCGCGATGAAGCCGACCGCGACCGCAACCGACATGTTGAAGCCGAGCCACCACATCAGCCAAAGCCCGCCGACCAGCGCGAATGGCAGCGACAGCATCACGATCAGGGTCTCGGTGATGGAACGGAAGTTGAGGTAGAGCAGCAGGAAGATGATCAGTAGCGTCACCGGCACTACGATCTTCAGCCGCGCCGTGGCGCGCTCCAGATATTCGTACTGGCCGCTCCACATCACGTAGTAGCCGGGCGGAAACTGGATACTTGCCTGGACGGCGCGCTGCGCGTCAGCAACATAGCCACCGAGATCGCGGTCGCGGATATCGACATAGATATAGGTCGCAAGCTGGGCGTTTTCCGTCCGGATCGTCGTCGGGCCCCGCGCGAGTTGAACCGTCGCGACCTCTCCGAGTGGCACGGCCCCTCCCGCCGGCATCGGGACGAGAATATCGCTTGCGATCTTCTTCGGATTGTCACGAAGGTCGCGCGGATAGCGCAGGTTGACGGTGAAGCGCTGACGACCCTCTACCGTTGTCGTCACGGTCTGCCCGCCCAGCGCCGTTCCGATCGTGTCCTGGACATCCTGGACCATGATGCCGTAGCGCGAAAGCGCCGACCGATCGGGCGTCACTTCGAGGTAATAGCCGCCGATCCCGCGCTCGGCGTAGGCCGACGAGGTGCCGGGAACGGCTCTCAGCACCTGTTCGATCTGCCTGGCCAGCCGGTCGATCTCGACAAGATCGGTGCCGATCACCTTGACGCCGACCGGCGTTCGGATGCCGGTGGAGAGCATGTCGATGCGCGCTTTGATCGGCATGGTCCAGGCGTTTGAAACGCCCGGGAACTGCAACGCCTTGTCCATCTCCGCGGTCAGACCATCGAGGGTGACCCCGGGCCGCCACTCCTGCTTTGGCTTCAGGTTGATCACGGTCTCGAACATCTCGGTCGGAGCCGGATCGGTCGATGTCGAGGCGCGCCCGGCCTTGCCGTAGACGGATGCGACCTCCGGGAAGGAGCGGATGATCCTGTCCTGCGTCTGCATCAGTTCGGCAGACTTGGTGACGGATATGCCCGGCAGCGTCGTCGGCATGTAGAGCAGCGTTCCCTCGTTGAGATTGGGCATGAATTCCGTGCCGAGCTGCTGCGCCGGCCAAATCGACACAGCCAGCACGCCGAGCGCGAGCAGGATGACCAGTGTCTTGGCACGCATCACGCCCTTGATCACCGGGCGATAGACCCAGATCAGGAAGCGGTTGATGGGATTTTTGTGCTCGGGAACGATCCGGCCGCGGACGAAGATGACCATCAGCGCCGGCACCAGCGTCACCGACAGCAGCGCCGCCGCCGCCATCGAGAAGGTCTTGGTGAACGCCAGCGGGCTGAACAGCCGTCCCTCCTGCGACTCCAGCGTGAAGATCGGCATGAAAGAGACAGTGATGATCAAGAGGCTGAAGAAAAGCGCAGGCCCCACTTCCGAGGCGGCGTCGATCAGGATCGAAAGCCGGGAGCGACCGGGCTCGGCCCGCTCCAGATGCTTGTGGGCATTCTCGATCATGACGATCGCAGCATCGACCATGGCGCCGATGGCGATCGCAATGCCGCCCAGGCTCATGATGTTGGAGCCGATCCCGAGCAGCTTCATCGCGCCGAACGCCATCAAGATGCCGACCGGCAGCATCAGGATGGCGACGAGCGCGCTGCGGACGTGCAGCAGGAACACGATGCAAACCAGCGCAACGATCAGGCTTTCCTCGAACAGCGTGTGCCTGAGCGTGTCGATGGCTGCATAGATCAGGTTCGACCGGTCATAGACCGGCACAATCTCGACCGATTTCGGAAGGCTCGTCGCAATCTCCTTGAAGCGCTTCTTGGCGTTCTCGATCACGTCAAGCGCGTTCATGCCGAAGCGTTGGAGGATGATGCCGCTCGCGACTTCGCCTTCGCCGTTCAGTTCGGTGATGCCGCGCCGCTCGTCCGGACCCAACTCGACGCGAGAGACGTCTCGCAAAAGGACAGGCGTGCCCTTATCGGTCTTCAGGACGATGTTGCCGAGATCGTCGATGCCCTTCAGATAACCCTTGCCGCGGATGACGTACTCAAATTCCGACAGTTCGACGCTGCGGCCTCCGACGTCAGCATTGCTGGCGCGGGTCGCTTCGCGAACCTTCTGCATGGTGATGCCAAGGTCCCGCATCCGCTGGGGGTCGAGGATCACGTTGTACTGCTTGACGAAGCCGCCCACGCTTGCGACTTCGGCAACGCCTTCCGCCTTGGCGAGCGCGAATTTGATATTCCAGTCCTGAATGGTGCGCGTGTCGGCAAGGTTCAGCTCCTTCGACATCACGGCATACTGATAGACCCAGCCCACACCGGTCGCGTCCGGACCGATGGTCGGGGTCACTCCCGACGGCAGCCGCGAACTGGCTGCGTTGAGGAATTCGAGCACCCGCGAGCGCGCCCAGTAGATATCGGTGCCATCCTCGAAGATGACGTAGACGAACGACACGCCGAAGAAGGAAAAGCCGCGCACCACCTTGGATTTCGGAACAGTGAGCATCGCGGTTGTCAGAGGGTAGGTGACCTGATCCTCGATCACCTGCGGCGCCTGACCGGAATATTCGGTGTAGACGATTACCTGCGTGTCCGAGAGATCGGGAATGGCATCAAGCGGCAAATGGACCACTGCGTAGATTCCGGCCGCGGCAGCGAAGCCGGTGCCGAACAGCACCAGCAGCAGATTGCGAGCCGACCAGGCGATGACGCGCGCGATCATGGGCGCGCCCCCATGCCTTCGGCCGGCTCGGCGGGCAGCGTGCCGCTAGCCTCCGAAAATCCCTTCAATGCCGCCTTCAGATTGCTTTCGGCGTCAATCAGGAAGTTGGCGGAGGTCACGACTGCCTCGCCCTCGGAGAGGCCATCGGTGATTTCGACGTACCCGCCGCCGCGACGTCCGGGCTTGACCTCGCGCGGCTCAAAGCGGCCCGTGCCCTTATCGACCAGAACAGCTTGGCGCGTGCCGCCATCGAGGACCGCGCTTTCGGGAACGGCGAGCACCGGGTCCGGCGTGCCAGTTTCGATCTCCGCATCGACATACATTTCTGGCCGCAGTGCCTCGTCAGGGTTGGGCACTTCAACGCGGATGCGTGCGGTGCGGGTCTGGGCCATCAGATGTGGATAGATCAAACCCACCGCCCCGGTGAAAGTCTGGCCGCCCAAGGCACGGGGCCGGATCGTCACCTTTGTTCCGACGGAGACCTGACTGAGATCGCGCTCCGCGACGTCAAGGAGGATCCAGACGAGCTGATGGTCGGCGATCCTGAACAGAACATCGCCGGGGCCGGCCCGCATGCCGTTCACCGCGTTGCGCTCGAGGATTTCGCCGTCCTGCGGAGCGAGCCAGGGGATCGAGAGCGAGATTTCGCGCGTCCGTTCGAGCTCCCTGATGGCCATCTCCGGCGTGGCGAGGTTCTCCAATCTCCTGCGCGCGCCTTTCAACTCCTTTCCCGTCGCACCCGCATTGAGCGCGGAGAGATATTCGGCAGCGGCGCTTGAGAGCGCAGGACTGTACACGTTCATCAGCATCTGCCCCTTGTGGACGTGATCGCCGGTCGTGACGTTGGCGACACTTTCCACAAAGCCTTCAAAACGCAGCGCGACGACGGAGACGCGCCGTTCGTCCTCCTGGACCGTTCCCGGCGCCCGAATGACCGACCTGACGGGCTGCCGCATGACCGGCTCGGACTTGGCGCCCGTCCGCTGAATCCTGCCGGGCGAGAGCTTCACGGAGCCGTCATCGCTGTCCTCGCCTTCGTAGACGGCGATGTAGGCCATCCCCATCGAGTCCTTCTTCGGCACCGGTGAAGTATCCGGCAGCCCCATAGGATTGCGGTAGTATTTGATCTTGCGCTCGGTCCTGGCCTCGGCGTTCCTGGTTTCAGCCGGTGGCTCCTTGGGCTCGTCGAAGCTGACGTCGGCGCTCGCCGGCACGGTGCGCCAATCGCGCCCGTCCGGTGTCTTCTTCGGCGTCAACGAGTAGAACGGCTTGCCGTCCGGATCCTGGAAATAGATCGGCGTGCCGGCATCCGCCGCAGCAGCGGCGGAAACCAAGGGGGTGGCGACCGGCCGCGACGGTAGTCCACCGCCGCCGATCAAAATGGCGCCTGCCGTTGCCACAATCGCGGCAGCGGCGCCGGCCAGGCCGAGGCGGATCATTTGTCGGCCGTGATGACGAGCTTGTCTTCGACCGTGCCGGTCTCGCCTTGCACCTTGGCGCCGAGTGAAAGCTGCCAGTGTCCGGCCATGCCGAAGTTTGCCTTGAACCGGTAGGTCCCAGGCTCCGTGCCCGGCATCGGCGTCACCTTGGTGGCCATTTCCTGCATGGCGTCTGGCGCCATGTCCAGGCGCGTGGCGAAGATGACCGCGTCAGGCACAGGCTTGCCGGTTTTCTTGTTCATCAGCCGAACGGTGATGATCTTGTCCGGGCCCGCCTGAACGGTCTGATCGACGAGTTGGAATTCGTAGTCCTTGATGTCCGCTAGCGCCACGTTGGCGGTGCCAGAGATGGCGACGGTTATGAGCGCGGCCCCAAGGGCGCGCGAAATGTCGAGCGATTTCATTTTTCCATTCCTCGATTGCATTTGGTCTGCCGCGGCATGCGGCGTGCGACGTCAGCGCGAGCCTGGGCCCGCGCGGCGGCAACCGGCGCTAGCGGCGCCGGTCAGACCAGATGTCGAGGAGGATGCTCTGGAGGTGGACGGGCCAGACCATCGATAGCGTGGTCGTCTGCCGGACGCAGCCGCAGATGCGCCGGCCCATCCATTGCTACAGGCTGCGTCGATGGACCGGCCTGCAACGACTTCAACATGCAGATCGCAATGAGCGGACAATCCTGACAATCATTGCTCTTCTGCTTGTCGGGGCAGCACGGCATATCAGACATCGAGTCCGACGTATCCGCCATTTGCATCATCTTGCCGGCCGATAGATGCTCGGCCGCCGCAGGGCTGGCAAGCGGCGCAATCGTCAACCCCGCAGTCACGAGAACGACGAGTAAGAGTTTGAATGGTCGGCGAACATTCATGCCGCTTATACTCTCACACGGGCCGAGCGCTGCAAAGACGCCCCCGTTCACAAATTTGCCAGCAGGGACCTAAGGATACCGATTGACGGTCAATCGCATGAGGACGGTATTGACGTGATTGTGTAACGCCGTGGCCAATAGCTATATGAATGGCAGCAGGAGGTCGCATGGGCGCGGATTGCTGTGGTCACGGCGCAACGTTTGAAGGGCTCTCGGCTGATTACAAGCGCCGACTATGGCTTGTCATTGCCATCAACGCGACCATGTTTCTGGTCGAAATGGGAGCCGGAGCAGTGGCTGGATCACAAGCGCTTCAGGCCGACGCGCTCGATTTCCTGGGCGACGCTACAACTTATGGCATCAGTCTTGCGGTTATTGGTACATCAATTCAAATCCGCGCACGTGCAGCAATCTTGAAGGCCCTGAGCCTGACCGCGATGGCGCTTTGGGTTCTTGGCTCTACTGCGTATCACGTTCTCATCCTTGGCATACCGCGCGCTGAAATAATGGGAGCAATCGGAATTTTGGCCTTGGCGGCTAACGTGGCGAGCGTTCTTATTCTCATGCGTTACAAGGACGGCGACGCCAACGTGCGCTCCGTTTGGTTGTGTTCTCGAAATGATGCCATCGGGAATGTGACGGTGATGATCGCTGCCTTGGCCGTGTGGGGGACCGCCACGAAATGGCCCGACCTGTTGGTGGCCGCGGTAATGGCGGGTTTATTCCTGACGTCCTCGATCCAGATCTTGCGGCAATCTTTTAGAGAAATGCGCGAAGGGCGCGTCGTCCCCGCGCAGTAGGATCAAGACCGACGCAATAACCGACGCTGATGCCGGTCGGCTCGCCACGGGCGACCATGCCCTCGGTCTTGCGGCCTTGTCGGTCTGGGCAAAGTTGAAGCGACCGACCAATGCGCCACGATCGAATCATGCATTGCCGCCATGCGCAAATTGCCCGTCGTGCCAACTTGCCGCAGGCGTCCGCACTTGTGGCGCGAGGGCGAAACACTTCACGAATCGCGATGTCCCGCCTCACAAGAGGGGCGTACGCGTCGTCACGAACGTAGAGGCGGGATGCGGTGGACGCGAGAAGTGCGTGAGACGAACGCTACTTCTTTCGGACGGCGAAGCCGTGTGGTCCTGATGCCCCGACGCTGGCATCAAGCTTGCGGATGACGTTCCGGAAGTGATGGTGGCAAACAAGCCCGGTCACCAAGGAGAGCGCGGAATAAGCCGTAAACCATCGCGCAGGGAATGCCGGATCGTTTCGGTGAACCTGTGGTGACTTGCTCGTGTGCTTTTTTCATTCGCACGCGAGGCTGCGGGTGCATCGCGCACCCGGCATTCCCTGCGCCCTCTTTGTTTTGGGGGTGAAACTTGGCAGAGCTCGGGCAGATCGTGTCGCGGGAACGCGTAGGTGTGGCCGCGTTTCCCGGGCGCAGCGCAGTATGAGCGGAGCGAAAATAATGCGCTGCAGAACCGGGATCCATTCCTTTCGCGGCACAAACAGGTCCCGGTTCAGCGAAGCGGCGTACCGGACGATGCTTCGCATCGCCGGGAGCACGCCGCACCGCACCCGGGACACGAAGAGGTGTCATTCCGTCAGTGCTGTACTTCATTAATTCGAAGGCGGGCGCCGCAAGTGACCCATCGCGCTTTAGTTCATTGTTTGCGCATGATCTCCGCGCAAACGCGTTCCGCGTTTGTCGCGAGGGAAAACCGCTGCACACTTTTCCGGATCATGCGTTAGATCGGTTTGCCCGTATACGGCATCGAGGCAGTGAGGCCGCCGTCGACCGGGATGGCCTGGCCGTTGACGTAAGACGCCTCGTCGCTCGCGAGAAAAAGGCCCATGGCGGCGAGCTCATGCGGCTGGCCGGCGCGCTTGAGTGGATTGAGCTGTCCGATCTTGCCGTCGGTACCGCGTTCCCTGGCATTGTCGAAGATCGGTTTGGTCATGCCGGTCTCGATCAGGCCGGGACATATCGCGTTGATCCGCACCCCGGTGCCCGACAGCGAATAGGCGGTGGTCTGCACCAGGCTGATGACGCCGGCCTTGCTTGCCCCGTAGGGATGACCGCTGGCGCCCGACTTCAGTCCGGCAACCGATGCGGTGCAGACGATCGAGCCATATCGCTGCCTGATCATGTGCGGCATCGAATGTTTGATGGCAAGGAATGGGCCGATCAGATTGATCCGCAGGATTTCCTGCCAGTGTTCGACGGTCTGTTCGGCAAGCGGCACCAGCCCGCCGCTGACGCCGGCATTGGCCCAGATCGCATCCAGCCGCCCGTAAGTGGAAACCGCCTTGTCAACGAACGCAATGACGTCTTTTTCGGAACCGGCATCGGCGATCACGGCCTCCGCGGTGCCGCCGGCCTCGCGCACCTGGTTGACGGTGCCCTTGACGCTCTCGGCGCGGTCGACCGCGATCAGCCTTGCTCCTTCCCTGGTAAACAGGAGCGAGGCGGCGCGTCCGATACCGCTGCCGGCGCCGGTGATGATGACGGATTTACCCTCCAGGCGACCCATGCGTTGCTCCCTGATCAATTCCATTCAAGGCTCTCTTGGCGGAGCGCGAAGAAAGCAATAGCTGTTGCCGCCTTGCGCGATTTCAAACAAGGTTTGAAACGCCCGAGACCCACTTGAGGCGTCGTTCTCTCTGACTTAGGACACTATTGAAGGGTTCTCGCGATGTCCAATGAAGCCGCGCCATTCGTCCTCCAGCACGCCATTCCCAATGGCTTGGTCGCGACACGGTGGTGGTGGGTCCGTCACGCGCCGGTGCGCGACGATGGCGGCTGCATTTATGGCCAGACCGATATCGGTTGCGATACCAGCGACCGCGTGGTGTTCGAGGCAGTCGGCAAGATCTTGCCGCGCGGCGCGGTCTGGTATGCAAGCCACCTGAAACGGACTCATCAGACAGCGCAGGCGATCTGGTCGGCGGGATTTCCAGGACCGGAACAGTTGCACCATGAGCGGGCGTTCGCCGAACAACATCTCGGCGAGTGGCAAGGATTGAACCGCGCGGCGTTCATGGCGAGCCGCCCGGCGGCGGTCGGCAGCTACTGGTTCGCGCCGATCGATGATCGTGCGCCGGGCGGCGAGAGTTTTCTCGATCTTTACAACCGCGTCCGCAGTGCGATCGAACGGATCAACACCGAGCACGCCGGCAAGGATGTGGTCGCGGTCGCGCATGGCGGAACCATCAAGGCCGCGATCGGGCTGGCGCTCGGAAATCAGCCGGAGAAGGGGCTCGCCTTTACCATCGACAATTGTTCGGTCACCCGGCTCGACCATCTCGCGGGTCGCGATCACAGCGGCTGGCGCGTGCCGATGGTCAATCAGCAGCCCTGGATCGCGGACGCCTCTCATAACGCCATGCATCAGCCGGCGGGGCCGGAGATCGCAACCGCAAGCAAGCTTGCCTGAGCACGGAGCTGGAGCATGATCCGGAAAAGTGGAAACCGGTTTTCCCTCGCGACAAACGCGGAACGCGTTTGCGCGGACATCATGCTCAAACAAAGAGATGAGATCATGATGCGATTCCGCTTAATCGCATCATGATCTGGCAGACCAAAACAAAGCCGGCGCACGCCGCCGGAGCAGGGAGTGAGACATGACCTTGTTCGATATGTCGGGAAAAGTCGCCGTCATCACCGGTTCGTCGCGCGGCATCGGCCGGGCCATCGCCGAACGGATGGCCGAGCACGGCGCCAGCGTCGTGATCTCCTCGCGCAAGCAGGCGGCTTGCGAGGAGGTGGCGAAAGCGATCAACGACAAGTGCGGCAAACGGGTCGCGCTCGCACTCGCCGCCAACATCTCCACCAAGGACGATCTGAAAAATCTGGTCGAGGAAACCAACCGTACCTTCGGCAAGATCGACGCGCTCGTCTGCAACGCCGCATCCAATCCCTATTACGGACCGCAGGGTGGAATTTCCGACGAGCAGTTCCGCAAGATTCTGGACAACAATATCGTCGCCAATCACTGGCTGATTTCGCTGGTGGTGCCGCAGATGATCGGGCGCAAGGACGGGTCGATCACCATCATCTCGTCGATCGGCGGCCTCAAGGGTACGCCGGTTCTCGGCGCCTATGCGATTTCCAAGGCTGCCGACATGCAGCTTGCACGCAATCTCGCCTGCGAATACGGCAAGCACAATATCCGCGTGAACTGCATCGCACCCGGCCTGATCAAGACCGACTTCGCCCGTGCCTTGTGGGAAAATCCGGAGACATTGAAAGCCTCCACTTCGCGTTCGCCGCTGTTGCGCATCGGCGAACCCGACGAGATCGCGGGTGCGGCGGTGTTTCTCGCCTCACGCGCCGGCACTTTCGTGACCGGGCAGACGGTCGTGATCGACGGCGGCGCCACGATCAGTTGATCCTGATTTCACCTCTCCCCGCCGGGGAGAGGTCGAAGCCGGAGCGCTAGCGAGGCTTCGGGTGAGGGGCGTTCTATATCTTAGACCGTAACCCCTCACCCCAACCCTCTCCCAAAGGGAGAGGGAGTGCACTTTCATCGTGGTTACAGTTCAATCTGATTTCATCACACGTCAATGGCGTCAGTTCGTCAACGAACGAAGGGACGCCATCACTCCAGCGCCGCGTACACCATGTTGCGCACCAGCGTGCGGGTATAGACGCGCTGGCCCGGTCCTTGCGACATGAACACGGCGAACAGGTCCTCCTTCGGATCGATCCAGAAGAACGTCCCGCCCATGCCGCTCCAGAAGAATTGGCCGACCGAGCCCATGAAGGGAGCAGTGCCTTGTTGCGTGCGCACGCCAAAACCGAGGCCGAAGCTGTGGCCGGGCTGCGTCAGCGTGCCCTTTATCTTGACGCCGGCGTCGAGATGGTCGCTAGCCATCAGCTCCAGCGTCTTGCGGCCGATGATCCGCGATCCGTCGAGCGTTCCGGCGTTGAGCAGCATCTGGCAGAACCGCGCATAGTCCATCGTGGTCGAGACCAGACCGCCACCGCCGGATTCCATGACCGGCTTCTCGAGCATGTTGAAGAGCTGTACCTTTTCGCCGGTCCAGGGATCGGTCGAGAACGGCTCCGCGAGGCGGGCGGCATTTTCCGCGCCGGTGTGAAAGCCCGTCTCTGTCATCTGCAGCGGGATAAAGATGCGCTCCTTGAGGAAGGCGCCAAGCGTCTTGCCGCTGACGATTTCGATGAGGCGGCCGAGAATGTCGGTCGAACGGCTGTAGTTCCACTCCGCGCCGGGCTGGCAGATCAACGGAAGGCTTGCAACGAGTGTGGCGTGTTCGGCATTGCTGAGCTTGCGGCTGCGCACGCGCGATTGCTGATAAAGCTGCTGCACCAGAGCATTGCCGGTGTGCTCGTAGGTGATGCCGGACGTGTGCCGCAACAGATCCTGGATCGTGATCGGCCGCTTCAAGGGCACGAGATCGAGCCGGCCGTCGTTCTCGACGCCGACCTTCTGGTTGGCAAATTCCGGGATGAATTTGGCGATCGGCTCGTCGAGCAGGAAATGACCTTCCTCGAGCAGCATCATGACGCCGACTGATACGACCGGCTTTGTCATGGAGAAGATGCGAAAGATGGTGTCTTGCGTCATCGCAGCGCCCTGGGAGGGGCTTTGCTTTCCGAGCGCATCGAACCATCCGATCTGGCCCCGGCGCGCCACCATGATCGTGGCACCTGGAATGGTTCCGTTGTCGATTTCGCGCCGCAACACGTCCGACATGCGCTGCAGCGCTGGGGCAAAAAGCCCGATCGATTCAGGTTTGGCGAGAGGCAGCGGCGGGGTTTGCGGGACGGGGACCCGCCTGGCGGCGGTTGGCGCGGTCATTTTCTCTTCCTTTGCTCTTTTTGGCTCGCGGGGCTCGCTCGGGCCAAGCCAAGCGTGGCCGAGAAGACAAGTTTGGCCGAGAAGATTTGCCTTGAACAGGCGTCAACCGCTTCGCCCTTGCCATTGGCCGGGTGCCTATGCTTGAAACGGCGCGGGTCGGCGGCGACGCAATGGTCCCATAGGAGTGTAGCTCAATTGGTAGAGCACCGGTCTCCAAAACCGGGGGTTGGGAGTTCGAGCCTCTCCACTCCTGCCAGTGATATCAAAGACTTAGGCCGATTTTTTCCCGGTCTCCCGAACCGCAAAACAGCCAAGAGGGTACAGTTCAGGGTACATTGGCATGTCGGGCGGTCCTCGCATCGGTGGCGGGCCACGATGGGGATGTTACCCACCCGCGCGCTACCCTCGGCACCGATGCAGGATCAGTCATACCAATCCCTGCGATTACGCGGCAGCAGTTTGCCTCGCGCAATAACCCGTTGAGACCTTTGCCCGCAGTTTTTCAAGTTCGGTTTCCAGAAAATAATTGGCGACGATCAGCGCCTTGACGGCCCTTTGCTGCACTGCGCTCGTTGGCAACCGAAGGGTCCCCGGGCTTTCTAATATGTCGCGTGTCATCTAAAGTCATCTGTGCTGATGCTGTCCCTTAGAGGGTCAAGCGGGATGATGGTGACAATCATCGGGATCGTTTTGGCTTTGGCGCTAGGAGTTTGGGTCGGCTACAGATGGCGCGATCGCATTTCTCGGCAGCGCCGCAGGCAATACTTGACCGAGCGCTTCGAACGCAAACAACGCGCGGCCCTTGATCGCGGAATAGAAGCTGTAAGAGCTCTGTCCGACGAAAGAACTGGCTAGGGTTGGCGCGATCTGGAACAGCTCAGTTCGCGGAAAGCAGAGCCGCAAATGGTCGGGACCGCGTGAACCATCTCCGACAAACGCTTGGTGGCATGACTGAGCGAGACGAGCGGCGGGCAACCGTTGAGCGGTTACTCGCGAATTTCGAAACGACTCAGGGCCACGCTGGAAGGCTTTTGTCATCATCTTCGAGCGGAAGTACAGTCGCGATCCTCCTTCAGCTTGAATTGGGCGTTCGAAACGTCGGGACGCCCCTCATCACAGCAACCCATCCGCCACGACGTTATGACGTCGCCCGCGTCCCACTGCCTTAGCATTCGGTACGCGTTACAGCGCTGAAAACGACGTCAACATGAACGAGCGTGCCAACCCTGAACGCGGAGATCTCACCCCTTGATGAAGGCCAGGAGGTCCGGGTTGATCGTCTCTGAGTATGTGGTGAGCATGCCATGCGGATAGCCGGGGTATAGCTTCAGAGTGGCGCGCTTGAGCAGCTTGGCCTGGAGCAGGGCAGCGCCTTTGTACGGAACGATCTGGTCGTCGTCCCCCTGCATGACGAGCGTTGGCACGCCGATACTCTTGAGGTCCTCCGTGAGGTCCGTTTCCGAGAAGGCCTTGATACCATCGTAGTGAGCTTTGGCCCCGCCCATCATGCCTTGGCGCCACCAGTTCTCGATGACGCCATCCAGCGGCTTCGCACCCGCCCGGTTGAACCCGTAGAATGGGTTGGCAGCGACATCGCGATAGAACTGGGCGCGGTTGGCGGCCAAGCTTTTTCGAAAGGCGTCGAACACCTCAATGGGCAGGCCGTCCGGGTTATTCGGCGACCTCACCATAATCGGCGGCACGGCCGCCACCAGCACCAGCTTGGCGACCCGATCCTTGCCGTGACGGGCAACGTAGCGAGTGGCTTCGCCACCTCCGGTCGAGTGGCCGATGTGGATGGTGTTGCCGAGGTTCAGATGTTCGACGACGGCCGCTGCGTCAGCGGCGTAGTGGTCCATGTCGTGACCGTCCGACACCTGACTCGAGCGTCCATGGCCGCGACGGTCGATGCCGATCACGCGATAGCCCTGCTGCACGAAGAACAGCATTTGGGTATCCCAGTCATCCGAGCTGAGTGGCCAGCCGTGATGAAAGACGATGGGTTGGCCGTGACCCCAATCCTTGTAGAAGATCTGAACGCCGTCCTTTGTCGTGACCGTGCTCATGTCCTTCTCCTTCTTTTTCTCTGCCGTTGTGGTTGCCGAAAGCAAAAGCGGGGGTTGAGAGAATGTTTTCCATTGCTGCAGCGTGGACAAAGTCACGCCGCCGCCATGCCGAGTGCGCCAGTGAGGACCGTTCGGCGCGATAGTGGTTTTTTCGCAACCGTCCAAATCAGTCATTTCTGGGCGCACGTCCCAGATAAGTGCTCCTTGGTCGGCGCTGCGACGGCAGGCTGCAGCGTGCGCGAGCGTGCAAACCCTGACGCGAACTCAGCAATCGGCGGTATCAAGCTGCGGATTTTATTTCCGGGTGTTTCCACCCTTGCCGGGCTTGGTCTTGAATGCAGCCTCAACCTCGTCCTTCTTGATCCGGGCTTTCGGATTACCGGGCTGGTTCAGATTTTGCTCTTCGGTTTCGTCACCCATCATCTCGGGATGCAGGTCTCTTTTGCCAGCGGCAGATTTCTTGTCTTTGGTCATTACAATTCTCCAGAGGAAAAAATTAGCACCCCAACCCATTCTCGCTCTCGGAGCGGATCGTTGAAAGTGTATTGATCACCCATTTCATCACTGGATGCTTGCGGTTCCTCACCTTGATCCGCTGTATCTGACGACCGCCGCGGTCAGGTCGATCGCAATGCTCGCTTCGAGAATTAATTTGCGGTCTTCTCGGGTGAGTGTTTCAATCTTGCCAACGCGATTCGACCAACGACAAAGGAGGTCATCGCCGTGCTTTCGGAAAAATTCTTTTTGTTGTTAGAGACACTCAGAAGTCACAGCTCCAGTGACAAGCCACCCGTCGTGATCAGTATGACTCCGCATGTCCCGAAGGAACCGCGGAGAGAAGCCGCCGAGGCGGTAACCGGGGCGGGCATATCAAAGGGCGGGCCGGCGCCCGTTTCTTCGGCCTAATTCCGCTCCGTCGCTCACGCGGAAATACTTGAGTACAAATTTGCCGTCACGGTTGTGAAGCGGCGCGCCGCAGCTAAGACAGAGCAGCGGTTTGTCGTGCATCGGCGGCGCTTCCACGCGGACGACGTCGTACTGCGCCTCGCAGAATGGGCACTGGAACTTTTCCACGTCCGTCATGGCAACATCCCCATTCGCCTTGAGAACTGCTTCGCATCTCTGACATGAGCGTTGAGAAAACGCCTAAAGCATACGCGGGCTACAAATTCTGATCGCTACCTTGCTGGCGCTGTCGGCTGTGCGGCCGCATGAGTCTAACTTCGTGCGACGTGGCTAGCGAACAAATGCCGCCAGTGAATGTTCCAGGATGCCTGCTGCAATCGATCAGTAGCAAGCTGCCGCGCTCGCGCTTAGCCCGATCTCATGCTGTTGGCCGGGCAGGAACTTTCGCGTAGCGGTGTTCAACAACCATCACCAGACGGAACGCCTTGAGCTTTGGCTCCTGCCAACTCTCGAGCAGTGCACCACAAATCAAGCAGTCGGCTTGTCCCGGCCCGCCGTGCGGTGAAGTGGCCTCGGCCATTTCATACGACGTACCACAAGAGGAGCAAGTGACATCTGAAATCATCATGGAAGTGCCCATTTTTACTGCAGGAAACCGTGTGACACTGTCGTGACCGAACAGTTTGGTAGTGAAAAGGGCGTCTTTAGAAGTGAAGGGCTTGCAATTAGTCAACGGGTAAGAGGGCAACAAAAAACCCCAGTACCAACGGGTGGCACCAGGGCTCGTGAACCGCCCCGCGTACGTCCGGCGAGGGATCAACAAAACGCTAGCAGGAAAGTTTGAAGAAAAGATGACCTGTTGATTTTATTCCATCAATGTCCGGCAGGCGCGCAAGTAGCAGGCAAAAGTCCCACAGGCGCAAAAAAAGGCACTGGCGCTGTCAACCATGCCGTGAACGGGCTTCATCCAGCGCAAACCTTGCCTTGGGCCTGATGGTGGGCTGCCTCGGTTTCCTGTTTCATTGAAAACGTGGAGCCTACCCGCGAAGGCGGGCTGGTTTTTGCGAAGATTGCGCGCCGCAGGCGGCGCCCCGGCAAATTCCGCCCCCGGCGTCCCGAAAAATTCAGCCCCGCCGATCATGGGCGACGAAATGGTCCCCTCTTGGGGACGGAAACCAATTCAGGGGAACGGTGTTGATTACCTTATGGAAGGCGATCTTGAGAGAAAAGCGGAACAGGCGCTCGTGGCAATCACGCTGAGCACGGCAACCCTTATCGTGTGCGTCGGTTTGCTCGTTCTGCGATAGGGGCCGCCAAGCCATTACCCCCATTACGGGAGGTGCCGCGGTGAATCGGATTGTGCAACCGATCGCGTACGCCCTGGCCGCGATATATTTGCTGGTGGACGCCATCTTCATCGGTCTGGCGAAACCCATCGCGGATTGGGTCGCCGGCCATCTCGTATTGAGGAGATTGCGGGCCTGGATCAGATCACTGCGGCCCTATCCATCCCTTGCGCTTTTTTCCGTTCCCCTGGTTCTCCTCGAACCGGTCAAACCGGTTTCAGCCTATTTGGCTGCCACTGGGCAGGTTCTAAGCGGAGCGGTGATATTCGTTGCAGGTGAACTGCTTAAGCTCGTTCTTGTGGAGCGGCTGTTCTGCCTCACCCGAAACAAGTTGATGAAGATATCGGCGTTCGCCTGGGCCTACGGCCATTACAGGGTGGCGATAGCCTGGCTGAAGGCAACGCAGGCCTGGGAAACAATGCGTTCGTTGAGTTCCGCCGCCAGGGATCATCTCAGGATCTGGCGCGGAGAGGCAGTCCGACGCCTGGCCGTGGCGCGGCATCAGAGATGATCTCGCCGGGACGCCGCCGATCTGTGGCGGTTTGATGGTTGTCACCGTAATCGACAGGCGCAAACGGCGAGCATTGCGAAACTCGTGGACAACGGCCCCTGAACCGGACCATTGTACCCCCCGCTCGGTTGGGGGCTATCGATGGACAGGATAGAGCAGGGCTTTGTCGTGGTGGCGTTGACGGGGTTTTGGGTGCTGCTCGCGAGCGCCACCGTATTGGCAGTGTGGTGATTCCTGATCACAGGTGATCGCGAACCTTGCCGCCATCGAAAGTGAAGATCGGCATGCCGGTCCACCACACATCGTGTTTATGTTTGCCGCTGGGCAGCACGCCGAACATCTCCCGGCGATGATAGCCGTGAAAGCGCATTTTGCCGCTGACGCGGTTTCCTTCTTCGATCTGCGAGAGGATATCGGTGGCGTAATTGCCGAATGCTGCCGTCACCCAATCGACATAGCCGCCGGCGGGGTTGTGGCTGCGTATGCCCCTTTAGGGAACTGGAACTTCAACCAGATCTGATCTTCGCTCAGCCGATTTGATTGATCTAACTCAATGCGCCGGGAATTGCGCTCTCATGATGTCCCGATCGGTGCCCACTCGAGGCAGCCGCACCGCACCGAGATCACGGAGCACGGTCATGGTCAGTGAACGGAGCCAATCCAAATCGATCGAACCGGAAGAGGCCTGGGAGCACTTTGGTCCGGATTTTGTCCTGCTTGATGATATCAAGCCGCCACAACGCATCGAACTTGCGCGCGAGCGAATGCTGCTGTCGCGGCTCTATCTGGGTTTGATCCAGACCATGAATGACGACTACGGCGCAGAGTTCGTAAAACACAGCGATAGCGCGACCTATCGAACCATCGGGATATACGTCTTTTTGCGCACGGTCACCTGTTCACCGGTGCGGGCAAGCACGATTGCGCAGGTCCTCAAGATACCGCGCGCAACTGTGCTCAGGCGGCTGAATGACATGGAGAAGCTCGGTTACGTCGAGCACGTCGGCAATGCCTACCGCGTGACCGACAAGGTCAATATTCCGGAATTGAGGGAAAAACTTCAGCGGCGGGTCGACATGGTCCTGGCGACAGCGAGGGAATTGTCGAAGCTCGGGACCGGCCCCGAGCACTGATCGCCTCTCATGGGTTCAAGCGCGCAAATTCAAAACCGCGGCCTTGGTGGGACGTCGTTCATTCCGGGCACAAAAATCATCCCACCGGTTCACCGGTGGGATCCGTCTCGGAAACTCTCTTCGACGCCAGGACTATTTGCGGCGATCGTTCATCCGATCGCCCGGAGAATATTCCGAGGCGCCTTTCGATTTCGACATTCCGACCGTGCCCCTCTTATCGTTCTTGATGTCACCCGGGCTAAACTCGGACGCCCCCTTCGTGGTGGGGGTTTTCGAGTTCTGCATCTCATGACCGGGCGACATGCTTGATGCGCCCGGCCTCTCAGCCGCGATCGCGCTTCCACCTAGCCCGAGCAGAAGGGCCGCTGCGAAACCGATAGTGCGTTTCATCCGCGCTCTCCATCTTGGTTCACCGAAGAAGAACCGAGGCCGCTTACGATTGTTCCGGATGGCCGGGAACCAAACACTGTCAAGATCACTTGTATGCCGCGTGAAACTTGGAACCTGGGAGCGAGGAAAATATGCGACAGTTGTTACTTGTAGCGTGCCTGGTCGTTGCGTGGATTGTGCCGGCGAGCGCGATGCCGGTCGCAAAACCGAACGATCTTGGCGTCAGCAGCGGCACGGTGCTCGTCCACGGCCATGGTCATCACTACGGCTGGGGAAGGGGACGCGGTCATCACTACGGTTGGCGGCACGGTCACCATCATGGCTGGTAGCATTAAGGACATCTCTTCCGCTTAATCAGATGGCTTGAGGCAACCCTCAAGCCATTGATTTTGAATGTTCCGGCTGCAATCCATGGCAGGACGGAGCGGGGGCCGCCGGCCCCGAGCGACCTTGACCTTTGGGACCTTGCGCAGTACATAGCGCGCTACCCGCAGCCGGCCCGCTTTAAGCGGATATCCGGCGCGGCCTTGAAATCCCCCGAACAAAAGAGCCTGCTTGTCGGCTCATCCTTCGAGAGAGGGCTGGGCGCAACAGGGCTGTTCGGATTCCCTGAAATCTTAATCGTCTGATGACGGACGCGGATCCAAAACGATGGCTTTCAGCCCGTTCAAATTCCTGCAGGAAGTGCGCTCGGAGACCGCCAAGGTCACCTGGCCGACCCGCCGCGAGACCACGATCACCACGATCATGGTGTTCGTGATGGTGGCGCTCGCCGCGATCTTCTTCTTTGCCGCCGATCAGGTCATCCGATATGTGGTCACATTGCTCCTGGGCATCCACTGATGGCAACAACCGCTACGCAAACGATGGACAAGCGCTGGTATATCGTCCACGCCTACTCCAATTTCGAGAAGAAGGTCGCCGAATCGATCCGCGAGCAGGCCAAGCAGCGAGGGCTCGAGGAGTTGTTCGAGCAGGTGCTGGTGCCGACCGAAAAGGTCACCGAAGTGCGGCGCGGCCGCAAGATCGACGCCGAACGGAAGTTTTTCCCGGGCTACGTCCTCGTCAAGATGCAGCTGACCGACGAGGCTTTCCATCTGATCAAGAACACGCCGAAGGTGACCGGCTTTCTTGGCGCAGAAAACAAGCCGATGCCGATTTCGGAAGCCGAGGCCATGCGCATCCTGCATCAGGTGCAGGAGGGCGTGGAGCGTCCGAAGGCGTCGGTCTCCTTCGAGATCGGCGAGAATGTGCGCGTGGCTGACGGGCCGTTCGCCTCGTTCTCCGGCGTTATCGAGGAGATCGATGAAGGGCGTTCGCGCGTGAAGGTCGCAGTCTCGATCTTCGGTCGTGCCACGCCCGTTGAACTGGAATTCGCTCAGGTCGAGAAGATCTGATTGAATGGTCATTGCCGGGCTTGACCTGGCAATCCATCTGCTTCGCAAGGCAATCTTGCGTAAGATTGATGGATGCCCGGATCAAGTCCGGGCATGACAGAGGAGTGGAGGCGGTGACGCTTCCCGAAAGGTCGTGGAAGGCTAAGGGCGCTCGCCAGCCGTTCGTGAGCCGAACCACGAAACCTGAAACCGCCGATTTTTAAATCGGCACAGCAGGAGTGACACATGGCAAAGAAAGTGACCGGATACCTGAAATTGCAGGTGCCGGCGGGCGCTGCGAATCCGTCGCCCCCGATCGGCCCCGCGCTTGGTCAGCGCGGCCTCAACATCATGGAATTCTGCAAGGCGTTCAATGCGCAGACGCAGAAGGAAGAAAAGAACACCCCGATCCCGGTGATCATCACCATCTACGCGGACCGTTCCTTCACCTTCGAGATGAAGACGCCGCCGATGTCCTACTTCCTCAAGCAGGCCGCCAAAATCCAGTCGGGGTCGAAGGCCCCGGGCCGCGACAAGGCCGGCAAGGTGACCCGCGCCCAGGTGCGCGAGATCGCCGAGAAGAAGATGAAGGATCTCAATTGCGACACCATCGAGTCGGCCATGAAGATGGTCGAGGGCTCCGCCCGTTCGATGGGTCTTGAAGTTGCGGGGTAACGGGTCATGGCAATCGGAAAACGTTTGAAGAAGGCCCGCGAGGGCGTCGATCGCGAAAAGCTCTATCCGCTCGCGGACGCCATCAAGATGGTCAAGGAACGCGCCAAGTCGAAGTTCGACGAGACGATCGAGATCGCGATCAACCTCGGCGTCGATCCGCGTCACGCCGACCAGATGGTTCGCGGCGTCGTCAACCTGCCGAACGGCACCGGCCGCAC
>Ga0207665_10000923_pt1 | contig 19852 bp, 18 predicted proteins | sample LARL112metaG_FD_184351 | JGI IMG/M metagenome (GOLD analysis project Ga0207665, IMG submission 184351) | Corn, switchgrass and miscanthus rhizosphere microbial communities from Kellogg Biological Station, Michigan, USA - LAR L11-2 metaG... | ecosystem: Host-associated > Plants > Roots >...
TCGCTACGGCGATCATGCCGACGGTCAATGACGCCCCTTTGCGGAGCTGCGCAGTGTTGAACGACAACGGAATCTCGCTTTCCTCGCAAAGTTACGACGTGACAGCGAGATCCATTCCTACCTGGACGCGCGCGTCAGGTAACAGGACCGCGGGTGGGTCTTTACGTAGGGGTTGCTGTCAGCCGGCCGAACTGACCGGCTCGATCGGAAATCGTCGCAGACCCGCAGGCGCATCCGCGGGCACCACCGGAAGCTCCGGCGGAATCGGCGCGAGCCGCTTGTACGGCTCGCCTTGCGCCGGCCGCTGGTCCACCTGACCTTTGTTGGGCCACAGCGATGCCGCCCGCTCGGCCTGCGCGGTGATCGAAAGCGACGGATTAACACCAAGATTCGCCGAAACCGATGCGCCGTCATGCACCGAGAGAGTCGGATACCCGTACACCCGCTGGTAGGGGTCGATCACGCCGTGCTCCGCAGTGTCGCCGATCGCCGCCCCGCCGAGGAAGTGCGCGGTGAGCGGGATGTTGAACAACTCGCCCCACGTGCCACCCGCCACGCCGTCGATCTTCTTGGCGATCCTGCGGGTGACCTCGTTGCCCACCGGAATCCAGGTGGGGTTGGGTTCGCCGTGGCCCTGCTTGCTGGTCATCCGCCGGAAGCCCAGCTTCGTAGGTTCGGTGAACGTCGTGATCGAGTTGTCCAGGTGCTGCATCACCAGCGCGATCATCGTGCGCTCGCTCCACCGCCGAGGGTTGAGCAGCCGAAGCATGCCTCGAGGATCCTCGCCGGCGTGTTGGAAGAACTGCTTCCACCGCGGAACGTCGCTGCCCTGCGGCCCGGCCCCGTCGGTCATCAAGGTCTGCAGCAGACCCATCGCATTGGACCCCTTGCCGTATCGAACCGGCTCGATGTGCGTGTCGGAGGTCGGATGGATCGACGAGGTGATCGCGACGCCGTGCGTGAGGTCGAGGTCCGGCGATACCTGGAAGCGGCCCGCGCCGACGATCGACTCCGAGTTGGTTCGGGTCAGCACGCCCAGCTTGTCCGAGAGCTTGGGCAGCTTGCCCTTGTCGCGCATCTTGAACAGCAGCTTCTGGGTGCCATAGGTGCCCGCTGCCAGCACGACGTGCGAGGCGGTGAAGGTGCGCCTCTTGCGGGGCAGTAAGCCGGTCCGCGCGGTGCGGACCTTCCACAACCCGTCGGGCCGCTGCTCGAAGCCGGTGACCGTAGTCAACGGAATGACTTCTGCCCCAGCCCTTTCCGCCAGCCCGAGGTAGTTCTTGACCAATGTGTTCTTGGCGCCGTAGCGGCAGCCCGTCATACAGGAGCCGCATTCGATGCAGCCCGTCCGCGCGGGCCCGGCGCCGCCGAAGTAGGGGTCGGGCACGGTCTTACCAGGAGTCTTCTCGCCATCCGGCCCGAAGAACACTCCTACCGGCGTCGCCACGAACGTGTCGCCAACGCCCATCTCGTCGGCTACCTCTTTGACGATGCGGTCGGCGTCGGTGAACGTCGGGTTCTCTACAACGCCGAGCATGCGCTGGGCCTGGTCGTAGTGCGGCATCAACTCGGCGCGCCAGTCGGTGATGTGCGACCACTGCACGTCGGCGAAGAACGGCTCCGGCGGCACGTACAAAGTGTTGGCGTAGTTCAGACTTCCGCCGCCAACGCCCGCACCCGCCAGGATCATGACATTGCGCAGCAAATGGATCCGCTGAATGCCGTACATCCCGAGCTTCGGCGCCCACAAGAACTTGCGCAGGTTCCACGAGGTCTTGGCGAAGTCCTCGTCATTGAACCGGCGGCCGGCCTCGAGCACCCCGACGCGATAGCCCTTCTCGATGAGCCGAAGCGCGGTGACACTTCCCCCGAATCCCGAACCGATGATCAGAACGTCATAGTCAGGTTTCATCTGACCAGTATGGACTTATCACCGAGCATGTTCTAGACAGGGGGACCTAATTTGTAAAGCAGCTCGACGGCCAGCAGACGCAAAGGTCCCCCCGAGCGCCGGAAATAGGGTGAGTTTGCGTTCCCCAGCTTGTGCGTCGGCCCAGCGCGCGCTACGAGCCGACGGTTAGGCCGACCTTCTGGAACTCTTTGAGGTCGCAATACCCGGCCTTGGCCATCGACCGGCGCAGCCCGCCGACCAGGTTCAGGGAGCCGAACGGGTCATCCGACGGGCCCGTCAGCACTTGCTCCAGCGGCGGCCGCTCACCGAGCGCCACCTGCAGCAGCGCGCCGCGCGGCAGCGACGGGTGCGCCGCTGCGGCCGGCCAGAACCAGCCACCGCCGAGCGCCTCTGCCGCCGTCGCCAAGGGGGTGCCGAGCACCACGGCATCGGCCCCGCACGCGATGGCCTTCGCCAGGTCGCCGGAGGTGTGAGTGTCGCCGTCGGCCAGCACGTGCACATAACGGCCGCCGGTCTCGTCGAGATATTCGCGACGGGCGGCGGCCGCATCGGCGATCGCGGTGGCCATCGGCACGCTGATGCCCAGCACCTCGTCGCTGGTCGTCACGCCGAACGTCGAGCCGTAGCCGACGATGACACCCGCCGCGCCGGTGCGCATCAGGTGCAGGGCTGTGCGGTGGTCGAGGACACCACCAGCCACCACGGGTACGTCGAGCTCGGAGATGAAGGTCTTCAGGTTCAGCGGCTCGCCGTCTTGCGCGACGCGCTCGGCGGAAATGATGGTGCCCTGGATAACCAGCAGGTCGATGCCAGCGGCGACCAGCGACGGGGTCAGCGACTGCGCGTTCTGCGGGCTGACCCGCACGGCCGTCGTCACCCCTGCTTCGCGGATCCGCGCCACCGCGGCGCCCAGCAGGTCGGGATCCAATGGTGCCGAATGCAATTGCTGCAGCAGCCGGATGGACGCCGATGGTTCCGGCTCCTTCTCGGCGGCCTCGACCACCTGGGCGATCTTCTCCTCGACGTCGGCGTGCCGACCGATCAGGCCCTCGCCGTTGAGCACGCCAAGGCCGCCAAGGCGGCCCAGTTCGATGGCGAACTCAGGCGACACCAGCGCGTCGGTCGGATGCGACACCACCGGGATCTCGAACCGGTACGCGTCCAACTGCCAGGCCGTCGAAACGTCCTGCGACGACCGGGTGCGCCGCGACGGCACAATATTTATGTCGTCGAGTTCATAGGTGCGACGGGCCGTTTTGCCCATGCCGATCTCGACCATGTCACGCATGGGGACCCCTTAGCGGGCGTAGTAGTTCGGCGCTTCGACGGTCATCGCGACGTCGTGCGGATGGCTCTCCTTCAGACCCGCAGCCGTGATCTGCACGAACTGCGCCTGCTGCAAATGCTCGATGGTGGCCGAACCGGTGTAGCCCATCGCTGCGCGCAGGCCGCCGGTGAGTTGGTGGATCACCGTCGACAGCGGGCCACGGAACGGTACCCGGCCCTCGATGCCCTCCGGCACCAGCTTGTCCTCCGAGAGCGCGTCGTCCTGGAAGTAACGGTCCTTCGAGTAGGACTTCGCGCCACCCCTGCCCTGCATCGCGGCAAGCGAACCCATGCCGCGGTAGCTCTTGAACTGCTTGCCGTTGACGAAGATCAGTTCGCCCGGCGACTCGGCGGTGCCGGCCAGCAGCGAACCCAGCATCGCGGTGGACGCGCCCGCGGCCAGCGCTTTTGCGATGTCGCCTGAGTACTGCAGTCCGCCGTCGGCGATCACCGGCACTCCTGCCGGCGCGCAGGCGGCGACGGCCTCCAGGATCGCGGTGATCTGCGGTGCGCCGACCCCGGCGACCACCCGCGTGGTGCAGATCGACCCGGGCCCGACACCGACCTTCACCGCGTCGGCCCCCGCCTGGACGAGGGCGGCTGCCGCGGCCCTGGTCGCGACGTTGCCGCCGATCACCTCGACCCGATCGCCCACCATCGTCTTGAGCCGGTGCACCATGTCGAGCACCAGGCGGTTGTGTGCATGGGCGGTGTCGACGATAAGCACGTCGACCCCCGCGTCGACGAGCGTCATCGCCCGCGTCCACGAATCGTCGCCGACACCGACCGCGGCGCCAACCAGCAGCCGGCCGTCGCTGTCCTTGGTGGACAGCGGGAACTGCTCGGTCTTGACGAAGTCCTTGACGGTGATCAGCCCGGTGAGCTTGCCGTGACCGTCGACGATCGGCAACTTCTCAATCTTGTGGCGGCGCAACAGACCTAGCGCCGCTTCGGCGGAGACGCCCGATTGCGCGGTGATCAGCGGCGCCTTGGTCATCACCTCGGAGACAGGCTTGGACTGGTCAACTTCAAATCGCATGTCGCGGTTGGTGATGATGCCGACGAGCGCGCCGTCGGCATCGACGACGGGCAGCCCGGAGATCCGGAACCGCGCGCACATGGCGTCGACTTCGGCCAGCGTGTTGTCCGGCGAACAGGTGACCGGGTCGGTGACCATACCGGCCTCCGAGCGCTTGACCGTCTCGACCTGGCCGGCCTGCTCGGCCACCGGAAGGTTGCGGTGCAGCACGCCCATGCCGCCCGCCCTGGCCATTGCGATCGCCATCCTGGACTCGGTCACGGTATCCATTGCCGAGCTGACCAACGGCACCCTCAGCCGGATCTTCTTCGTCAGTTGGCTGGAGGTGTCGGCTGTGGCGGGCACCACATCGGAGGCGGCGGGCAGCAGCAGTACGTCGTCGAACGTGAGCCCGAGCATGGCGACCTTCGTCGGATCATCGCCGCCGGTCGGCACCGGAACGACGATGGGAATGCTGTGTTCAGCGATCGACATGGGTGGGGCCTCCAGTGACAGGCGCAGTCGCAGAGCTAAATACCTATCTTATCGGCAATGACGTCGCCGCTTTGGTCCCACGCTGCCAGGCGGACACGCAGGTGGCGAGGCCGCTAACGGCTGGCGCGATGCCAGTGCTGCTGCGTAATGTGGAGTCGTGCGTGATCACCTGCCACCAGGTTTGCCGCCCGATCCGTTCGCCGATGACCCGTGCGACCCCTCGGCGGCGCTTGATGCAATCGAGCCGGGCCAGCCGTTGGACCCGCAGGAGCGGACCGCTGTCGAGGCCGATCTCGCCGACCTGGCGGTATACGAGGCGTTGTTGGCGCACAAGGGAATTCGCGGTCTGGTGGTGTGCTGCGACGAATGCCAGCAAGACCACTACCACGATTGGGACATGCTGCGCGCCAACCTGCTGCAGCTGCTGGTCGACGGCACTGTGCGTCCGCATGAGCCGGCCTACGACCCGGAACCCGATGCCTACGTGACCTGGGATTACTGCCGTGGCTACGCCGACGCTTCCCTCAACGAAGCCACGTCGGAATCCGACGGATATCGCTGAAGGCTGAACCTATTCGCCGTCACCGTGCTTCTTCGGTGGTGGCATTACCAGCGTGGTCGTTGTGACCGGAATGGTCACCGTCGGCTGGGTTTCCGACACCGAATTCTGAGTCACCGGACTTTGCGTCACGGGACTTTCCGGACCACGCTGCCGCGACGCCTCTGAGGTCACTGTCGTCGGCGGCGCGACGACCTGGGCGCTGCCACCGACTGGCGAATCGCCGTCGCCTCCTGCGGCCGGAGCACCTCCCCCGGCAGCGGGCGCACCACCACCGGTGGCCGGACCGCCCACCGCCGGCGGCCCGGCGACGGGCGGCGCTGCGGCCTGCGGTGTGGTCGTCGTCGTCGTGACCGCTTGGGTCGTCGTTGCCGTCGTTGCCGTCGTTGTCGTCGTGGTGGTCGTCGTCGTCGGTGGCGTCGTGGCTGTGGTCGTCGTCGGTGTGTCACTGGGCGGCGGTAGCTCAGGCGCCGGAGAGCTCGAAGTCGGCGAGCTCGTGGTGGTCGGCGACGTCGTCTCGGACGACGACGTAGCCGTCTCCGACGAGGCCGACGTGGAGCTGCCCGTCTCCGACGACGTGCCCGTCTCCGACGACGTGCCCGTCTCCGACGATGTGGTCGTCGACGTCGTCGAGCCAGGGGCGACGACCACTGGCTCGGGCATCACGGGCGGCGGAACGCCCGGCGGCAGCGTCGCGTTCGGATCCTTCGCGTCGACCTTCACGGTCAGGTCTTGCCACTGGTTGACCAGTTCCTGTTTCTGCTCACCATCATTGACCGTCGCCACGGTCGTGGTGAGCGTCTGCAGTTTGTCCTGGGCAGCGTCCCACTGGCCCTCGTCGATCAGCTGCTGCACCTCGGCCAACTGTTGCGAGGCCAGCATCACCGCGTCGCCACGAGTGGGCTTCTGCACACCGAACAGCATCGTGTGCAAGCCGTAAAGCGCGTCGCCTGGTCCGGCACCGGCCACCACCGCGCCGAAACCGCCGAGGCACAACACCGCAGCGGCAACCGATCCCACTAGGGCCATCGACGTGCGCGTGCGCTTGCGCGATTCGACGGCCCGCGTCAGCGCCACCATCGCGTCCCGGGGTGTCACCGGTGACATCAGCGGCGGGGTACGCAGCTCGTCACGCCAACCGGCCATCAGTTGCGCGAGCTCGGCCTCACTGGGATCCGTCGAGTACACCGGCTCCTGATTGGCCAGCGCGTCGAGGAATCGGTCCGTGCGATTGATCTCATTGAGCGACGGATCGCCCCCGTTGGCGCTCCAGCGTCCGAAGTCAGGCATGGCCGTGCTCCGTCGCAGTGATTTCGGCCTTCAGCCGCGCCAGAGCGCGGTGCTGCGCGACCCGCACCGCGCCCGCCGTGCTGCCGACCGCCTCGGCGGTCTCCTCGGCGCTCATGCCGACGACCACGCGCAGGATCAGGATCTCGCGCTGCTTCTCGGGCAGCACGGACAGGAGCCTGTTCATCCGGGCAGACGATTCGGAGTCCAGAGCCATTTGCTCGGGACCGGCCTCCAGCGAATAGCGCTCCGGGACGACATCCGTCGGGTCGGCACGATTCCTGGCGGCCGCGCGGTGAGCGTCAGCTACCTTGTGCGCGGCGATGCCATACACGAAGGCCAGGAAGGGTCGTCCCTGATCCTTGTAGCGCGGCAACGCCGTTATGGCGGCCAAGCACACCTCCTGTGCGACATCATCTGCTGAAAGACCGCTCCGCTCGGTCGCCCCAACCCTGGCCCGGCAGTACCGGACCACAATCGGACGGATGATCTCCAGCACCTCCCGGAGCGCGTCCCGGTTGCCCGCCACCGCCTCAGCAACGACAGCATCGAGATGCTCTCCCGAAAATGTCATCGTGAGTGGTATCTCCAGCGTTACGTGAGGGACACGCCCCCGAAGTGTGGACGTCAGCTAAACAATAACGATCCGATTGGCGCGATCATTGTCTGCGACCGGCAAAGTCGCCGCCCCGACGACGCACCGTAGCTGCGCATTCGTTACGAATCGTCAGCACCAATGCGGCCGTGTGATCGGCGCTGCCGATGTCGGCCAGCAGGCAGGCCAACGCCCAGCACAGCGGGATGAGTCCCAGTCGTTCCGCGTCCTGCAGCGCGGCTTCGGCGACGCACCGCGACGCGTCGAGCTCCCCGGCGCTGCACAGTGCTGCAGCCCGGATGACGTCTGATTTCACCGTGTGGCGCGCCGAACCGAACGCCGCGGCCAGCTCGACGGCACGCTCGGCGTGCCCCACGGCTGTCGCGCCGTCGCCGCAGGACATGGCGAGCTCCGCGGACACCCACGCCAGCCGCACCGGCAGCCGCGGCCGCGGCGATCCGGTGAGCAGCTCACCCGCGCGCCGTAGCGCCGAGGCCGACGCCGCGAACCGACCCACGCCGAGCGCGTCGGCGGCCAGCCCGATGAGGGCGTCGGCACCGGCCTCCCCGTTCGGGCCGGCCATTGTCATCGCCCGGCCGTCCCACCGGCGAGCCCGGTCGTGCCAGCCGAGCTGACGCAATAACGACGCGCGGGTGCTGTGCGCCAGCGACACCAACGGGCCGCCGCGCTGCAGTCGGAGCACGCCGTCCAGGTCGGCCATCGCACTGCCGTAGCGGCCCTGACCGCCGGCGACCACGGCCCGCAACCACAGATCGTGCGGCGTCGATGCCTGCGGCAGCGGCCAGCGTTGCGGGTCGTCACCGAAGGCGGCATTCGCCAGCACGATGTTCATCGGATCGCGACGCTATCAATGCGTCGCGCGAAACCCGGTACCGGCGGGCACGCATTCGACATGTCGCCGAATCGGTGTCGGTTAACAGTTTGTGGTGGCCATGTTAATTCCGTGTCAACCGGCTCTGGGTGCGAGAGAGATTGTTTGCGGGGCGGCGGGAAGCTAACAGCGAAAACACAAGTCGTGATCGCATCGCGGGTGTTTCGTTACCACCGATGTCGTTGCCGGAGGGTCGCACCGATGAACGTGATGTAAATTCTGGGCCTGCGGTTATGCACTTGAGCACATGTGCGGGCTATTGACGAAATTTCGTGAGCACCCCTACTTTGTGTGCACGAGTAGTCATCGGCGACTTGTGCTCGGATCGGTTCCACGACTCACGCACCCCTTCGGTCACGAAAAGGGTGGGTAGAGAGGGGTTTTCCATGCCACAGCCGCAGCAGCTACCCGGACCCAACGCTGACATCTGGGATTGGCAGATGGCCGGGCTTTGCCGAGGCGTCGATTCCGCTATGTTCTTCCATCCCGACGGTGAGCGCGGCCGGGCCCGCGCGCAGCGCGAGATGCGCGCCAAGGAGATGTGTCGCCAATGCCCCGTCGTCGCGCAGTGCCGCGCCCACGCGCTGGCCGTAGGCGAGCCCTACGGCATCTGGGGCGGCCTGTCCGAGTCCGAGCGCGAACTGTTGCTCAAGCGAGGCATTCGCCGCGCCTCATAACCGCGACCAGACGTAACAGCCCCCGAACACTCGGCGTGTCGGGGGCTTTTACGTGTGCTCAGCAGCGATTGGTGAACGTGCCCACGGTTATGCCCGTGACCTCGATGGGCGCCGTCTTCCTCCTCGGCCGGCTTGTCGACCACCGCCCGCTCGGTGGTATGGGGTTGCAGACATGCGCGGCACTCCGGCGGTTCCAATCTCGACTGGGGAGTCTAGGGGGATTCGGGATCGCTGTATTACGGGTAGCGGGAGCGATACCCCCGTGCACGGGCGCGAGGTGCCAGGACGCTCGACACTCCCCGCACCGCCACTCCGGCGAGTCCCGGCAACCGAACCTCTGCGTGATAGTCGTGAAACAACAACGCCGTTTGCAGCAAACTCTTCGGCAAGTTGCGCCTGGGGTTCACCTTCCCGTCGCGGGCGAGGCCGAAAGGGTCTCGAAGAACGTCTCCGCTCGAAGTGCAGGCCGCAAGTCAACGATGACAGCGGCTGGCTCCTCAAATGGGTTGCCCCAGACGTGCGCGATCCCGGGTGGAACGATCACCGTTTCGCCGGCGTCTGCAACCCCAGCCGTCCTTGGCCCGTCTGACCCGCGATGGCGGCCGTGACCGAGCCCTACGGCATCTGGGGCGGCCTGTCGGAGTCGGAGCGGGACTTGCTAGTCGACCGTGGCATCCGTCGCGCCTCATAAGAGTCAGTGCGCGTGCGCTGGGCGAGTCGTGTCCCACGGCTGCGGCGGCGAGCCTGAAGTCGGCGCATCCGAACTTTCCACGAGCTCCATTCGCCCAACGTGACGCCGGCCGCGAGCGCGGTACCGATCGCGAATGCACCCAGCACCGATGCGAACCCGACGGCTTGCTGGTCGTTGAGAATCGCGTAAATACCGTGCAGGAGTGCTAGTCCCGGTAACAGAGGCACAATGCCCGCGATCGACACAACCAGCGGCGGCGCGAGATTGCGGCGTTCCATCAGTCGGCCGATCAAGCCGATCGGCACCGCCGCGGCGAACGACGCCACCACGGCACCCAGACCTGCGCCCTGTGCCAGGAGAAAGGCGATGGTGCCCGCGGCACCGCCGAATGCTGCAGCCATCGCCGCGGAGCGTTCGGCATAGCAGGCCAGGGCGTAGGCCGCCGCGCTCGCCGCGCCGAATGCAACACGTGCAGGCAGCTCTGCCAGTGCGGGCGGCGCATCCGCGCTAATGGCGACGAACGGCGCACCGAAGCGGTTGGCTAGGTGCAGTACCAACGCCACACCCGCGATCGTCGCGCCCGTCATCATGACCAACTCGAAGAAGCGGCCCGCAGCGGTGACCGGGGCACCGGTGATGACGTCGCCGACCGAGCCCACCAGCGAAAGGCCGGCGAGAAGCACAACCAGGCCGGCCGCGATGGCCACGGTCGGTTCGAACTGCAGCCCCAGCTTGGGGCTGAGCCAGTAGAGCACCAGCGGGGGCGCGGTCGCGATCGCACCGCCCACCGCGTACTGGAAGAAGAACGGGAGTCCATGCCTGTTGAGCCGCCGATTGACGCGGTCGATCGTCATGGCACTGAAAGCGCTGACCAAGCAGGCCAGCCAACTGGCGCCCAGGGTTCCCGCCGTCGCGAACGCCAGCGCACCCCATGCCAGGGTGGCGACCCAGCGCTTGTATGGGTGCGGCGCGGTGACTATCGCGTCAAGCTCCTCGCGGGCTTTCGACGAAGACACCTGGCCCGCGCGGATACGACCGATCAGGCGGTCGACCGCTGCCAGGCGGCTGAAGTCCATCGACCGGGATTGCACGATGTGCAACGTGGTGGCCGCCGGCGACGTCGGCCCAAGGTATGCGGCGACGTGGATCGTTGTATTGATGACATCGACCTCGCATCGCTCGATGCCGTACGCGGCGGCGATGGCCGTCACCTGGTCCATCGTGGCGGTCGCCGGCATTCCGGACGCCATCAGGATGGCACCGATACTCCCGGCCAGATCGAGCACCTCGCCCACCCGCGCGTTGTAAGAGTCGTCGCGCTCGGTGCGCTCCGGATTCGTTATCCGCGGCAGGCTATCCGTGGGTGGCTCGGTTTCCCGAACGATTCGGCTCAAGATCTCGCGATGGCGTGCCCGCCACGGATGGCCCGCTCGATCACGGGTCAACTCCACACCAACTCCCCTCCTGTCACATCGACGAACTCAGACGTCTGCAACGAGCAAGTGCCGACACTGGTTCCGTCCGTCGCCTGAAGCCTTTGGTGTTTTCGCTCACATCCTCGGAGCCCGGCCGAGTCGACCGCCGCGGCCTGCGTCGATCACGAGGGTGGAGCAGCACGTTAGACTTTAGTCTGCGCGATTTCGCACATCTACGTTTCCCGCTAGTGAGAATCAGCACACTTGCGCAACGGCAAGTCGCTTCCATGCCGCGCACGAATCTCCTTGATAGCAAACGAAGCACCCCCGGTCCGCTAGGGCCCGGGGGGTTCGGTGTTGTGCGCGTTCTAGTGCGCGTAACCGTGGTGATGGCCGTGGTCGTGGTCTTCCTCCTCGGCGGCCTTGTCCACCACGCGCTGGCTTTGTCCGAAGCTCGGGTCGTTTTTCAGGGCGGCTGTTTCCCGCGTCCCGATGGTTCAGCAGGCCAGCCCGATGCGCGGTCGACAAGGTCGATGTCGGTCATGGTGTGGTCTGCTTTGCAGGGCTCGTGGTGGGCGCTGCAGTGCGGGTGGCGGCACCGAGTAGGGCAACGCCGGTGCGCAGCGCATCCGCCGGTACGTCGTCCACGACGTGGTGCATCACGATCATGCCGAACATGATCGATAACAAGGTGGGTGCCACGGCTTCGGTGTCGGCATCCGGTGGCAGATACCCGTGGTCCCGCCACCGTTGCGCTAATTCGCCGATGCGCTCGAGGGTGTCGACGTATAGCTGACGAACACGGTGGTGCAGAACGGGATCCCGCAATGCCTCCGCCCATGTCTGCAACGCGAGCCGGGTCATGTCGTAGTCGAGGTTGTCGGTCCTGCGGTGCAGCTCCGCCACCAGGAGGGTCACGGTCTCGGCCGGATCCGGACAGGGGTCGCGGTCGAGCAGGGCAACGAAGATCTCCCCCACCCTGACAACCCCTTCTTCGGCGGACGCACGGATGATCTCCTCCTTGCTGCGGAAGTACCGGTAGACCGCGCTCGACGACATTCCTGTGGCGGCGATGATGTCGTCCATCGATGTGGCGTGGAAGCCGTCACGCGAGAAGCACTTCCAGGCACTGGTGAGGATGTGCTGGCGGCGCTGGGCGCGGGTGGTGTCGCTGAGCCGTGGCATACGACATACCCTAAACGAAAACGGTCGTTTGCGCTACTGCGGATTGCGGTGTACCTTCAGAACTAATCAGAAACGGTCGTTCTCGTTTGAAGGTAGATATGTCCGCGCAGGGAACCCGGGCCCCCGTCATCGTGGCCGGGGCCGGACCAACCGGCCTGACCCTTGCGACTGAACTGCGCCGCGGCGGGGTCGATGTGTTGCTGCTTGAACAGCGTGCGCATCGGGCCCAGAACGGATCCCGCGCGGCCGGGATGCAGCCCCGAACCATCGAGATGCTCGACCAGCGGGGTGTCGTGGATCGTTTCCTCGCAGCTGGGCCCCCGGCGGACTTGGGCAACTTCGCCGGGATCGTGCTCAACTACTCAACGCTGCCCAGCCGATTTCCCTACGCGCTCAGCATCATGCAGGCCGAGACCGAACAGGTGCTCGAGGACATCGCCACCGAGTTGGGCGCCCCGGTGCAGTGGTCGGCCACTGTGACGGGATTCCGCCAAGATGCCACCGGAGTTGACGTCGTCGTCGACACACCGCACGGGACGGCGACGCTGCGCGGCAGCTACCTGGTGGCATGCGACGGCGGGCGCAGCACGATCCGCAAACTCGCCGGGGTCGGGTTTCCCGGCACCGACGCCACCATGGCGTGTCTGATCGGCGACGTCGAACTGGACGAACCGCCCGAGCGGCCACTGTTCCTGCAGCGGCGCGAACGGGGCAGCGTCACCGCGATCCAGTTCCGGCCCGGCTGGTACCGGGTCGTCACGAGCGAACCACAGCGCGCCGCGGGACCTGATGATCCGGTCACTCTCGAGGAGCTGCGGGAATCGTTACTCCGCGTTGCCGGAACGGATTTCGGTATGCACGGCCCGCGGTGGCTGTCGCATTTCAACGACGCCGTTCGACAGTCCGAGCGCTATCGGATCAGACGGGTGCTACTGGCAGGCGATGCCGCACACATCCACCTTCCGGCAGGCGGGCAGGGCATGAACATGGGCATGCAGGACGCGTTCAACTTGGGCTGGAAGCTCGCGGCGGTCGTTCGAGGCGAGGCCACGGACGCGTTGCTCGACACCTATCACGACGAGCGGCACGCCGCCGATGCCGACACTCTGAACGTGGTCCGGGCTCAGGCGGCGCTGTTCGGGCTGGGCGATCAAATCACTCAGCTGCACAACGTCTTCAATCATCTCGTCGGCTTCAGCCAGGCGAACACCTATCTGAGCGCCACGCTGTCGGGGCTCGACATCCGCTACGCCGGTTTCGGCGATCATCCACTGCTGGGCCGTCGCGTCCCCGACGTCGCGATCAACACAGGCGGCGGGGCAACCAGGGTCTACGAGCTTCTGCACGAAGCCAGGCCCGTCCTGCTGAGCTTCGCAGACGATGGGGTTCTGGCCGAAGCCACCGCGTGGGCGGGACGCGTCGCCGCCGTCAGCGCCGCCACCACCGACCCGTGGACGTTGCCCGACGGCACCGCCGTCCCAGCGCCCGCAGCGCTTTTCATCCGGCCCGACGGCTACGTCGCCTGGATCAGCGATGGCGCAACGGATTTGGCGGACCTGCACGAGACCCTCACCGCCTGGTGTGGAACGGCTGACCGCCGTAGTGATGAAGAAAGGATCATCCGATGAACAACAAACAAGAGGTTCCGACGTCGACAGACGTCCTGATCGTCGGGGCCGGGCCCACCGGTATGACACTGGCGGTCAGTCTCAGGCAACTCGGGCTGGATTGCGTCGTCATCGACCAGCTACCCGAGCCTCCTAACGATGCCCGGGCGGCGTTCGTACAGCCGCGCACCCTGGAATACCTACGTCGGATACACGTCGCCGGCCCGCTGGTCGACGACGGAATTAAGGGCCGCGGGGTCGCGTTCGCCGATCGAGATCGAGACCTCATCCGACTGTCCTACGACACCGTCGACAGCCCCTATCCGTTCCTATTGATGATTCCTCAATCGCAGACACAGCGTCACCTCGACGAGCGATTCCGCAAGCTCGGCGGCTCGGTCCTGCGTGGCGTCCGCCTACTGGATCTCGCGCCGGAATTCCCCGGAAGCGCTGCCACCGTGGTGAATTCGAACGGAGAGCTGCGGATCATCAATGCCCGCTTCGTCGCAGGCTGCGACGGCCTGCACTCGCGCGTACGCGATCAACTGGGCATCGGATTCCCCGGCACCTCGCCCGCGCAGATGTTCGCGGTGGCTGACGTGAAGTTCGAGGATTGGCCCTCCGACCGGATCGAGAACGCGTTCTCACTCTCGCCGCACGGGATGCTCATTTCCTCGCCAATGCCAAACCACATGGTGCGGATGGTCGCATCGGTGGCACCGGGAACACCTGTGCCTACCCAGCACGACATCGACGAGCTGATCCAGACCCGCGCCCCCGAATGGCTGCGCAACGGCAAGGTCAAAGAGCTGCTGTCCAGTTCGACATGGCATGTCCACGAGCGCTTCGCCACCCAGTTCCGGCACGGCAACACCTTCCTCTTGGGCGACGCCGCCCACACGCACAGTCCCGCAGGCGGACAGGGAATGAACACCGGCATCCAAGACGCAGGCAACCTGGCGTGGAAGCTGCATCACGTGCTGTCCCTGGGCGCGCCCGAATCGCTACTTGACTCATACGAAGCCGAGCGCCGCCCCAACGCATTACAGCTCGTGCAGTTCACCCATCAGATCGTCACCGCGGCGACGCTTACCGGGCAGCAGGAGCAACAGATGCGCGACGACATCCTCGTGGCGGTAGGTTCAGTGCCGGGTGTCACCGAAGCGCTGGCGCGTCGCTTCTCCCAAATCGCAATCGGCTATGGCCACAGCGATGAACCCTTCGCGCCAGGGACACGAGTCAACCCCGACACCATCAACGCCGACGACCTCACATGGTCGCTACTGACGCCCGACGCGGCGCCGCCGGACTTCCCCGCTGCATTCAAAGTGACTGTCTCCAATGACGTTTCACAACCGATTGCGGTGCGACCGGACGGCATCGTAGCCAGCGCGGAGGAAATCAACGAGCTGTTCGGGGCCCTGCTGTGGCTACACGTGTGAACAGGTTCGTAGTCGGTCCCGACGCTCAAAACCGATCGGCGGTCTTGCAGCGCGGACTGACCAACGTGCAATCCGAGGGGTTGTTCTGGAGCGCCACGCTGTGGGTGACTCAAGAGACCCCCGTCGACAACACCGTCACCGCCGACCGATCGCAGACGCCTGGTTTGGAAGGGCTAGAACCGTTCCCGAACGGATTGGTCTGCCGCGCATTGGAAATCCCACCCGGGGTGGGAGTGCCATTACGCCGCACCGACACGCTGGACTTCAGCATGTGCGTGCGTGGCGAGATCTACCTCGTCACCGACATCGACGAGGTGCTGATGCACCCTGGTGACACGGCGATCATCCGCGGGGTCGATCACGCGTGGAGCAACCGATCGGACGCCCCGTGCCTGCTCGTCACCACCAATACAGACGCGATTCCACTCGGGTAAACGCTGACCATGGAAAGCCGCCCGCCACTTCGCGGCATTCACCAGCGTCAGAATCAAACAGAAGCGATTCTCCCTTTTGGAGCCGTGATGTCCCAGTCCGGTGACATGTCCAATGACCATCTCCGTGGCCCCGACATTTGTGGCCGGGGGCCGGACACACAGCGGCGAACTGGGACACCGATCCGAGCCGGGGCGCCGATGAGCATCGAATGTCCAAACCCCCACCGATTTCCCGCCCCACACCCACCACAGATCGATCCAAAAAAGAGAGATGAAAGGAAATACTGCTATGCCTACCCACGTGAACCGATTCATCGTCGGCCCCGACCCCGATGGCCGATCGGCAGTCCTGCAACGCGGACTGACCAACGTCCAGTCCCGCGAGGGGTTCTACTGGCGCGCCACGCTATGGGCGACCCAGGAAACCCCCGCGGACAACACCATTGAAGGCGACCGGTCGCAAACCCCTGGCCTCGACGCACAACGCGAACCCCTCGCCAACGGGTTCATCTGCCGCGCACTGGAAATCCCGCCCGACGACCCCGACGCCGCAGAACAGCGCCACGTGCTGACCGAACTGAACAAAGAGGTGCGCCAGAAGCACTTTCCCAGCGAGGCGGACATGGCTCGTCACCCGAGCATGCACCGCACCGACACCCTGGACTGCCTCACCTGCGTGCGCGGAGAAATCTATCTCGTCACCGACACCGACGAGGTGCTCATGCAGCCCGGCGACACGGTCATCATCCGCGGCGTCAACCACGCATGGAGCAACCGGTCAAACACGCCATGCCTGCTGGTGGGCACCATGACCGACGCAGCCCCAGCCGACGAGCGCTAACTCCCATGACAAGCGAAAGGAGATTTCTCATGGCCCAATCAACGACGGACACGGACCAGGCGCAGGCCACCTTCGGGCGCTACGCCGAAACCCCATATGACCAGATGACTCCGGAGCAGCAGGAGGGCTTCCGCGTCCTCGCAAAGGCAGAGGGCGGCGAGCTACAAGGACCGGCGAAGATTTGGGTCGACAACACCAACCTCGCCAAGGCAGTGGCGCCGCTGGCGGACCATTTTCATCCACCGAATCACTCGCTCACCCAGCGGGAGCGGGAGATCGCCGTCTGCGTCATCCTCGGCAAGTGGCACGCACCGTTTCCGATTAACGCACACAATCGTGTTGCGATGGAGCTGGCCATCTCGCCCGAGGTCGTGGACGCCTTGCTCTGCGGCCAGCCCACACGTCTGGAGGATCAGCGAGAGCAGACGGTCTATGAGCTGGCCACCGCCCTAGCCGCCGGCCGATACATCCCCAAGAGCCTCTACGACCGGGCGGTTGAGGTCCTTGGTCATCATCGCATCACGGACATCACCGTCCTGATGGGAATGTACACGGCTGTCTCGTTCACGTTGAAGTTCTACGACGTCCCTGCCGACGCAGCCGGAATGAGGCGCTGACCTTGGACCGACCGGACCTGTGGCCGAGCAGACGCAGACGCCACAACGCTCGCGATCGGCCACGGCAACAGCAACGAACCGTTTGCGCCAGGGACACGAGTCAATCCCGAAATCATCAACGCTGACGACCTCGCGTGGTCGCTGCTCACGCCCGCCGGATCTACCCACCGGATTCAAAGTGACTGTCTGCGATGATGTTTCACAACCCGTAGCAGTACGGCCTGACGGCATCGTAGCCAGCACAGACGAAATCCACGAGCTGTTCGGGGCCTGCTGTGACTACACATGTGAACAGGTTCGTCGTCGGACCCGACGCTCAAAACCGATCGGCGCCGCCAAGCGATGTTCGACCCGCTCGCCATCACCGTTGACGATCTGGCGGCCCTCGGGCGATGGGACGCAGCCCTCACGCTGCTGGGCGTGTTGCATTCGCCCATCGTCGACGCGGTGCGCGGGTGGTTGATCGTCATTCAAGACCCCGACGGCAACCGCATCCGGCTCTACACGCTGGAGTTCCACGGCCCCGAGGTCAAGCCCGCCACCGACAGCCCATCGCTGGCGGGGTGACGCGCGAACAGACGCAAAGGCCGGCGCCGTTGGATGTCGGCATGGCGTCTGGTCGCCTCACGCGATCCGTGGGTGGCGCTAATCGGTGCTGAGTCTCGGAGCCGCGCTGGCCACTGCTCGCAGGGCATCAAGCGCCGCAGCCGATTCACTGCCCGGCTCGGCACGATAGATCAGCAGATGTTGCCCACCAGAGTGCGGGATGTTGAACCTGTTGCGTTGCAGGTGCAGGTCACCCACCTTCGGGTGGCGCATGTGCATGATGCCCACCCGGTACCCCACGTCCGCGCGCGCCCACAGTTCGCGGAATCGCTCACTGGCCGCCAACAATTCGTCGATCACCGACCGCAGTCGCGGATCTGTGGGATCGCTGGCCGCCGCCTCACGTAGCCCGCTCACCGCGACGTCGGTCGCTTCGTCCCAATCCACGTAGAAGTCGCGGGCGGCAGGCTCCAACAGCCGCCAGCGCAGGAAATTCTCCCCGGGCGTAAAACCCGGCGACAGCGCGCGCGCGATCGAATTTGCGGCCAGCACGTCAAGGCATCTGCTGGCCACGATCGCCGGCATCGCAAACTGCTCGATCAGCTCATCGACGCCGTCGGTGACGGTTTCGACATACCCGTGATCCCGGTGGCTGCCCGACGCAACGGCCAGCTGATGCAGATGCTCCGTCGCCTTGATGTCCAGCAGTAGAGCCCGTGCAAGCGCATCGAGGACCTGGGCAGACGGATTCTTGTCACGGCCCTGTTCTAGCCGCAAGTAATAGTCAGAGCTGATGCCCGCCAGCGTCGCCAACTCCTCGCGCCGCAGGCCCTGAACACGTCGCCGCGCACCCTGGACCAGCCCGACGTCTTCGGGTCGGACCTGCCCGCGCCGCGCCCGAAGGTAGTCACCGAGGGCGTTGCCGTTAGCCGCCACCCCATGAGCCTAAGACTGTCCCTCCCAACACCAGGGTCAACGCGGTGTCTCTTCTTCGGACGCAGCGCGCACATCGTTGATGTTGTGCCACTTGAAAGACCTTTGGAAGGAGCGGAGATGGTTCAGAAACAGAACGTCGAGTTCGCCGCCGAAGACAATGTCATTCTGCGGGGTTGGTTGTTTGTACCCGACGGCCCCGGTCCCCATCCGGCCATCACGATGGCCCACGGGTTCGCCGGTGTGAAGGAACACGGCCTGGAGCGATTTGCCCAGGTGTTCGCCGCCGCCGGATTTGCGGTGCTGGTCCACGACCACCGCGGCTTCGGCGCCAGCGATGGATCGCCGCGCTACGACATCGACCCGTGGGTGCAGATCGCCGACTGGCGCCGGGCGATCTCCTTCCTGGAGAGCCAGCCCTTCGTAGACCCCGCCCGGATCGGGCTGTGGGGCAGCAGCTATGCCGGCGGCCACGCCATCGTGTTGGGGGCCACCGACCGACGGCTGCGCGCGGTGGTCGCCCAGGTGCCCACCATCAGCGGGTATCGACAGAGCCTGCGACGCGTCGCCCCCGACCAGGTCGCCGCGTTGGAGGCGGCATTCGCCGACGACGAACGCCAGCAGTTTCGCGGCGCGCCACCGGCCACCCAGGCTGTGGTCAGTGCGGACCCGTCGGTGCCTGCCGCCTATCGTGCGCCCGACGCCGTCGCGTTCTACACCCAGCCGGTCCCCGACGGAGTCTGGGACAACGTCGTGACGCTGCGCTCGACGCGTGCGGCGCGCATGTATGAGCCTGGCACCTGGATCGCCCGGGTCTCCCCGACACCGCTGCTCATGGTCGTCGGCCTTCACGACACCATCACCCTTACCGACCTGGCGCTCGGCGCCTACGAGGCGGCCCTGCAGCCCAAGAAACTGGTCACCATCGATGGCGGTCACTTCGACCCATACCTGACGCGCTTCGCAGAGGCGAGCGGCGCCGCGGTCGCATGGTTCACCGAACACCTCAACACACCCGTAAACCACTGAACCCGAAAGGAATACGCCATGTCTGAGCTGCACTACGAAGTCCGGGTCAACGACGGCTTACGCCGTCACCGCGAGCAGAGCTTGCCGGACGGTAGCCCGATCATCTCCTCGCCGGTTGCCTCCACGCTGATCTACGGCGTACGCGACGCCGTCCTGGTCGACCCACCGTTCACCTACGAGCAGGTGCAAAGCGTCGGCGATTGGATCGAGCGTTCCGGAAAACACCTGATTGCCGTCTACGCGACCCATGGACACGGCGATCACTGGTTCGGCACCGACCTTCTGCTGCAACGGTTTTCCGACGCGATCCCCTATGCGACCAACGGGACGATGGCGATGATGCATCAGCAA
>Ga0207665_10000924_pt1 | contig 19842 bp, 13 predicted proteins | sample LARL112metaG_FD_184351 | JGI IMG/M metagenome (GOLD analysis project Ga0207665, IMG submission 184351) | Corn, switchgrass and miscanthus rhizosphere microbial communities from Kellogg Biological Station, Michigan, USA - LAR L11-2 metaG... | ecosystem: Host-associated > Plants > Roots >...
AAACCGAAATCGATTCGCTGAACGGCTTCATCGCTCGGCGCGGCAAGGAACTAAATATTCCGGTTCCGATAAACCATGCTCTGTTCACACTGGTGAAATTGGCCCAGGAGAGTTTTGCTCAGGCAGAGGTTGCTCTTAACTGACCGGCGCAATCCTGTTTATGCAGCGCTTCTGGCCCGTACACTTTTGATTTTTTCTGATCTCACAACGCGTTTTCACTGCTCGGGCGCGTGAAAAGGAATGTGCACAATCGCTTCGAGGTCCACTGGTTCGCCGTTGCGCTCTGCGGGCTTGAATTTCCACTGTACAAGCGCGCGCACGGCGTTGGCATCGAGCAATGGGTCGATGCCGCGCACAACTTGAATGCCATCGACTGATCCGTCGCGGCGAATCACCGCGTAAAGAATTACTTCGCCTTCGACGTGTTCGGCCATCAGTGTTGGCGGATATTTTGGGTCCACTTTTTTCAGCGGCAGCGGTTCAGCAATTTCGACGGATGTGTCTTGCCGCGGTCCGCTTGATGCCGTGTGCATCTCTGAAAAATTCAGAATCCAGCTGCCCGTGGCGCTGTTCAGGTTCGGCATGTTCACATTCATCGAATACACGCGTCGCCGCGCAAAAATGATTTCCGGCTTTGCGCCCGGTGCCAGCAAAGCAAAATTCGGCGCAGCGGTTTGCACTTCAGGCTCTTCCGACGCGCGGCTGGCCTCCGCGCGTGTGTACAGCGGACGATTCGAGGGCATGGCGATTTTTGCCGGGGCGCCAAGTCCGGAGGCGATGTTCGCGTTCTTAGGAGCGCCGCCCGTAATACCCACCGCTACGGAACTTGATCGTCCTCCGCCGGGGGCCGCGCCAGAAGCCGCGCCCGGAGCTGCCGAAGAGGCAGCGGGATTTGCTTTTGCATCTGGCGCGCCGCCAGGTAAACCGGGCTGTTTCCCTTCTGGCGAAATGGTAACGCGCGCGGCAACATTTCCCGCCGGCGGAGCAACAGGTGCGGCCGGCCCCGGTGCGGCAGACAGCGCGATCAAGGATTGGCCGGAGCCGTTTGGCGAACTCAGCTGCGCTCCAACGTCGGGTGCAGGCGCGGAAACATTATCTTGTGTCCGTTGTAATGCGCGCGGAGCAGCGCTCGCATTGATTTGCAATTTTGGCCGCGCGGGCCCGTCGTTTGTTGCGACCAGCCTGAGATCGGCTGTGTACTGCTGGTTCATTTGTACTTCAGGAGCTGCAGCATTCGGATCTGTAACGATGCGCCGTGTGCGCGGGTGCAATATTTTCAGCGCTTCCTGGCTGATTTCGATGCGTGGACGAGCAGGCGCTGCGGATTGCGCGAGCTTTACCATGTTCGGAAGATTGGGCAGAATTTTTGGCGCGATCGGCGGCGCGGCTGGATTGATCAATGTTTGCCGTGCATGTGTGGGACGCACGGGGTCGGTAAAAATTATTTGCCGGGGATGAAACGCGTCGGCGCCTAGCGGCGCGGGAACTTGATTTTGCGGTTGGCGCGGCATTGTTCTTGGTTTGGCGGCGGGAATTTCCAGCAGCGGAAAATCTTCAATCGGACCGGACCAGGTGAGTTGCGCGTTCGCAAATGCCGGATTGCGCCGCGGCCCGGAAATTTGCGGGAATGGCATGGCAAGAAGCGCGATGTGCCACAGAAGCGCGGCAAAAATGGCGCGATGCGGCAAACGGCGTTCGATCCAGGCATCCTTGAAAAAACTGGTCGCCAGGAAATTTTTTGGCAGGCGCGCGCGGCGAAATAATTGCGCAAAATTGCCGACGACACCCTGATGAAATTCTCCCCAGGCGAGCGAAAGCTGCGGCTCGGCGGCGCCACGAAGTTTGACCGCAGGGGCAGGAGCGGGCGCCTGGCCCAAGAGGTCAAAAGGATTATTGGCTTCAAACGCAGACATGGAACGCTTCATTGTCATAGATGACCGCAGTGCGGTCAAGATCGACCCGTTCGGTTGTGATCTCGGCCGGGCAGCCGCAAGAAATGCTGGGAAACGCAAGCGCGTTCCGAATAGGAGATAGATGATGTGGCGGACGGTACGGTTGTTTAGAGGGATAGAAGTTTTTGATTCAGTGGAAGGGTTAATAAAGGCGCCCGCCTCCCCGTCGGGGCAGGAGAAGGCGGACGCTACGACGGAAACACGGCGTGGTGGCGCTACGCGAGGAGTGGCGGAATCAGTGCGGCGCAACCGAAAGACGGCGGGATAAACCCGCCGCTACATAAACCAATTTTTAGAGTTGGAGAGGGGCTTTGCGGTAGAAGGTGAGAGCGGCGTCGCCCTGCACAAGTACACGGAACTGTTGCAAGCGACCGACTGATTTTTGCATCCGGAGTTTTTTGTGATGCTCCGCGATTACGATTGTGGATTCTGCGGCTAACGGGGAGTTTTCGAGCAAATCAAGAGTTGACTCGTAGTCGGCCTCATTGGCGTAGGGCGGGTCCAGGAAAATGAAATCGAACGCGGCGGTGCTCTCTTTCTGCAGTTTTGCGATTGCGGTTGAAACCGCGGAGGCAATGACACGGGCTTCGGACGCGATTTCAAGCAAGGAAAGGTTTTCGCGGATCAGGCGCACGGCCAGGGAATGATTTTCGACGAACACGGCAAGCGCGGCTCCCCGGCTGATGGCTTCGATTCCCACGGCGCCGGTGCCCGCAAAAAGTTCGAGAAAGCGAGAACCTTCCACGCGCGGGCCGAGGATATTGAACAAAGTTTCGCGCAACATGTCGCTGGTGGGCCGAAGCGAAAGCCCTTTGAGCGATTTAAGTTGCCGCGAACGAAATCTTCCCGCGATGATGCGCATGAATCAGCCTACCTGCGCCAGATGGTAGCGGCGTTGCCATTGCGCGGGAAGCGCTCGCAAAGTGTCTCGTAACTCGCCTTTTCTTTGCTCGTCTTCGGCCAGCGCAAACGCTTCTTTGCGGGCGCTTTCCAGAAACTCGCGATCGCGCAGCGGATTCGCAACGTGAAATCCCTTTTCTCCGGATTGGCGCGTGCCGAAAAATTCTCCGGGACCGCGCAACTGCAAATCAGTTTCCGCGATTTCAAAACCGTTGCTGGTTCGCACCATGGTTTCCAGGCGCGCGCGCGCATCGTCGGTCATGCGAAATGGCGCAACCAGAATGCAGTGTGATTTCTGCGCACCGCGGCCGATTCGTCCGCGCAATTGATGCAATTGTGAAAGCCCAAAACGTTCGGCGTGCTCGATTATCATCACAGTTGCATTGGGCACGTCGACACCCACTTCGATAACCGTTGTGGCGACAAGAATTTGCGTTTCATTCTTGCGAAAAGAGTCCATCACGGCTTCTTTTTCGTCGCTTGATAAGCGTCCATGCAGCAGGCCTAGCTGCAATTTTGGGAAAACCTGCTTGGAGAGCCGGTCGAATTCTTCGATGGCGGCTTTGAGTTCGAGTTTCGATTCTTCGATCACCGGGTAGACGATATAGGCCTGATGGCCCGCCGCAACTTCCCGCCGAAGAAATTCCCACGCACCCGGCAAATGCTGTTCGCTGGTGGTGCGAGTCACGATAGGGGTGCGGCCGGGCGGCAGCTCATCGAGCACGGAAACGTCCAGATCGCCATACAAAGTAAGAGCCAGCGTGCGTGGAATCGGCGTCGCCGTGAGTACCAGCACATGCGGCGAATGTCCGTGGGAAGCCGCTTTATCCATAAGCTTCTTTCTTTGCAGGACTCCAAAACGATGTTGTTCATCGATGGCCACAAAACCGAGACGCGCAAAGGCGACGTTATCTTCGATCAGCGCGTGAGTGCCAACCACAAGCTGCGCTTCGCCGTTTGCAATTCGCTGGACCGCCGCAGTTTTTTCGGAGTGCTTCATACCGCTGATGAGCAATTCGACTTTGTATCCGGTTTTTTCCAGGATGCGCCGCGAGGAGAGGAAGTGCTGCACAGCCAGGATTTCTGTCGGCGCCATCAGAGCTGCCTGGCAATTGTTTTCAATGGCAATGACGGCAGCTTGTAACGCAACAATCGTTTTGCCGCTGCCCACATCGCCTTGCAGCAGGCGATTCATGGGCACGGACTTTTCAAGATCCGCGGCAATTTCAGAAAGCACGCGCTTCTGCGCAGCGGTCGGCTTGAAGGGAAGCATGCGCTTGACGGCTTCGCGAATACGATCTTCGCGAAGCTGAAAGGCAATAGCGTCCGCTTTGCGCAGCAGCTTTCGGTTCAGCGCGAGACTTAGTTGGTAAAAAAAGAATTCTTCGAAGATCAGGCGCTGCTGCGCGGGCGAACGGAACTGGTTCAAAGCTTCCGCCGATTCGCCGGCTGGAGGAAAGTGCGTGTATATGATGGCATCGCGGCGCGAAGGAAAATTCATCCGCGATCGAATGGAGGCGGGCAACAGATCGGGAAGTTGCGCATCGACATGCTTCAACGCCTCGTAGGTTGCGCGGCGAATGGCGCGGGTGCCGAAGGTGCCCATGGCTTCGTAGATCGGCACAATGCGCCCGACTTCGGTGGAGTCCTGCCCTTCTCCACTTAAAAGTTCGAATTGCGGATTGATCATTTCAACGCGCGCCGGGCGAAGGCGGTCCACTTCGGCCTTGCCATGAAGCACCAGGAGCTGACCGGGTTTGAGGCGGCCTTCGAGATAGCCGCCGTGAAAAAACTTGCAGGGCAGCGAGCCGGTTTCATCCTGCACCAAGAGATAGTAGATGGCGTCGCGTCCGCGCATGCTGCGCACCGCCTGACCGCTGGCTACGCGAACGCGCAAAGTAAAAATATTGTTGGGGCGAACGTCTTTGATTTGCGAAAAGTGCAGGCGGTCTTCGTAGCGGAATGGCAAATACGCGAGGAGATCTTCCAGCGTGCGGATGCCGCGTTTGGCAAGGAGTTCGGCACGCTGCGGGCCGACGCCTTTGATCATCTGGACATCAGTCTGCAGCCTGTCGTGCATGAAGTGTTTATATCATCATCGTGGATGCGGCCCGAATTTGGTGGATAGTGAGAAACACAAATTGATGAGAAAAGATAACGCAGACGCGCAGAGCATAAAGCCGCTGCTACATAAATCGTAGAACAGCTGTGGCCATTCCGGGTAACGCCATAACAGGGTTACTTGCGCCACGAGGCTGCGTATGAATAGAGTTGGTGTTCGCTAGAGGTGTGCCAACGAAGAAGTGCCAAGCGGAGGCGTTCGTGGCCAAGGTGCAACTGAGCGGTTCGGAGAAGCGGGCGCTGATCCTGTGGGTGCTCGCCGGTATTGTGGGCCTGTGGTACGCGCACCGGCATTTTTTTGAAGCGTTTCCGGAAGCTTCCGTCAATTTCAAAGTGACGCGGGCGGAGGCCCTGACGCGGGCGAAAGTTTTTGTGGAATCGCTCGGCCAGAACGTCGTTGGCTACCGGCCGGTGATTGTCTTTGGCGTGGACGATGACGCGAAGACTTATCTTGAGCGGCAGGTGGGGCTGAAAGAAGCCAACCGGCTGATGGCGTCGGAAGTGAATGTCTGGCATTGGAATGTGCGGTTTTTCAAGCCGCAGCAGGAAGAGGAATTTCAAGTCGCTGTAAGTCCCGAAGGAAATATCGTCGGTTACGAGCATAAAATCCCGGAAGCAAAACCGGGAGCGCAGCCGGCGCGGGACGCGGCGCAAAAAGCGGCGCAGGATTTTTTGGTTGCGAAGCTTGGCAAGTCGGCCGGCGATTGGGATTTTCTCTCTGAAGAAGCAAACTCCGACAAAAAACCGAACCGCCTCGATTGGACGTTTACCTGGGAAAAACACGGATTCCGCGCGAAGGATGCGCCGGAACGTTTGCAGATCGCGTTGCATGGCGATGAGATTGGCGGCGCAAAGGAAGCGCTGAAAGTTCCCGAGCAATGGCAACGCGATTATGCGCACCTGCGATCCACAAACATTTTCTATAACCAGATTGCTGTCATTCCCTATTTGCTGATCTTTGGCGCCGCGTTCTGGATGGGCATTCAATTAACGCGCAAGGGTCAGACAAATTGGCGCCTAGCCACTCGACTTGGCGTGATCGTAGCGATTCTGTTAACGGCGATGCAGTTGAATCGCTGGCCGCTCGAGTTGATGCAGTACGACACGAATTCGGCATACGGAAGTTTTGCGATTCAGCAGTTGCTGAGTGCGGTGCTTTTCGGCCTGGGCTCGGCGCTGACGGTGACGCTGGTGCTGCCCGGAGGAGAGCCGCTTTACCGCGCGGCAAAGCCACAATTTCTGCGGTTGCGTGCCGCGTTCACGGCGCGAGGGTTGCGAACGAAAGAATTTTTCTCGTCATGCGTAGTGGGATTGTCGCTGGCGGCGGCGCACATGGGGTTTTTGGTTGCGTTCTATTTAATTGCAAACAAGTTCGGAGCCTGGTCGCCGCAGGAATTGAATTACGAAGATTCGGTAAGCACGACAATTCCGTGGATCGGCGGAATGGCGATTGGGCTGCTGGCATCCACCAGCGAAGAATTTTTATTCCGGCTGTTCGCGATTCCCTTTTTGCAGAGACTCACCAAATCCAACGTGATTGCAATCGTTCTGCCGGCGTTTTCCTGGGGCTTCCTGCACACCGCGTATCCGAACGAACCGCCGTACATACGGGGGCTTGAAGTTGGATTGCTTGGGATTGTGGTGGGAATCGTGATGCTGCGCTGGGGAATCCTGGCAACGCTGGCGTGGCATTACACCGTCGACGCGTCGCTGGTTGGATTGCTGTTGATTCGATCGAGCAGCTGGTACTTCCGCATTTCCGGAATTGTGATCGGACTGGCGGTGCTGATTCCTTTCGGCGTGGCGGTTTATTGGCGCGTCAAGCGCGGAACCTTCGAGGACGATGCCGATCTTCTGAATGGCGCAGAACCACAGAAAAGCGCCGACGCATCCGAAACCGTATTGGTTCCTGAGCTACCGCCAGGACACGCGACGGTACCGCCTGCATTTCAAGTTCGTCGCTACACCCCACTGTCGCATGCGATGATGGGCTTTCTTTGCGTGTGCCTCATACTGGGGGGGCTTGCCGCCTGGAAACTGAAACCGGTTCACGTTGGCGATTACCTAAAACTGCGGGTGAATGCGAAAGAAGCGACAGGCCGCGGCAAGGATATTTTGCAGCAACGCACTGTCGACGTGAATGCTTACAAAACCGCCACGATTTTTGCGGACGTCACGGATGCCACAGCAAACGAATACCTTCGCGAGAAGATCGGCATACCGGCGTTGAATGAGATCTACAAAAAGCGCGTGCCGGGCGCCCTGTGGCACGCGAGATTTTTCCGCGATGGCCTGCCGGAAGAATATTCCGTAGTGCTGCTGCCGGACGGAGCCCTGCACAGCGTGCACCATGAAATCGCGGAAGCCGCTCCGGGAGCTTCGTTATCGAAAGAGGAGGCAATCGCGAAGGCGCAGGATTTTCTCAAGAGCAGCAAGAATATTGATTTGTCGCAATGGACGCTGGTGGACTCCAGCACGGAAAAAAAGCCGCACCGGCTGGACCACCAATTGATCTGGCAGGAGAAACAGCCGCTAGACGATACGCAAGCGGTCCAGGCTGCGAACTCCGCCGATCATGCCTTCGCGCGGATGCAAGTTTTCGTGGTGGGCGATGAAGTGACCAGCTACCGCGCATTCATCAAGATTCCTGACGACTGGAAGCGCAAGCATGAGGAGCAATCTGTTACGCGAACCATCTTCAATTTTCTCCCGCCGCTGTGTGCGCTGGGATTCGCCGGTGCGGTGCTGGTTTTTTTCTTGCGCGAGATTAAGTCGGAATTGATGAAAGCCGTGCCTTGGAGGCGATTCGCCAGGTGGGGTGTGGTGGCGTTGGCCGCCTACGCTTTGGTGGTGGTGTTTGGAAACCGCATTCCGCAGGCGCTGAGCCAATATCAAACGGCGATGCCGTTGAAATTCATGCTGGGCGCGCTGGGAATCGGCTTTCTGGTCGGAGCGTTTTTTTATCTTGGCGTAATCGTACTGGTGTTCGCGATGGCTTGGTTTTTTCTGCGCCAGGCGTTTGGTGACAGGGAATTCCCGGGCTGGGCCGGAATGCCAGGAAGCTATTATCGCGACGCGCTGATCATAGGAGTAGGAGGAACGGCGGCGCTGATCGGCGTCAGGCGAGCCTCGGAGTGGGTGTCCCAGCATTGGCCAACGGCGCACCGGTCGCTTGCGGCGGCTTTCGGCAGCGACTACGATTCGCTCTTGCCGGCGATTTCGATTTCCGCGACCACAGTGCTGAGGGGAATGCTTTTCACCGGCTTGATCGCGCTGGCGGCGGGCTTCATCGCGGCACGGTGCAGATCGACCACCATTCGCGCGCTTCTGTTTGTGTTGGCTTCGCTCGCGATGACCGGAGGATGGGGAAGCCCGGCAGATTTCGTAAAGCAATGGATTTTGAGCGCCATCTTCCTGGCAATCGTAGTGTTCGGCGTGGCGCGGGTAGCCAGGCTGAATTTGCTGGGATATTTTCTGGTGTTGGCAATTTCCACGCTGCTGCTGGGAATTGGTGAGCTGCTGCCGCAACCGAACGGCTTTTATCATGTTCAGGGGATTGTGTGCGTGGCGGCGCTGGCGGCGCTTATCATCTGGCCGGTGGCGGCGTGGCTGACGGCAAAAGAAACGGACGTTGCTCCAGCCAGCTAGGACGCTAACAAGAAAATTTAGATTCGATTGAGGCAACGAAAGAAAGCTTCCAAGACTCGGAAACAATTAGCCGCGGCCATTCGTTGTATAGCATAGATACGGGATTGGCTTGCTTACCTGAAGCGTAGTGGTGCGTCCAAATTGGTTGACACCGCGGCGCTGCGTGTTTTGCCCTAGGGACTCCATTCATTATTATAAGAGTCTGCGAATCAACGGATAGCGCGGCAAAACACGAAAAGAAAGCGAATATGCCACTTCCCCATTGGACGTTGGCTTTGGCTGATAACGCAGGCAGGTCCGGCGGACCCGACGCCGTACTGACCACGGTGATCTCCTTGCCGGAACTTGACGAACGTTCCCTCGTCATAGAGGCACAGGCCGGAAACCGAGCGGCTTTTGAGGAATTGGTGCGCCGGTTCGACCGCGACGTGCTGCGGCTGGCGCTGAACCTGATGAAGCGTCCCGAAGACGCCAGGGACGTATATCAGGAAGCTTTCCTGAAAGTTTATCGCAACCTCCACCGCTTCCGCTTTGAATGCAGCTTTTATACCTGGCTCTACCGAATCGTGACCAACGTGTGCCTGGACCACTTGCGGCGGCGGCAGGCGCGGCCCGAAGATCAAGCTCCCGAAATTCATGTGAACCGGCAGGAAGAAGGTACGCGCGATTTTTTTGAATTTCAGCGCGAACACCGACCGGCATTGGATCCTGAGCGGCGCTTGATGGGAAAAGAGATTCGTACGAGAATTGCGCTGGCGATGGAGAGGCTTTCACCGCGGGAGCGAGTTGTGTTTGAGATGAAGCATTATCAGGGTTTGAAGTTGCGCGCCATCGGCGATGCGCTGGGAACTACCGAAGAGACGGTGAAAAATTCCCTGTTTCGCGCCACGCGAAAATTGCGGCAAGAGTTGGGAGAGCTGCGATGAGTACGCGTGAGTTCAGGATGAATTGCTCGGAAGCGGCTCCGCTGCTGGTGTTTCTGGCATGCGATGAGGTGACCGCGCAAGAGCGTGAAGCGCTTGAGGCGCATCTGGCGGATTGTGACGACTGTAGATGCCTGTTGGCTGAGGAAGATGCATTTCAGGAGTGCGCGGTAACCCTTTCGCAAGCTGCAGATGAACTGGACCGGTCGGGCACGCTGCTGGCGCAATGCCGCAGCGAACTCGCGGAATCGCTGGACGAAATGGCGGTACCTGCCGAACCACGCAGATGGCAGCCGTTCGGGTTTATGCGCCGCTGGATGGCGCTGCGGCCGGGATGGAGCGCCGCGGGTTTATTGGCGGCGGGCGCGATTTTAGGCGTGCAGCTGTTGCAATGGCTGCCGAGCGATTCTGGGCTAAGAGGCACGGCAATGCCGGTTTCAGCGGCGCCAAGAGTTTCCGACGACCAACTGGCGAAGATGGCGGTCTCGGGAATTAATTTTGCGCCGAGCGCCGATGCAGCCCCGGGAACTTTGCAGGTGCAGTTGCGCGCGGAACAGCCGGTGGTTCTCTCCGGCAGCCTGGACGATGTGGATGTGCGGCGCGTCTTGACGTATGTCGTCCGGAATAGCGACCGCTTTGATGCCGGCGTGCGGCTGGACTGCCTGGACGCTTTAAGATCGCGGATTCACGACGCGGAAATTCGCGGTGCGTTGCTGGATGCGGCGCGGCGCGACGAAAATCCCGCGGTGCGGATGAAAGCACTGGAAGCGCTGAGAGAAGTTGCGGGAGAGGAAGACGTTCGCGATGCGCTGCTGCAATCGCTGAACCGCGACGCCAATCCCGGCGTTCGCGTGGAGGCGGTGAATCTTTTGGTGCGCTCTTTAGAACTTGAGTCTGTGCATCAGATGCCTGTAGCTCCTGAGGCTCCCGAAGCTCCTGATTCCGACATGCCGATGGTAGCGCCTACCGCTCCCGTGGCTATAGCTGCTGGTCGTCCATCCGTTGTGCGCGTGGTACGTGCGCTTGAGGATTTGCAGCACAACGATCCGAACCGTTATGTCCGCCTGAGAAGCGCTGCAGCTTTGCGCCAGATCGGCCCGCCGGATGTTCAATAAGGGATTCGAGAACGGGATCCGGAACTCAGAAATTGTAATGAAGTAAAACGCGTTGGCTTTTGGTCGCGTCGAATAAGGCTTTGCCAAAATTGATGATTCACGAATAATGCGAAAGTTTTACTCCACTCTTCGAGCCGCTCGCCTCGCCGTTGCTGTACTGCCGCTATCCTTTGTGTCTGGAACCGCGTTCGCAGCAAAAGATCCCGGCGCTGTCATCATCGTCGAACCGCCCACGAATGGGACTCCAGGTGGAAAACATTTCTCCAAAGATTTGAGCGGAGTTCTTGAGACCCGCGAAAATTTAACGCTGCATCTGAACGCCGATCTTGGTTCCGTGCGCATCGTGACGCTTGAGCGAGGCGCATCGCCTGCGGTCCGGTATTCAGTACATATTGAAACCGACGCTCGCGAGCCGCTGGCTTCACAGCTTCTGGAACACTACACGTTGACTGCGAAAGATAGCCCGGCGGGCATTGAGATCACCGGCAATCTGCCGCAGCAAGGTTCCCGCGGCGCAAACAGCGCGCAATTCTGGGTGCATTTTGAGGTGACGGTGCCGGCCACTTATGGCCTGGACATAAACACTGGGGCGGGCGACATCCTCACGGCGGATGTGGGAGGAGCAGCAACCCTGGTGACGGAAGGCGGGAATATCGTCACCGGCCGGCTGTCCACGAATTTTGCCGAAGTTGGGAAGAAGAAACTCGCCGCGCGCGGCATGGCGAAATTGGAAACGCAGGGCGGTCACATTCAGGTGGAAGGCGCTGCCGCCGACTTGAACGCGTTTACAGCGGGCGGGCATATCAACTCCGGATATATTCAAGGCGATGCGAATTTGCACTCTGGCGGCGGACATATTCGCGCAGCGGGAATTGGCGGGAAAGCGGAACTTGCCACTGAGGGCGGAAATATCACTGTAGGTAAAGCGGGAAGTTTCGTCGCGGTAAAAACCGGCGGCGGTCAAATCGACTTCGGCGAAGTTCGCGGTTCGGTTCATGCACAAACCGGCGGCGGCGGAATTCGCGTGATGTACGTGTCCGGCCCGATGGACGTGGAATCCAGCGGAGGCAGCATTTGCCTGACGCGAGTTTCAGGAGCGGTGCGCGCCGAAACCGGTTCCGGCACGATCACAGCGTGGATCAATCCAGAGGCCGGAGGCAGTGGTTCGGGCAATGGCTCCGGCAGTGGAAAAGGATCAGGCAGCGGCTCGGGTGCTACAAATTCGGTCAGCTTGAGCGGCGCTTCTCAGCTTATTTCTGGCGCAGGTGACATCGTGGTATTTCTTCCGCGAAACCTGGCAGCAAACATTGAAGCCGTGGTCGAGCATGGCGGTGAGCACCGCATCGAAGCCGATCCGGCGCTGGCGCTTCAGGTGGCGCGATCGGCACAAGCCAGCGGCCCATTGAAAGCCGTCGCGGCGCTGAACGGTGGCGGCCCCACGCTAAAACTGAAAACGACCGGCGGAAAAATCAAATTGCAATACCTCGAGTCGGAAACCGCTCTGTGGGATTCCATGATGCGCGATCAGAAGGCGCGCATGGAGCGTGATCTGGCGATGACGCCGGTTGCCGAGCGCGAGATGCAATGGCCTGATGCTTTTCCCGCGCCACGCGTAGCACCGGCCCCCAAGGCTGAGAAACCGAGCCAGTGGTCGGGAAACTGGGTGGATGAACTTGAGATGCGCATATTGGGTGGCGTTCGCGAGGACGGTGACGATTTCCAGAAGCGCATCGTTTCCGCGCCACGGCCTGCGTACCCCGAAATTGCACGCAAGGCCGGAATCGAGGGAACAGTGCGGCTACAAGTGCGTCTGACGCAGGACGGACGCATCGAAGTCCAGAAACTTTTGGAAGGCGATACTGTGCTGGCGGACGCAGCGATCGCGGCAGTTAAGCAGTGGCGCGGCAAGCCAGTGTGGATGAATGGCAAGCCGATCAATGTAATTTCCACGCTCTCATTTGAATTTCATTTACGCTAGTCGTCGAAGTCGATAGGGCGAATCTGTTTTGCGTAACACGGGGTCCCGAGGCCAAGTCGTAGTTCAGGAGAGGTGGAAGCAAGCGCGGTGATTGAAAGTGAATCGCGCGACGCGTCCTCGAACAGGAGCAATTTATGAAACTTCGCAAGATGGTCATTCCTGCGATGGTGTTGGTGTGTGTGCTGGCGGTTGCGGCCGTTCCTGGGTTTGCCATCAGCAAGGAGTTCAATCAGTCGTATCCGCTGCAGGCCGGCGGAACATTTGAATTGCAAAATGTGAATGGCACGGTTGAAGTGCAGGGCTGGGACCGCGACGTCGTGGAGGTTCATGCAGTGAAAACCGCGAAGGTCAAAGAATCCGATCTGGAGCGCGTCTCGATCGAAGTGCATTCCAACTCCGCGGGAGTTTCCATCGCCACTCGCTATCCACAAAACGAGGGCGTTGAAGTGGCTGTGGAGTACACCATCCACGTGCCACGCGGCACGAAATTGGAACACCTGGGCACGGTAAATGGCACGCTGCGAGTGGCCGGTGTGGAAGAAGTCGAAGAACTGCGCACGGTGAACGGCAATATCGAGGTTTACGGCGCGGACAGCACGGTGAAAGCTCGCACCACGAACGGAAACGTGCGCCTGGAACTTTCGCATGTCCACGGCATGAACGAGACGGTGGCGGAAACGACCAATGGATCGGTGCTTCTGGCCGTGCCGGCGGACTCGCAAGCCAATCTCGAGGCGCGATGCCTAAACGGAAATTTCCTTTCAGAGCTGCCAGTGGCAATGGAAAGTTCTTTGAAGCCCAGGGAGATGCACGGAAAGCTGGGCCACGGCGGAGTACCCATCAGGCTGCATACGATCAATGGCGGCATTCGGGTGATGGCGCTGCGCACTACGGTTTGAAAAAGCGAATTTCAATCGCGCGCGTCTAACTGCATGAGGAGAACATCCATGAATACAAAAACTTTTTTGCTGACCGGCGGAGTCGCAGCGTTGAGCTTAGGGTTGATCGCGCTGCCCGGTGTTTCCAACCCGGTGCAAGAGGCACCGCAAGCGGCGGTACAGGAAGCAACTCCCCCCGCTGCACCATCGGCGCCCACAAAAAGTACTCGCGTAAGAATCACGCGTTCGCCTCAGACTACGGTTATTGCGAACGGGTCTGATGGCGACGAAGAGAACCAATTTGTGATGTCGCTGGAAGACGAAGGCGGAAGCTGGCTGGGAGTGGAGACGCAGGAAGTAACCGGCGAGAAGGCGAAGGATCTAAAACTTTCCGCGGAACGCGGCGTGGTCATCGGCAAAGTGCTGGACGACAGTCCAGCGGCAAAAGCTGGCTTGAAAGAGGGCGACGTAATCACGGACGTCAACGGCCAGCACGTGGAAGGCACCGTCCAGTTTCGCCGCATCATTCGCGAAACTCCGTCTGGCCGAACGCTGCAACTGACCATCTGGCGAGACGGCCGTTCGCAGAATGTCAGCGCGACGCTGGGCAAGATGCAGGAGAACCGCAAGCAGTGGATGAATGCTACACCGCAAGTATTTAATTTCCGTATGCCGGAAATTCCCGAAGTTGCACCGCTGCCCGGAATCCCCAGCGTTGAATGGGATAACGGCAATTTGATGATGAACCGCCCGCGCCTGGGAATTGAAGCAGAGGACATCAGCGGGCAACTGGGTTCGTACTTCGGCGCACCGGACGGCGAAGGCATTCTTGTGCGCGAGGTCAATCCCGGCTCGGCAGCAGAGAAAGCCGGCGTAAAGGCTGGGGATGTAATTACGTCATTGAACGGCGAACGCATTCACGGACTTTCCGAATTGCGTTCGAAAATGTCTGCCGCGTCCGAAGGAAAAACTGCCAAGCTGGGTATCTTGCGTAACAAAACCGCGCTTACGCTAGATGTGGAAATTCCTGCTCTGAAAAATAAGAGCGCGCACAGATTGGAAATGCGCACCAAGATTTAAATTACATTTCAACGCCATCGGTTCGAAAAAAAGGCCTCCCGCAGTTCGGGAGGCCTTTTCCGATGAGCTTTGCGCTGCCATCCGACAATAACGCTATGCAATCGTGCGCTTCCAGCAAGCACAGAACTCACTGCTCAGGTGTGCGGCGATACTTTCGCGCAAGTCTGAGAGATCGGCGAAACACCTCGCCTGCCCGCGAGTGCGGCGACGTGCCTTCATCAGACCAATCGTCTTCGGTGGGGGAGAAAGAGAGCCGTGCAAGGTAACTGACGCCCTGTAGAAATCCGCCAGGCATGTGGAAGCGGAACTTTACACGTTCCATGAGCGGTGGAGGGGCGTAGCCTGCGAAGGGCAGCCAGCTTTCAATGGCGCAAGCCAGTCGCGCACACCTCAGATCCCGCGCCACGTCTGCATGCAATACGGCAGGAACCGGCACGCGCAGTAATCGCTCCGCAAGGACAACCGCCAGCCGCACCATACGCTCCGCGCCGACCTCCATTGCGTAGCCGCGAACGCGGTTCCAGTCCACTTCCGTTCGATTGTGCACAAACGCGGCGATGTCCGCGATCCACATCAGCCGCTCCCAAAAATGGGTTGCTCCATGAATGGAGATGAGCACAAATTCATGTTCGGCCGAAAGCGCCGGAACCGAATAGCCATCGAGCGGCAGCACAGTCTTTTCTTGAAAATATTTCTCGACCGGCAGTGACGAAGGGAAATAGCGCAGCGTTCGTTCGGTGTGAAGCTCAAATATGGTTCCGGATCCTTCGCGCCGGAAACGATACTCGCCGGGTATTTTTCCGGCTTGAATTGCTGCAACGGAAACGCGGGATTGGTAACCCGTTGCGACAAATATTTCCGCCGCTCGTGGAATGTCTGCGTCGCGAACGAGCATATCGATGTCTGCGTACTGCCGTGCCCCAGGATCGCCATACGCACGCAGAGCAAGTACCGGACCTTTCACCACGAGAAATTCCACAGCGGATTGCCGGAAAAGCTCAAGAATGCGGAAGAGTTCGGCGGTCAATGTGAGCGTGGAGAGCAGGTGAGCACGATGCCGAGCGGTAAGCGACTGCAGCAACGGTGAGCAACTCAGCTCATCGGGCACGCCAGCAAGAGCAAGTGCGAGATGCCCTACTACGCCATGCGCGCCGGCCAGGCCAAGCAGAGACTCACTGAGGCGTATTTCGCGTGCCAGCGACTCGATCTTTGCCGGATCACGCGGAATCGAGCAGCATGCGAGCAGCAAAGGCCAATCGTGGCGCAAAAACTCCGCTCCAAATGGTAGGGATGGCGGCAAAAGGCGGCTCCCGCTTCGAGAAAGATGATTTCAGTGTACGCGAGAAACCAGGGCGGGAACTTCAGCGGGAAAATTTTTCAGCAATCTCGGCCACTTGGTTAAAGGCCTCTTCCTCGCGTCGAAAGATGTGCGGATAAAGCCGCGTCGCTTCCACCGCGATTTCCTGGAGAGGGCGCTTGCCGTCCATGGCTTGCAAAATCCAGCGCTCCGCCTGACCAGATTCGTTCAAGACGGGAACAAAATCGACTGCGCGTTTCTGCAGTAACGACGCAGGAAAAAGGCTCCCGTAAAAACTGGACTGACGGAAGTGAACTTGCTCTCGGTGAGCTGCCGCGGGAAGATTGGTTTCCCACTGCCACACATAGCTGTTTCCCACAAGATGCGCACGCAAATCCACGCAACAGACATCTCCGTCCCGGAGAGCGACAGGTTCGAGCCATGGCAGGAAAGTTTGGCCGTAGATGTTTTCAGCGCCGTTCGGACCGCTGGAGTAGCCGATGTCGTCCATAAGAACAGTTTCAAACCAGATACCCAGGCCGTGGCCCACATCGCTGCGAAGAATCGGCAGTTCAATACGAGCCTGAGCGTTGGTTTTTGCGCCTGCTGCGTAGTTGAGGATGTGCCATTGGCGCGACTCCGAAAGTAATTGCTGCGGTTGCAATTTCTGCCGGTAAATCGAATTGAGAATCAGCGGAAGCCCGGATGATAGATCAAGCTGCTGCCCAGCAGACCTCCAGACGTTCGTCAGCTCTTGGTATGGCTTGTCAAGCTGCACGACCGCGACGCACAGGACATCGCGCCCGGGAATCATTCGGCCACCTTCGGCGAGGAAACGGACTCGGGCGTCCTCAAGCGTGCCGACTACGCGAGAGTAAAGAGGCAGTACGCCGCGAAGGTCGGACACGATAACGTTCACGCGTTCCGGCAGATGAATCTGACGAGAGTCGCCACGCATAAAATGAATACGATCAGAATAGCCGTTCACCGCGGCAAGGTGACGGCCGAACTCCACGACGCCGTTCTCGTCTATCGCGTACACAGCACGAGCACCGGCCTTGCATGCCAGCAGCGCGAAAACTCCCGGTCCACAACCTAGATCGAGGACCGCGTCATTCGGTCGCACGGCCCGCGCAATTGCGGCGGAATACGCGTCCATGCGGACCTTATCACCAAGCATTTGTCCAAACTGATCCAACGAATAATCAACGTCGATCATGAACGCTCACGCGGGGTGCCCCGCCCATCGTTCTGGCGATGTTCGCCGAATCCACTTGTAACAAGTCGCACATCATGGATAGCTTCGTCGGATCGCTGTGCGGTATCAGACGGCGCACAACAAAGCGCGACACCAGCCGAGCGATGGCATCGAATTCCATTTCTCGCTGCTTCGCGCCAAGGAGATAATTCATGTACGTATTCTGGACCAATTGCAGAACTGCTTCTCGCGAAGAAATTTCCTCGATGCGCGGAGCCCTGTCCTCTTGGCGGCGTGGTGCCAGCAGATACACTGCGGCCAGTTGCCGGTCCAGCTTTTCAAATTCAGCAAGCTTTCCATCCAGCGACAAGAATTGTTTTTCCCAGTTGGGGGTGATCTTCGGCAGCGCTTTCGGCATGCTGAACACGCTGCTCACCGATTCCGGCCACAAATTAACGCGAGGGTATCCAGGGGCCACCCACAAACCGCCTGCTCGTTCGCGAACCGCGGTGATATCTTCGCATTGAATCGGGACGCCGCGAAGGGCCAGTGCCGCTGCCGTCGTGGATTTTCCTGCGCCACCTTCCCCGCACAGCACGAAAGCCAATCCGTTGCTGCAGAACGTACTGGCGTGCAACGCTAAGACCCCGCGGCGACGTAAAACAAATCCAAGAACTGGCCCGACCAGGTACGTTACCAGGTCTTCCTGCGTTAGCGACGCAGGGCAGGTTCCCCAGATCCTTTGCATTGCCGCGTCGACGACAAACCGCGTTCCATCAAGATAAGAGAACCTGAAAAACTCACCGTCGCCCAGCTCAGCTACCTCGAGCGCCGGATCGGCGACTCCATCCCACCCAGCTGTTACGTAGATCGGCTGAACTGCCAGCCGCAACGCGGCGTTCACCCAGGCTTGGGGTTCACCGATGAAAATTGAAACCTGATCTTGGTGCGAGGAAGGTTCGTCTTCGGGAGGGAGCGGACTCAGACCTTGGATCGGCTTTTGCGACCTGAGGATTAATCCATATGCTCGATAAAAATGACTCACTTTGGAAGGAAAAGCTATGCCACCGCTAAATCAGGGCTGACACAGAGCTTCATCCGGTTTTAAGCATCGCCGCACCCGAATTATCAGACTTTTGGCCTCTCGCGTGCGCTTTCGTCATTTCCGTCAGATCGCCATAGATGTGCAGCTTGGGCGGGCGATATTCCTGTTTCGCTTTGATTTCCGGCACTTTCATGCACATCTCCTGGAGGCAATACCCTGACTCAATCTACTGGAGTCCAGTGCAGTTTTCAATACTTTTCAGCCACCGATTGAGCGCAAGAGCGGGTACATCGGCCCAAACAGAGCACTCGTTAAAAAACTGTACGCTCTTCAGGAGTTCTGGCCAATTGACGAACTCTGCAACCGCTGGCATCGCTGTACCCATTTGGTCGGGACGCCAGTTTCCTTTCTTGGCGTGCAGCAGCAGGGGATCTACTGGTAGTGGACTCTTCGCGCGCCGGATGATTTCCTGCGGCAACGCGCCTTGCATCGCTCTTCTGGTTATCTCTTTACTGATGCACCAGGGAAGCGCCGGAAGCCTCAGCAAAAAACGCAAGAGCCGGTAATCGAATAATGGCCCACGGACTTCCACAGGCGATCCGATATAGGCAGCGTCTTCCTGGTCTAACACTTGCGGCCACAACCCGCTCGTCAGCGAGCTGTAACCAAGTCCATGAATCGGATGACCTGCCGGTTCTTTACGGCGCAGTTCCTGCCATCGTTCGCGGAGATTGAATTCCTGCTCGAATGATGGCGCAATCCACGTCGGGTAGGATGCTTCCAAGCTCCGTAACCCGATCCGCTGCCGCAACCAACTGTAAAGCCCGGCGCGCAGCGGAGGCACTCTTCGTTTAGCGATTACATAGCCGACAACATCTGAGACCGCTCTTCCGAGTTGACCGCGTTTAGCAAGATAGACGAGATACGAGCCGGTCTGCCCTGTCAGCACGTCATCTCCTCCGTAGCCCGAAAAGATCACGCGAGCTTTGGCAGAACTTTTCGCGTATAGATGTGCGTATATAGCCCGGAATGCAGTAGACATTGGCTCAGAGAAATGGACGCCGAGTTCCTCAGATCCGGAAAAAGGAATGCAGTTGCCGTGATGGCTCAATTCGAATGCAATTCCCAAATGGTCGGCGACTTTTGCCGCCCAGTGGCCTTCCTGATCATCAAACAGCGGCTGCAGGTCGGCGCACACCGCATGCAAGCGTTTGTCTTCGGCGGCTTTACCTCGCAGTTCGCAGATCATTGCGGCTATCGTGGTGGAGTCCATGCCTCCGCTCAGGAAGATCGCCGCGGGGTCACGGGGCAGCCGATCCATCACCGATTTCCGGAGAAGATCGCGATAGATCTCAACGTATTCCTCGTCTCGCTTCAAAAAGAGTGGTTCTTCTATCGGCAAGCCCTGAAACCGCTTCACCTCTAAGCCAGCGCGCGAGAATATCAGCCAGTGCCCTGCGGGCAGTCTGCGAATGGATTTATAAATTGTGTGCTCCGGCCGTGGGCACCAGGAATGAAGGAGAAAATCGCCGATATACTCGCGATCCAGTTCGCTGTTGAAGCCCGGCGCGTGCTGCAGTGCGTCCATGGTGTTGCTAAATGAAAGTACTCCGTCTTTCGCGCAATAATAGAAGGGCCTTCCACCCATGGCGTCGCGAAAGCAGTGAAGTTCTCGTCTTTCCGGTTCCCACAGCGCGAAACCGAAAT
>Ga0207665_10000926_pt1 | contig 19827 bp, 19 predicted proteins | sample LARL112metaG_FD_184351 | JGI IMG/M metagenome (GOLD analysis project Ga0207665, IMG submission 184351) | Corn, switchgrass and miscanthus rhizosphere microbial communities from Kellogg Biological Station, Michigan, USA - LAR L11-2 metaG... | ecosystem: Host-associated > Plants > Roots >...
CGCGAGCCACTGGCGGATCAGGGCGACGTCGATCAACTCGTCGTTCCGGGTCGCCGCGCTCTGGATCGTGACGTCGGTAGCCATGGCCCTCAGGCGAATCGAATCGGGTGCTCGGCCTCGAGCCGGGCCCCGCGATTGTTCCGGAACGCCACGCGCAGCAGCCCCGCGCGGCGCGGCTGCAGCCGGAAGGTGATGAACGGGTTGTCGCTCACCGCCGGGGTGAGCGTGAAGTGGCTGACGCGCTCCGCGTCGAAGAACACGTCCAGCTCCGTGAGATAGAACGGCTCGGTGGCCTGGATCCACGCGCCCGCGCGACGCTCGAGCCCGGTGGAGACGGGGTGCTGGATCTTCACCTGCACGTCGAGGATCTGGCCAGGCCCGATCGGCTCGGCGCGCACCAGCTGGGGCAGGCGGATCACCGGCGGGCGGATCTCGGTCGCGGCGCGGACGACCTTGGGCACCGGCCCCCCGCATCCGCCCGCGCCGTCCACCACCCGCGTGGGCGCGGTGCCGGTCCAGCGCGCGCCGCGACTGCACTCGGCGGTGGCCTGCACCATCGAGGGGCCGTCGTCGAGCCGGGCCTGGAAGGCCACGTAGGCCTGGCCGTTGGTGGGCGAGAACGAGAACTCGCCCTTGCTCGCGATCGGATCGCGCTCGTTCACCACCGTGATCGTGGTCACGTGGTGATCCATCTCCATCGGATGCTCGACCTCCACCACCACCGGCACCTTCGCTCCGTTCTCGGTCAGCACCGGGAGGCGGATGGTGGGCGGGGCCGCGTGAGCCGGCGGGGCGTGCGCCCCCGCCGCCTGGGCGGGACCGTCGTGCAACCGGCCCCGCACCAGCGCCAGCCCGGCGGCGGCCCCGGCGACGATGAGCAGTCGTCGCCGGGTAACCACCACCGGGCCCGGAATCAGATCGGGCACGGGCCTAGTGTCGCCCGGCGTCCAGCTTCGACCCGCGGTTCGACCAGTAGATGTAGGCCTCGAGCGCCTTCATGGCATCCGAGTCCTCCGCGAGCTTGATGCCCTCGTTGGGTTTCTCGATGCACCAGTTGATCATGTCGCGCAGGGTGGCGAACTTGTTGATCTGCTCCTGGAACTTGGGGAACTCGTGCGGGTGCGTGTCGGAGGCGAACGGGTGGCACATCGCGCACGCCATCCCGGTCTTGCTGAGCTGCGCCCCCATCTTCTTCTCGGTGTCGCCGTCCCCGTGGAACAGGAGATCGCCGACCTTCACCTGCTCGATGAAGATGTCCTCGAACGCCTTGAGCTGATCCGGCGTGTGCTTCTCCTTGTGCGCGAAGGCGCGGTCCCGGCCGGCCGTCGCGGCCAGGAGGGCGACTCCCACCACCAGCACGATCGCGAGCGCATAGCGGACGATCTTCATGGATCGTGTCCCCTCTCTCCTGGCCGGCATCACTTGTAGGCTCCGTAGAACGGCCACTCGCGGTCGGCCAGCCGCGGGCTCAGGATCTGGTTGACGTTGTCGCCACACCCGGAGTCGACCGCCGCTTCGCCGATGAGGTGGTCCTTCTTGCGCCACATCACGTACTCGGTCTCGATCTTGGCGGCCGCGCCCATGGTGAGCTGGCTCCAACCCACCCCGTCGTAGTGGTCACCGGGGTCCACCCGCAGGTGGCACTTGGTCAGCGCGGGTACGCCCTCGGGCGCGTAGGGCCACGGCCACGAGGTGGCGAGCATGCCGATCGAGCGCATGTTGCCGATCTCGTTGTAGAGCACCTGGTGGACGTGCCCATGGATGTTGGTGACGTTCTTGTAGCCCTTGAGCGCCTCGTGCACCTCGCGCCAGTCCCGCACCCAGAAGTTCCAGGGCGGGTAGTATTCGTAGAGCGGGTTGTGGGTGAAGATGACCACCGGCCGGTCCTTCGGCCAGTTGCCGAGCGTGGTCGACAGCCACTGGATCTGGTCGCGCCCCACCCCGGCCCACGCCCCCGCCACGCTGCCGTCGAGGGTCGCCATGTGGCCCATCCGCTCCTTCGGAGTCATCTTCTTGGCCGTCCAGTAGTCGGGGCCGCGGCTCACCGTGTCGAGACCGATGAAGCGGACGCCCTTGTGGTCGAACGTCCACGGCGACTTCCCGAACAGGCGCTCCCACTTCTGGCCCATGTCGAGGTACCAGTCGTGCTCGCCCGGGATGAACACCTTCCGGATCTTCACTTCCTTGAGGATGTCGGCTCCGAGATCGAGCTCGACCGGATCCGCGAGCTGGGCCAGGTCCCCCCCGAAGATCAGGAAGTCGGCGGGCGGGTTCATGGCCTGGATCTCCTTCACCGCCCGCACCGTCTTCTCCACGAAGCGCGTGTTCACGTCCTTCGGGTAGAGGTGCGTGTCGGAGAGCCAGGCGAACTTGAAGGCGGTCTGGCCGAAGGCGAGATCGACCGTGTTGATCAGGGGCAGCCATCCGTAGGTCGTGGCCCCCGCGGTGATCCCCGCAGTCAGCAGCGACTTGTGCAGAAAGGTCCGCCGCGTGATCGCCATCGACCGGTCGGGCTTCGCGTCCGTTCCGTTGAGCGTGCGCGCCATCTCCTGCCGTTCCTTGAACAGTGGATCCATGCCTCGCGCCCCTTTCTTGGGCTCTGTCGCCCATCCAGCCGTGACGGCCTGTTCTCATTCGGGAGGAGCGGCGCCGCTCCCCCCAATCCCGCCACCACCCTCATCGTTCGCTTCGCGTGTTGCCGTCCCGCGGGGTTGCTCTCCACGGCACCCCGCGGTTGTCTCGACTCCCGTTGCCGGCTGCTCTCTGGCTCCCGTGGACTCGCGCTACTTCTTCAGCTCGACCGTGACGGTGGTGGGCTCCTTTCCCTTGACCGTGATCGGGGTCTCGGTGGGGCCGGTGTACTCCTGCCAGGCGACGAGGGTGTAGCTGCCAGGCGGGACGTCGGCGATGGTGAACGCGCCGTCCTTGGCGGTGATCGCGTAGTAGGGGTTGTCGGCGACGTAGACCCAGCCGAGCATCCAGCCGTGGGCGTCGCACTCCACGCGCATGATTCCGGTCTTCTTGATCGGGCGCGTGATGCGCTGGCCCTGATTGGGCAGCGCCACGTTGAAGATCGGGATCTTGTCGATGAAGCTCTTGGTGTTGTGGAGCACCGGGTCGGTGTTGACCACCACCAGGTCGCCCGCCGGCATCACCATCACGTGCGGGTTGAAATCGCACTTCACGTTGTCGATCTCGGGCGGCTTGGCGAGCTTGGGCCACGCCTTGCCCTTCTCGACCGCCTTGAGATAGACGACGGCCTCGGCCACGCTCTTGTCGCCGCCGACCATGATCTGGTCGACCTCGCGCACCCCGCTGCCGCAGACCTCGCGGTCCTTGGTGGGCACGACCTTGCGTTTCGGGGGAATGGTCCCGTTGAACACCACCTTCCCCTTGATGCTGCCGCCGTCGGTGACGCTCACCGCGTCGTAGGCCTGGGCCGTCAGCGTCGATCCCAGCAGGCCCGCGGCGGCCACCAGCAGGCTCGCGGACACAACAATCCCTCGCATGGACAGACTCTCCTTATCCGCGCCGTTGCCGGCGTTCGATGATTGTGAGGCGCGTGCTACGAGGGGCCCGGAGGCCCCGGGGTCAGAGGTGTGCCGGAGACCGCGAGCGCTGCGTGAGCGTGTCCTCGACCTTTTCCTTGGGCGAGTGACACACCAGGCAGGAGCGGCCGCCCACCTCCGAGACCAGCGTGTAGCCGGTACCGTTGGATTGCCAGAGGATGACGTCGTAGCCGCGATGGCTCATCACCGTGAAGCGCGGCTTGTCGCCCGGGTTGAGCCTCCGATAGGCCTCCTCGGGCATGATGAACAGCGAGACGCGCTTGCCCTCGAGCTCGTACTCGAGCGCGGCCGCCTCGATGTCGCGCACGTGCGAGATGCGGCCACCGATGAAAGTGAGACCCTCGGTGGGGATCTCGGGCAGGTTCATGTTGAAGCCCAGGCGCTGCTTGAACCACTGCTCGGCGCCCTTGGGCGAGACCCCGGTCACGTCGATGGGCAGCAGGTTGCGCGCCAGCTTCTGGTGCTGGTCCACCGCGGCGGCCGCGAAGTCGGAGAGGCGGGCCCGGCTGTGGAGATAGTTGTTGAGCGCCATGCCCCCGCCCACCCCGATGGCGAGCAGGGCCGCGCCGGCCGCCATCACCCCGATCCGCCGCATGAGGCGGCGGCCGCGGCTGGCCCGATCGCGCTCGACGATCTGCCCGAGCGTCTCGGTCACCGCGGTGCGCACCCGCTTGGGCGCGGGCTCCGGGTGCAGCCACTCGCGGCAGGCCTCGCGGAAGGCGAGCTCGCCCTCCACCAGGCGGCGGCACGCGGCGCAGCCCACCAGATGCGCTTCCATCTCCTCGCGGACCGGCTCGGCCATCTCGCCGTCCACGTAGGGGAACACCTTCGACTTCGCGAAGTTACAGTCGATCATGTGCCTTTGCCTTGCTCGCCTGATCCGCCGGGCGGGGCCGCATCTGCTCCACCGACCGCCTGAGCTCGACCAGGCAGGTCCGGAGCAGGTTGCGTCCCCGATAGAGGCGTGACATCACGGTGCCGATCGGCCGGTTCACGACGTGGGCGATCTCACGGTAGGAGAGACCCTCGACGTCGCGCAGCTCCACGACTTCGCGCATCTCCTCGGGCAGCCGGCGGATCGCCTCCCGGACCTGCTCGATGGCTTCCCGGCGCAACAGCAGATCCTCCGGAGCCAGGGGCACCGAGCAGAGCGGGTTGTCGAGCGAGAGCACCGGCTCCTCGCCGGAGGCCCAGAGCGGCTCCTCGGGCGGCAGCCTCCGCTGGCGGCGGAATCGGTCGATGTATGCGTTCTTGATGATGGTGAACATCCAGCCCTTGAAGCTCAGCGTCTGGTCGAACGAGGCGAAGCCCTGAAATCCACGGACGAGGACCTCTTGCAGCAGGTCCTCGGCGTCCTCGGAGCGACGCGTCAAGACCAGCGCGTAGTTGTACAGCGAATCCAGATGGCTCAGTACCAGACCCTGATATTCGACGCCGCTGTCCACAGGGCCTCCTCACTCGCTACTACGACCCCGAGAGGTCCGAAATTCCCGGTCGGGGCGGAAACCTACAGAAAGGCCTGGTCGGGCTCGAGGCCCAGGAGGTAGCGGCCGACCGTCTCGAGGTGGGCCTGGCGACCCTGGAGCTGCTGGGTCACGGTGTGGATGTCGCGGAAGCGGCGCTCGAAGGCGCTGCTCGTGAAGATGGCGCTCGAGCCGGCCGCGTGGTGCACGGTATCCACCACCTGCTTGGCCTGATGGATCCCGTAGGTGGAGGCGAGCCGGATCTGCACCCGCTGCTCCAGGCTGAGCGGGCTGCCCGACCGGCTCACGTCGGCCCAGATGCGGGCCAACGCGTCGTGCAGGAAGACCCGCGCCGCGCCCAGCTTCGCCTCGGCCTCGGCCACCTGGAACTGGATGACCCCGCTGTCGCGCAGCTGCCGCTTGGACGAGCGCGGCTCCTTGTCGCGGGCCAGCTCGACGAAGGCGTCGAGGCTGCTCCGGGCGATGCCCATCGCCACTCCGGAGAAGCCGGCCGCGTAGAGGCTGCCGGAGGGGAAGCAGTAGAGCGGGCCGGGATGCCAGCGCTCGGCCGGATCGTCGCGGGAGACGGTGTGCTCGTCCGGCACGAAGAGATCGCGGACCGTGAACGCGTCGCTCCCGGTGCCGCGCAGGCCGGTCACGTGCCACACGTCGACGATGGTCGCCTGCCCGGCCGGGAAGAGCATGGTGCGCCCGTCCGGCGTGCCGTCCGGGCGACGGCGCGTCTTGCCGTCGGGCCCCTGGATCGGGCAGTAGCCGCCGAGCCAGGTGGCGTGCCGGCAGCCGCTGCCGAAGCTCCAGGTGCCGTCGATGCGGTAGCCGCCGTCGACGGCCACCGCGCGGGCGTCGTTGCTTGGCCCCCAGGCCAGCACCGCGCGCCGGTCGCCGAAGATCTCGCGCCCGACCTCGGTCGGCAGGTAGGCTGCGGTCATCGAGCAGCCGGAGGCCTGGCAGAGACACCACGCCGCGCTGGCGTCGTGCTTGGCGACCTCCTCGATCACCTGGACGAAGGTGAGCGGGTCGGTCTCGCCCCCGTCCAGGAAGGCGGGCAGGAGGAGGCGGAAGAGGGAGGCGTCGTGGAGCGCCCGCAGCACCGGCTCGGGGAGCCGCCGCTCCTCCTCGGTGCGCTCGCTCAGGTCCTCGAGGAGCGTGGCCAGCGCGCGGGCCCGCTCGAGCGGGCCCGCGGCCTGGTGCGGATGCGTGTTAGTCCACTCCGAAGTCGTAGACCTTACCCGATCCCGCCCCGAACCCGGTGGCGAGGATGAAGCCGTACTCGCCCGGCGCCAGCGCGGCGGCCGGGGTGACCTTGTAGAAGCCGCGCGGATCCCGCTCGATCGTCACCGGGATCTTGTCCTCGTTGCGCACGCCCATCTTCTGGGTGCCGCCGAACGGCATGAACGCCCCGCTGCCGATCTTGAGGTTGCGGTCGTTGTGCTCGTCTCCGGGCTTGAGCTTTACCAGCGGCGCGTCGGTCGACGAGTACGTGCTGAGGAACACCGGCTGCTTCTCGCCGGTCCGGTACTGGGCCTTCTTGCCTTCCAGCACCACCTCGCTCTTGCTCTGGAAGAAGGCCATGTTGGTCTCGAGGTTGGCCGAGGTCGCGAACATCTCGACGAACTTGCCGCCCACGAGCTGGTAGATCACGTCCTGGGTCTTGAGCGCTCCCGCTGCGAGGGCCGGCGCCGGCGGGGCGGGTGTCGCCGCCGCGGCGGTGCTCGGCGCCGCGCCGGCGCCCGCGGCCACCATGGCCTCGAGCACCTTGTCGGAGACCCCGGCCTTCTTCAGGCTCACGAGCGAGTCGGTCTTGAGGTCGAACTTGCTCGAGGTCGACTTGATCTTGGCGATGACGACCGCCTCGGGCAGGCCGGCCTTGACCATCTGGATCACCGAGTCGTTGGTCAGCACTTCCTGAGCGAGCGAGGTGGCGCCCGGCAGCGAGAGGCTGACGGCGGCCACCAGGAGCAGGGTTACGACCACACGCATCATCTTCATGAGGCCTCCTGGGCGACGGGAAACGGTTGGCACCGGCCGGGCCCACCCCGGCGGTCACGGTAACCGGCCATAAACTTAGGGTACTTCGTAAGGTCGGTCAATAGCGGGTCAACTCCGGCCCCGGCGGGCCAGCGGCCAGGCGGCCGGCAGCATCGCGGCGAGCGCGGCCATGCCGTTGATCGCCATGGCCGCCGGCACCCCGATCCCTCCGGCAAGGAAGCCGATCCAGAGGGTCCCGGCCGGCTGGGTGCCGATGCAGGCCGAGAGGATGCCCATGGCCCGCCCGCGGCTCGCCTCGCGAGCCCGCTGGAGCACCAGCGTGCTCTGCATCGCCGCGAACGCCGACTCGCACGCCCCGATCAGCACCAGCACCGGTAGGCAGGCCCACGGCCAGCGGAGGCTCGTGAAGCCGAGCAGCAGGCCCGGCGCGGTCAGGACCGCGACCCCGAAGATGCGCCCGTGCGGCAGGAAGCCGCGGCGGCCTGCGATGGCGAGCGCCCCCAGCAGCGCGCCGAGCCCGTCCGCGGCCACCAGGCCGCCGAGCCACTCCGGGCCCACGCCGAGCACGTGGCGCGCGAAGACCGGCAGCATGTGCTGGTAGGGGAAGAAGAGCACGTTCATCATCACGGTGATCAGCAGCACCGCGCGGACGGTGGGCTCGCGCCACGCCTCGCGGAAGCCGGCGCCGAGGCTGGCCACCACCGAGGTGACGTCGCGCCCGCTCGGCCCGCCGATGCGCCCGGGCAGGCCGGCGAAGACGAGCAGCCCGAGGGCGTAGAGCGCGGCGACTCCCGCGTAGCAGGGGGCGGGACCGAGGTGGGCCAGCCCCACCCCGGCCAGCACCGGGCCGACCATCTTGGCCACCTGCATCGACACCGTCTCGAGGGAGATCGCGGTCGCCACGCGGCGCGAGCCCACCAGGGTGTAGAGCGCGGTGCGCCGCGCCGGAAAGTCGAGGGCCCAGAGCACGCCGAAGAGCATCTCGAGGCCGACCAGCGGCCAGAAGCCGCCGCGGCCCGAGCCGAACACCGCGGCGAGAGCCAGCGCGGTGACGAGACCGAGCGACTGGGTGACCAGCAGCACGCGCCCGCGGTGCATGCGATCGGCCACGAGCCCGGTGAACGGGCCCAGCACCATCAGCGGGGCGGAGCGGGCGAACGCGGCCAGCCCCACCATGAAGGGCGAGTCGGTGAGCTGGAACGCGAGCCAGCCGAGCAGGATGAGATCCATCCAGCGCGCCCCGTTGACACAGAGGCCCGAGAGCCAGAGTCGGCGGTAGGGGCGCTCGCGCAGGACGGACGCGAACGCCTGGGGGGCGGCCAGGGCGGCCGCCGGCGGAGCGACGCGGCTCACCGCGTAGGGATACCACGGAAGGCGGCCCGAGGGGAACCGGCGCGCTCGACTATTGACACGGCCGGCGATGCCGGACGATCATTCCGAGACCCCGAGCCAACCGCATGATCTCCGCCCTCCACGTTCCGCGTATCGCGGGCCTCCCGAAGTAGCGGACCGATGCCACCGCCCGGCACGGCGAGGCATCTCGGCGCGGCACTGTCCGCGGGCCTGGTGTGCGGCGGCCTCTGGTCTCTGTTCGCGACCATGATCCTCGACGTCGTCCGGCCGGGAGGGGTGCTGGTGCCCGCCCTCGTCCTCGGGGCCGTGGCGGGCCTCGCGGCGGCCGCGTTCTGCTGGCGTCCCGGCACCTCGAGGCAGATCTGGGGCCGGGCGATTCTCACGGTAGGTTTTCACGCCCTCACGCTGCCGGCCGTGGCCGCCCTGGCGTTCGGGGCGACCGCGATCTGGCCCCCTCCCGAGACGGCCGACCTCGGCCTCAGCGTGGACGTCTTCGGGGTGCGGCTGGTCGGCACCCCGACGACGGTGCGGCTCGGGTTCGGCGGCTTCGTCCTCGGTGTCCTCCTCGTCGTGATCGGCGAGCGCGCCCTGGGGCGCCGCCGCATCCTGGACCGGATGCCACGCGCCGGGCGGCTTCCCCGCTGAGAGCACCCCGCACATTCGAACGGTCACGGTCGCGCTGCGCTTGACGGTCGGCGCGCTCTGTCTTTCGCTCCTCGCGCCGGCCGCGGGCGCGAAATCCGAGCGCGCCGCGTTCTCTTTCTCGACCGAGTTCTACGGCCCTCTCGGCTACGCCAATCCCGACGCCGCCCTCACCCTGCGCAACCGCATGGCCAACATGGTCGCGCTGTGGCCGCCCGCGGACGCCGGCATGCAGCGCTTCGTCATGAATCGCGACGTGCGCCTCAATTTTCTCCTGCAGGCCGCGACGCACGTCAGACGCGACTCCCCCGCCTCGATCGAGAGCCAGCGCCTCGCCGCAGCCGGTATCTGCACCGCGCAGCCGGCCCGGGGCCACCTCTGGAGCTTGATGATCGAGTGGGACCAGAGTGGCGGCGCCTGGGTTCCGAACGGACGGCCGCGATACGGGGGGCTGACGCGCGCGCAGGCGCACGGGCGCTTCACCGACTACTACCTCAAGCAGTCACCCCCGCTCGCCACCTACCTGCGCCAGCCCGCGCCGGCGCGGCCGTGCCGCCTCGCCGCTGTCACCGACTACTCGCCGAACGCGTTCGACGCCTACGAGCTCGGCGTCGACGTCGGCCTGCTCGAGCGCGGCGTCGACGAGCTCGGAGACGTCGCGACCGGCATCGCCTTCATGCGCGGCGCCGGCCGTCAGTACGATCGCCCCTGGGGCGTCGACCTCTCGACGTGGCGCACGGCGGCCGACTCCGCCACTCGCTTCGACGCGGACGGGAAGCAGACGGGCGGATGGTCGCCGAGCTACCTGCGACGGCACATGTACGCGGCCTACATGGCGGGCGCGCATATCCTCCAGATCGAGCCGACGGTCTACTACGGGGCGGACGGGTCGGCCAATCCGTTCGGGCTGACCGTGAAGCGGTTCGCCGATTTTGCATTGAGGCGGCATCCCGACGTGGGCACGCCCGTGGTCCCGACCGCGCTGATGCTCGACGTTCACAGCGGCTTCGACCCCAAGCACGGGCCGTACAATCAGCAGCACGCGGTCTGGTACCAGGACATCGCCTATTCGTCCGGCGACTTCATGATCGACAACTTCCTGAAGCTCGCCTACCCGGATCACTGGCGGCACGGCACGGCGCCGGGCGCGCCCTTCTCGACGCCGGGCGGCTACCAGCGGTTCCTGGCGTCCGGCGGCGATCCCAGGCCCTTCGAGCCGATGCCGTCGACCCGCTGGGGCGACACGTTCGACGTGGTGCTCAACACCGCGCCGCCGAGCGCGCTGCGGCGTTACAAGGTCATCGTGCTCCTGGGCGACGTCGTCATCGACGCGCGTCTCCGCCAGGACCTCGAGTCGTGGGTGCGGGCCGGAGGGACGCTCGTCGTCAACGTCAGACAGGTGACGAGCGCGGACGAGACGCTCCTCGGCGTCCGGCTCGGCGGCGCGGAGCGAGGCGGCACGACCTCGCGATGGCTATCCGACGGGGCCGCGTTCACCGAGCCGCCCTTCAGGTATAGGTCGGTCGCGTCGGGCGCCGCGCGGGTCCTGGCGACCTCGGGCGACGGCGCCCCCCTGATCACGTCGAACGCGGTCGGGGTGGGACGGGTCATCCTGACGACGCCCGACCATCTGCAGACGACCGCGCGCGATCGGCTGCTGGACGTCGGCGCTCGGCTGTTCGACGACCTGAACCGCGAACACGCGCCCGCGGTCGTGTCCGGCCCCGGCGCCCAGTACATGTTCACGACCGCGACGGGTCGGCTCATCACCACCATCATCAACAATTCGGGCGCGACCTGGAACGGCGCCATCACCGCGAACATTCCCGGCGCGGTCGCCGCCGTTCGCGAGTACACCGCCGACACCGCGGCGGCCTGTACGCGCGCCGGATCCATCGTGACGGTCACGGGAAGCGTCCCGGCCTACGACGTCCGCATCTTCGCGATCGAGTACGCGCCGGGCCCGCCCGCCCCCGGCGCGGCGTGCTGAGCCTCCGGGCGACAATCCCTTAGAGGGGCGCCCGGTAGGCGGGGAAGAAGCCGCCGCAGGACACCTCCTCCACCGGCACGTGGGCGGCCTGGGCCCGGCGCGTGGTCAGCTCACGATACATCCGCTCATCGGTGACGAGCCGCAGGGTCGAGAAGGGAAAGCGCAGGGGCGAGAAGCCACGCTTGAACTGGAGCAGGCGGTCGCTGGCGCCGCCGACGCCGCCGCCCAGGTGGAGGTACCGGTTGCCGCGGGCCCTGGCCCATCCCGCGACCGAATACAGGAGCAGGTGAAACGGCGACTTGCTGAGAAACTCCGACCTGGTGCCACCCAGGTGGGCCTGCACGATTCCGCCGCATTCGAAGAAGATGCAGGCCGCCGCGGGCCGCCCCTCCGACTCCACCACCGCGCAGTGCACGTGCGCGGGCATTCCGGCGAGTCGCGCGAAGTACTCCCGGCCGAAGTAGTAGGACTCCTTCGCCTGGACCCGGTCCATGGTGTCCCGATAGATCTCCATGACGCACTCGACGTGCTCGCGCAGGGGGACCATGCGGGACACGAAGCCCAGCTTCCGGCACTTCTTGATCGTCCACTGGTGTCCTTCCCGGACCCCCTTCCATAGCGCTCCCTCGTCCAGGGTCAGATCCATCGCGACCGTCTCACCGGCCGCGGTGAAGAAGCCCGGCGGGAAGAGCTCCGCGAACCCGTCGCCGAGCAGGGGGTGCATCCGGAAGAACGCGGAGCACGCCCCCATCGCGCGGAGCGTCTCGCTCAGCCGGTGCATCGCCTCGCGGGCGAACCGGGGCGACCGCCGGGCCGCGTCGCTCAGCAACAGGCCCGGATAGCCATAGGGCGACACGACGTCGTACACCTCCTCGTCGCCCACCGCGGCCGGTCCAAGGCTCTCGCAGCGGCGCAGCAGATACGGAATGAACAGCTCCGCGTCCCCGGATCTGGCCAGAAACGCCATGGGCTGCGCCCGGTTCCACTCGCCGTCCAGGCTCACGTACTCGGGGAGATGGTAGAAATCGTGCCGCAGCCGGCGCAAGGCGTCGGGCCAGCGCGGATCGTCGATCTCGAGGTGGACGACGTCGATCACGGGCTCTCCGCCCACACGGTGGGAAAGACCTCCGGGTCGCTGAAGTCGGGATCGCCGTTGGGGAGCCTGCGGCACAACGTTTCATCGACGATGTGGATCTCCCGCCCTTCGCGGTTGCGGTAAGGACGGTAGTGATTGTCGCCATCCTGGAAATGGACCGCATACGACAGCCGGGGCTGTCCGCTCGTGTTGGGATAGCTCGCGTGAACGGTCCACCCGTGATGGAAGCTCACCTGCCCCTTCCGCAGGGTCATGGGGACGACGCGAACCTCCCGACCGTGCGCGCGGAACCTCTCCTCCACCTCGGCCAGGTTCCGATGGTTGAAGAACCGCACGTCCTGCAGACCCTGCCAGCGATGGCTCCCCGCCATCACCACGAGCGGACTGCGGCTGATCTCCACCGAGTGGAACGGAATCCACGCCGAGATCATCTTGTCGGAGCTGCAGGTCGCCCAGTACGCGCGGTCCGCGTGCCAGCCGGTCACGGTGTCCGACGCGTTCCCCGCGTCGGACGGCTTGTAGATGAGCTGATCGTCCAGCACGCGAATGACGGAGCTCCGGGTCAGCTTCGCCGCGATGGCCCCCAGGAGGGGATAGACGGCCAGCGCCTTCAGCTCCTTCTTCCGCAGTGACACGAACTCGTTGTTGCGCGGGCCGTCTCCATCGCCCGGCTTCCAGTCCGAGAAGCCGCTGTCGACAGCCAGGGTGCCATCCCGCTCCCCCCGGTAGAAGCGGTGGGCCCCCTCGCAGGCCGAGTCGACCAGCTCCTCGGGCACGACCCGCTCCTTCGAGATGTAATACCCGTTCGCCTCGTAGAAGGCCACGTCCGAGTCGTCGGGCAGGAGCTCGAGCTGCTCCCGAGTCAGGGCCGGCGGGCTCATGACGGGCGACCGCCCTCCCGCGCTCGGGCCGGAACGCCGACCGCCACCGCGCCATCCGCCAGATCGCGGATCGCGACCGCTCCCGCTCCGAGCGTGGTCCAGCGCCCGATCCTGATGCCCGGGCTCACCACGCTTCCGATGCCGAGGAAGGCGCCCTCCCCGACCCGCACCGAGCCCGCGAGGTGCACGCCCGGCGCGAGGTGCGCGTAGTCGCCGACGACGCAGTCGTGGTCGACGGTGGCGCCCGTGTTCACGATGACGTGGTCACCGATGACTGCATCCGGCTGGACGACCGCGCCGGCAAAGACCACCGTGCCACGTCCGAGCTTCGCGGAAGGGTCGACGTGAGCCGACGGATGGACCACGGTTTGCCACTCGAAGCTCAAGCTTCTCGCCTTCTCGCGTCGCCGCACGTTGTCCCCGATGCCGACGATCCCGTGGCCGCCGAGTGCTCGCTCGACCCGACCCACCCGGATGCCCTGGGCGTCGGTGCCCCACTTGGTGTCGTCGTCGTCGACCACCGCCGCGACGGACCTTCCAGACGCGATCAGCGCGCTGATGAGCACCTTGGCATGGCCCCCCGCGCCGATGACCACGACGCCGTCTTTCGTCCGCGCGCGGACGTCCCGCCGCGGCTCCGAGGTGGCCCTCGGGACATGGAAGCGAAGGGGGTGGTAGCTCATGCGGCCCTCGTCCGACCGCGATCGCGGACGGTCGCGCCCTCGATCACGACGTCTCGTCGTACGGTCGCCTCGCGCGGCAGCGCATATCCGAACAGCATCCCGGCGAGCGCCCAGAATAGCAGCGCTCCGTCCCGCACGAAGAAGTCATTGGCCATGTTGCGGGCCAGCACGCCGGCGACCATCGTCGTCCCCGCGAGTCCGGCCAGACGCACGAGAGGCTCGCCGCGACGGGCCAGCCGCCAGAAGCGCCAGGCGAGCGAGCCGAACAGCGCCAGCACCGCCACCATGCCCGGCACACCCGCGCTGATCCCGTAGGCGAGGACGAGATTGTGCGGGTGCCAGAACACGTGGCTCTCGTCGGCGGGCAGCAAGCCGGGGTAGGCTCGGCTCATGGCGGCGCGGCCGAACCCGGCCCCGGTCCACGGGTGCTCGAGAATCTCCTCGCCGACCTTCTTCCAGACCCGGGGCCGCGTATCGTTCTCCAGCGCCATCGGCGATTGCGGGTCGCCGCCGGTCCGGTATCGCTCGCTCGCGTAGACCCCCCCGCCCACCAGACCCAGCACCAGGAGGCCGGCCAGCGCCAGGCGAAGCGGCCCGACCGCGACCCCGTGGACGCGCCATGCCCACACGCACACGGCCGCCGCCTGCACCCCGAGCGCCGGCCACAGCGCTCGCTCGGCGCAGAGCAGGGCCACCGCCAGGAAGGGCACGCCCAGGCCCACCAGCCACTTCACCGGATGCCGACGCCCGAACAGCACCACCGTCAAGCCGAGAACCGGGCCCACCGTGACGAGATAGCTGCTGACCCGGCCCACGTCGCCGTAGTAGGCCTCGGCCGGCCACACCCCGTTCCGGAGATAGGCGCCGAGCAGCACCGAGCCCGCAACCGCCGCGAATCCGACCAGGACGGCCAGACACGCGAGGCGCAATCGCCTCTCGCTCCGCGTCCACGCCAGGAAGGCGACGAACGCGATCAGCGCGAGGCCGACCTCGTTCCCGATCTCCCGCGCGCTGTACACCGGATCGACCGCGACCAGAAGCGATCCGAGCGCGACCCCCGCCCACAGCGCGATCGTCCATCGGCAGGGCAGGGCCGGCGGAGCCAGACGTCGCCACGACATCGCGACGATCAGAGCCGCCGCGGCCAGACAGGCGAGCCGCACGGTCACGGTTCCCCTGAACGGCAGGATCGCGACGAACACGAGGAACGGCAAGGCACCCGGCCACACTAGCGCGCCACCTCCCCCGACACGTGGGCCACGCGGGCCACCACCTCGTCGCAGCCCCGCCGGCCGAGCAAGCGGACGTACTCCTGAAACAAGGCGTCGCGCAGCCGTCCCGGCTCGAAATCGCGCCGCACGCGGCGGCGGCCGGTGGCGCCGTGCCGCCGCCGCAGCTCCGGGTCGCCCAGGTACGTGGCGATCGCGGCCCTCAGCGCCTGGGCGTCGCGCACCGGCACCAGCAGGCCGGTCTCGCCGTCCTGGACCGCATCGACGCACCCCGGGATCCGCGTCGCGACGACCGGCAGCCCCATCGCCGCCGCCTCCAGGAGCGCGGTGTTGAAACCCTCCCGGTACGACGGCAGGACCAGAAGATCCAGCGTCCGATAGACGCTGGGCATGTCGTGCACCATTCCCGTCAGATGGATGCGCGGATCGCTTCGCAGCGTTGCGTCCACGTCGGCCGGGATCGGATCCTCGCTCTCGAACGGCCCCGCGACCAGCAGGTGCAGCGACGGCCACTCCTCGCGCAGCCCACGCCACGCCTGCACGAGCTCGATCAAGCCCTTGTCGCGGACGACACGTCCCACGAAGCCGATCACCGACGCGCTCGGCGGAATCTGATAGCGAGCGCGCACGCGCTCGGCCCACTCCGTCGAGACACCGGCCGGATCGAACTTGCCGTCCGCCTCGACGCCGTCGATGCTTCCGTGCTCGAGCACCGTGATCCTTCCGGGCGGGCACAGCCCCTCCCCGATCAGGACCTCGCGCAACCGCGGGCTGATGCAGATGACCTGGTGCGCCAGCCGGCACGCGATGCGCTCGGTCCCGCGCAGGAGGCGCCGCTTCAGCCCGGTGGCGGTCATGAGCGGCAGCCCGTGCTGGTGGTAGACGCGCACCGGCACGCGGCAGAGCGCCGCCGCCATCATGGCGAGGAGACCCCCCTTCGGGGTGTGCGCGTCCACGATCGTCGGTCGCACCCGCCGCATGACTCGCACGATCCCCCACAGCGCCGTCAGGTCGGACAGGGGCGCGATCCGCCGCGCCATCGGCACCGCGTGCGCCTCGACCTGCAGGTCGCGGGCGAACTCGTCGAGCGCCTCGCCGGGGGAGGACAGCACGTGGACGTCGAACCCCCGGCTCTTGGCATGGGCCACGTGCCCCGCCACGAAGCAGAGGGTCATCGGCACGGTCGTCACGTGCAGCAGCCTGGGCTTCATGCCGCCGCCACGCCGGGAAGCGCCCGCCCGGCCGCGGGACCCGGCCCGCCCTCTTCGAGGCCCGGTACCCGCGTCCTCTGGATCGCGGCCAGGATCCGCGACGCCTCCCGCATCTCCGCCGGCTCGAGCCGACGGTTGCGCCCGCTGATCAGCCGGCCCTGCAGCCCGAGTCCCGTCCCCACCCGGTAGGCCATCGACTTCAGCCGTGACCGCATCACCAGGAGCCGGGTGCGCCGCGTCCCGACCAGCGGCGGCCCGTAGCGTCGCAGGATGGCGCGCACGGTCCGCTCGGTGCGCAGGTAGTTCCCCAGGTTGCCGGCGGGACCTTCCCGGTAGAAGAACAGCGGCTCGCTCAGCCGCGCGAACCTCCCCGTCGCGCAGGTGCGGATCCACAGCTCGCGGTCCTCGGCCCGCACGAACGCCGGATCATACGGGTTCCGCCGAAACCACTCGGCTCGTCCGGTGACGGTCGGATGGATCAGGAGTCCGTCGCGCAGCACCGCCTCCGGACGGCAATCCAGCGGCCGGTCTCCGCGGACGCCCAGTGGCGTGAGGTCGTCGTCCACCGTGAACGTCGCGGTGTCGACGAGATCGACGCCCGGGTCCGCTCCGAGGAGCGCGAGCTGCCGCTCGATCCGCTCCGGGTGCATGACATCGTCGGCGTCCATCCGCGCCAGGTAGGTGCCGCGCGCCGTGGCCGCGATCTGGTTCAGACGCGCGCACAGGCCGCGATGGCTCCCGTCCCGGACGAGTCGCACGCGCGGATCGTCGAGGCGCCGCACCACGTCGATCGAGCCGTCGCTGGAGCCGTCGTCGACCAGCAGCAGCTCCCAGTCGGAGTGTGTCTGCGCGAACACCGAGCGCACCGCCGCCGCGAGGGAGCGCCGGGCGTTCAGGAACGGGATACCGATGGTCACGGACACGTGGTCACTCACGCGGCGCTCCCGGCCTCAGCTCGCGATGCGGTAGAGCTCGTCGCACGCGTCACAGATGCGGGCCCAGTCGTAGGTCGCGGCGTTGATGCGCGCCTGGGCGGAACAGGCCGCGTAGCGGCCGGGGTCGTCGATCAGCTTCTCGACCTCGTCCGCCATCCGAACAGAATCCCCGACCGGGACGCGGGCTCCGCAGCTCGACGGGACCACCTCCCGGAGACCGCCCGAGTCGCTGGCGACCACCGGCTTGCCGCACGCCTGCGCCTCGACCGCCGCCATGCCGAACATCTCGTTGGCGCGGGTCGGCATCACGAAGACGTCGGCGAGGTTGTAGATCGCGTGGAGGCGCTGCTCCTCCACCGCGCCGAGGTAGAGACCGCCGACCTCCTCGATGCGCCCGACCCATCCGTCCGGATCCTCCCTCAGGCCGAACTGCCCGATCGGACCCGCGACCACCAGCCGCACGTCGCGGCGCCGCTCGCGGAGCGTCCGGGCCGCCCGCAGCAGCACGTCGCTCCCCTTCTGCTCGCACACCCGGCCAACGTAGAGCATCACCTTCCCCTCGATGCCGAGCTGCCCGCGCTCGCGGGCGGCCGCCTCCGGATCCGGCCGGAACTGCTGGGTGTTGACCCCGTTGTAGAGGATCCGCAGCTTGCTCGCGGGAAAGCTCCAGAAGCTCTGCGACTCCTCGAGGCAATAGCGGGAGCACGGCAACAGCAAGTCGAAGGAGCGGAGCACCCGCTTGTACAGGTGATAGAGCGGCGTCCGGCGGCCGCCCCGGAACTGGAAGAAGTCGTACGAGAGCACCTTCCGGGCGCCCAGCGCCCCGCTCATCCACGCGCCTTCGGGCTGGCTGTGGAAGTGGAGCACGTCGGCGGCGCGCTTCTTCAGCGCGCGCACGACGTGATACTGGAACTCGAGGTGCCGGAGCGGCAGGCGCGTCCGGCACTTCAGGAAGTGATAGGTCACGCCGCTCACCTCGCGCGTCTCGGTGGCGTCGCCGACCGAGTACACGCTGACCCGGTGCCCGCGTCGCGCCTGCTCCTGCGCGATCTCGACGATCCGCCGCTCGATGGCGCCGCCGAAGCGATGCAGGACCGGCAACGTGCTGACGCTGACGTGGCTGATGTTCATCGCCAGTACACCTCGACCGCCAGCCGCATCGCGGGATCGATCCAGGCGGCCCGCCGCCGGGCCGCGGCGGCGCGGCCCTCGATCAGTTCGCGGTAGAGCGCGAGGTGACGGGCGACCATGGTCTCCGGCTTGAACGTGTGCTCCGCGTACGCGCGGATCTCGGCCGCCCGGCCCTGCCAGCGCGGCCGATCCGCCAGGATCGTCTCCATGGCGGTCGCGAGCGCGCCGGCATCGCCCGGCGGCACCGCCAGGCCGTAGGACCCGATCTGTTCCGGCACGCCGCACACCGCGCCCGCCACCACCGGCGTGCCGCACAGGAATGCCTCGGTGACCACGCTCGGCAGGCAATCGGCGAAGCTCGGCAGCACCAGCAGGTCCGCCTGATGATACTCCTCGGCGAGCTCCCGCGGATCGAGGATACCCACGAACTCCACGTCCTTCGCGATACCCAGGTCCTCGGCCTGCCGTCTGAGCTCCGCTTCCAGCTCCGCGTTGTGATACACGAGGCGGAGATGAACGTCGCGCTGCCGGCGAAGCCGCTGCGTCGCCTCGAGCAGGAAGTCGACCCCTTTCCAGTCGATCAGCTGGCCGACGTAGAGCACGTCGTAGCGCTCCTTGTCGGCCCGCTTCCGCCGTTGCCCGGCGGCGCGAAAGACGTCGGCGGGAACGCCGTTGGGAATGGTGTGGATCTTGTCGGCGCTCGTCACGCCCGCGTAGTACCGGGCTTCCGCGCGCGACAGCGCGACGAAGGCCTCCGCCTTGTCCACCACGTACTGAAAGGCGTAGCGCCGGAGCCGCGAGCGCTCCCAGCCGGTGGGGATCAGTCCATTGTGGCCGGTGAAGACGACGCGCGCCCGACACTGCGAGGACGCCATCTTGAGGGCGGCGCGGCCGAAGTGATGGACGTGGACGATGTCGTAGTCGTCCGACGGCTGAAAGCGGGCGTGCCCGACCGCGTGCACCGTCACGCCCGCCTTGCGGAAGCCGTCCAGCAGCACCGTCTCCGGCGTGACCAGCTGCTTCGACCGGACCGCCTCGGGCCGATCGAAGATGCCGCCGACCAGGCAGATGTTCATGCGAACCGCCGGTCGCGGTGGCCGGCCATCGCGGCATTCCACCACCAGAGCCGCCGGGCCGCGAAGTAGACGTAGATCGGCCAGAACGAGTACAGGTAGATCTGGCTCATGACCGACAAGCTGCCCGGGAACACGGTCCAGAGCGCCATCATGAGCCACGCGTAGCTCTCGACGGCGGTCGGGGCGGCCACGAACCGGCCCTGCATCCAGGCGAGCGCCCACCCGAGCAACGCGCTGCCGAGAACCACGCCGGCCAGGTGGAAGTTGACGTAGAGCTCGCCGGCCAGGGGAATGACCTGATCGACATTGTCCGAATCGCCGTAGATGAGCCCGTTGAAGATCCCGGGGCCGCTGATCTCGCGAAACGGCTTGCCCAGCACCGGAATCGGGTAGACCAGCGAAGGGAGCAGCGTCTTGCCATAGTAGAACGTGCCCTCGAGGGATTCGATCAGGTAGGCGGTCATCTGCGGCGCCGAGGCGTAGACCTGCACGAACTCGACGACGCGGTCCGCGTTCCACGTGTCCGCGAGGGCCGAGGCCGACAGCTCGGTGATCTCC
>Ga0207665_10000927_pt1 | contig 19822 bp, 26 predicted proteins | sample LARL112metaG_FD_184351 | JGI IMG/M metagenome (GOLD analysis project Ga0207665, IMG submission 184351) | Corn, switchgrass and miscanthus rhizosphere microbial communities from Kellogg Biological Station, Michigan, USA - LAR L11-2 metaG... | ecosystem: Host-associated > Plants > Roots >...
ATGCGGATGAGAGGACTTGAACCTCCACGGGGTTGCCCCCACACGGACCTGAACCGTGCGCGTCTACCAATTCCGCCACATCCGCGCGGACGGACAGTGTAGCGGGGCACCGATCGGCGTTTTCAGCGTGAGAAGGGGTCTTCTCGTCGTGCTGGCGGCTGCGCTCGCGCTGTCACTGGTCGGTGCGTTCGCCGACCGGACGACGCACTCGGCGTCCGCTCCCGTCGAGCTCGTCGCGCTGCTCGACGGCAAGCCGCTCGCCGAGCGCCCGCACGCGCGAGCGGCGATCGAGCGGGAGCAGGCGGACGTCGTGCGCCAGATCCGGGCGGCGGTCCCGGGCGCGCGCATCCGCTGGCGCTACCAGCTCGTGCTCAACGGGCTCGCGGTGATCGCGCCTGCCGACAGCGCCAAGCGCATAGCGGCGATCCCGCACGTGAAGGCGGTGCAGGCGAGCGTCACCTACCGCCGCACGCTCTACCAGAGCCCGCAGGTGATCGGCGCGCCGCAGGTGTGGGGCCCCACCCTCGCGACCGCAGGAGAGGGAATCAAGATCGGGATCATCGACGACGGCGTCGACCAGGCGCACCCGTTCTTCTCGCCCGCCGGCTTCACCATGCCCGCCGGCTTTCCGAAGGGGAACACGGCGTACACGACGGCGAAGGTGATCGTGGCCCGGGTGTTCCCGCCCCCAGGTGCGAACTGGAAGTACGCGCACGTGCCCTTCGACCCGCAGCAGTCCGAGCACGGGACGCACGTCGCCGGGATCGCGGCCGGGGACAACGGCGTGACCGCGAACGACGGCACCGGCCCGGTGAAGGTTTCGGGAATCGCCCCGCGCGCGTACATCGGCAACTACCGGATCGGGACGATCCCGACGAACGGGCTCGGCCTGGACGGCAACTCGCCGGAGATCGTCGCCGCGATCGAGCAGGCCGTGAAAGACGGCATGAACGTGATCAACCTCTCCTACGGCGAGCCGGAGATCACGCCCTCGCGCGACATCGTCGTCCAGGCGATGAACGCCGCCGCCGACGCGGGCGTCGTCCCCGTGATCGCGGCCGGCAACGAATTCGACGCCCTCGGGGCCGGCTCGGTCGGGTCGCCGGCGACTGCCTCGAAGGCGATCGCGGTCGCGGCCGCGACCAAGGGCGGCGTGATCGCGCCCTTCTCGTCGGGCGGCCCGTCGCCCGTCTCGCTCGAGCTCAAGCCGGATGTCACCGCGCCGGGAGTCAACATCCTCTCGTCCGTGCCGGCGCACGACGGCACGTGGCAGTTCCTCGACGGGACGAGCATGGCGGCGCCGCACGTCGCCGGCGGCGCGGCGGTGCTGCTCCAGCGCCATCCCGGCTGGACGGTGGCGCAGGTCAAGTCGGCGCTCGTCTCGACCGGGAACGCGGTCCACGGCAGCACCGGCCGAGAGGTGTCGCCGACGCGAGAGGGCGGCGGGATGATCTGGCTGCCGCGCGCCGACCAGCCGCTCGTCTTCGCCCAGCCGTCGGAGTTCTCGTTTGGGCTCTTGCACCGGGGAAACGACGTGAGCCTCTACTGGCTCGGGAGCAACGTGACCGACGCCGGCGGCGGCGCGGGCGCCTGGCACGCAACGGTCAGCGAGAGCACCTCCGTGCGTGGAGCCCTGGTCAGCGTCAACCCGACGCTGAACGTGCCGGGCAAGCTGACCCTGGGCGTGCAGGTCTCACGTACGGCCGGCCCGGGCGACGGCAGCGGTTTCGTCGTGCTCACCCGCGGCTCGGACACGCGCCGCTTCCCCTACTGGTTCCGCATCACTGTGCCACGGCTCGGCCGCGAACGCAGCGTCCTGCTGCGCAAGCCGGGCGTCTACGCCGGCGACACCCGCGGCAAGCCATCACTGGTCAGCTCCTACCGCTACCCGTCGGCGCCTGGCCCGCTCGGCGTCGCGCAGAAGCTGGCCGGGCCGGAGCAGGTCTTCCGCTTCGTCGCCCGCGGCCGCATCGCCAACGCGGGGGCCGTCGTGATCTCGCAGAGCCCGGGCGTGCACGTCTCGCCGCGGCTCGTGCGGTCCGCGAACGAGGACGAGCTCGCCGGCTACACCGCGCTGCCGCTGCGCCTGAACCCGTACCTGCCGGGCTACTTCGGGATCATTCCGGCCGTCGGCGTCTTCCGCCCCGCTCCCGGCTCGTACGACCTCGTCTTCGACACGGCCAGCCGCCGCGCGGCCGGCCGGTTCACGTTCCGCTTCTGGCTGAACGACACGACGCCGCCGGCAGTAAGCCTCCTGACGCGCTCGATCGCCCGGGGCGGCTCGCTGCTCCTACGGGTCCGCGACCGCGGCTCCGGCGTCGACCCGTCGACGATGACCGGCTCGGTCGACGGCCGCTTCCGCCGCCTCGTCTGGGACTCGAAGCACGGGCTCGTCCAGGTTCGACTGCCGGCGCTGGCCGGCGGCCGCCACACGCTTGCGTTCACGGTCTCCGACTACCAGGAGTCGAAGAACAACGAGAACGCCGCCACGGTGCTGCCGAACACGCGGCACTTCACCGCGACGTTCACCAGCCGCTAGTTGCGCCGGTCGAAATCCTCGATCGTCGGCAGTTGGTCGAGGTCGCGCTCGACGCTCGCCGCGAACTCGTCGGTCTCGCTCCGGAGCAGCCGCAGCTGCGACTTCCGGCGGGCGCGCTCACGCTTGTGGCGGGCCTCGACGCCGAGCCGTTCGCTCAGCCTGGGCCATTCGGCGCCGATCACGACGGCGACAGCGCAGATGAGCAGGGCGAGGGACAGCCAGCTCACACCGCCATACTACCGGCGCTAAACCGGCGGCCGGACGGAGCCGATACCCCCGGGGTGAGCTCGACGCTGCTGATCCCCTGGTTCGCCTTCTGGGCCACGCTGATGCGGGCCCTCTTCGTTCGCGCCCAGCTGCTTCCGCCGACGTGCGGCCGCTGCGGCCTCCGCTTCGAGCGCCGCGCGCTCGGCGAGGTCGTCTGTTCCTGCCACGCCTAGTCGGCGGGCTAGCTCGCGTCGATCGGGTTCCGGAGCAGCGCCGCGTACGGCAGGCCGGTCTGCGGATCGGCGTAGACAGCTCGGTAGGTGAGCGGACGCACCGGCGGGTCGTCGGTGAACGCGAACTCGCCGCCTGAGACCTGCGCCTTGCCGACGGCCGTTCGCGCCTCGCCCGGCCGCTCGCGGTAGATCGTCACGCTGCCGGTCGCCGTTCCGCGGACGCGGCCGCTGAGCGAAACGTTGGTGCCGTCGTCGGTCGCCTCGAGCGAGACGCTCGTGGTCAGCGCGTGCGGGACGCGGAACCAGCGCAGGCCGTCGCGGCCCCCGAGCAGCACGTCGCGGCCGCCTTTCGGCCCCGCCGCGAGGCCGGCGATCCAGCCGTCGACCTCGATGTGCGTGGCCCCGCGGATCACCGTCCCCGCCCAGACGTCGTCGTCGCCCTCGAGCCCGAGGTCGGACGAGCTGACCCACTGGTTCGCCGCGACCTCCGGGCCCGTGGACGGGAGCGCGAGCGCGGTCGCGAGCGCGCGGTCGAGCACGTACGACGTGCTGGCGAAGTGCCGCCTCGAGGCGAGCGCCACGGGCGCGGCGGTCAGGTCCATCGTGAGCAGCGACTCCGTCCACGCCGCGTGCAGGACACCGTGCCGGACGCCGGCGAGCACCGGCCCGAGCGGCCAGTCACCGAGCCCGGCGTCGAGACCGAGTCCCGTCCAGGTCTTCTTGTCCGGATACCACTCGATCGTCCCGACGACGCCTTTGTAGCCGTACGACTCGATCACGTGCGCCTTTTCGCCGAAGAGCACCGGCGTCGCCGGCGGCGGGATGTAGCTCTTCGGAAAGCCCTCGAGCGTGATCCGCTTCGTCTGGATGCGGCCCTTCTGGTCGATCCGGTCGAGCAGCAGCCGGCTCTTCAGCGTCGGCCCGTCCCAGCGGGTGTACGAGACGACGGGCAGCCCCTTCGGGTCGAGCGCGAGCCCGGGCCAGCCGAGCCGGTAGCGGGCGGAGACGCCGGCGACGAGGACCGTCTGCCAGCCGACCGAGCGCCGCCGGACGAGGAAGATCTTCCGCGCGTCGGCGCTCCCGGCCAGCATCACCGGGCCCTGAGCGCCGATCTCGAAGGCCATCACACTCGAGCCCACCGGCACCGAGGCCACTTCGGCACGCGCCCAGTCGTTGGCCTTCTTCCGAGTCGCCAGGACGAGCGCGTCGCCGTGCACGTACGCGACCGACGGCGTTCCGTTCGCGTCCAGCGCCAGCAGGCCGAACCCGGTGCCACGCGCCACCGCCTCCGCCGAGGCCCCACCGGCGGTCACCAGCGCGATAGCGGCGACGAGCGCCGCTGACCGGAGCATGTGCCCGATCGTACCTGCGTTTGCGGCGAGCGTCACGAGCGGATTCGGCCGCTAAGCTTCCGGGCGGCGCCTCGCGCCGCCTTATGCGGAACCGCTGACCGAATACCTCGCGCTCTCGTCCCTTCGGCTCAGGGGGTTCCCTGCATGTCCCGTTCTCGCGGCACGCTCGCCGCTCGCAGCATCTCGAAGTCCTACGGCGGCACCGTCGTCCTCGACGGCCTCTCGCTCTCGGTCACGCCGTCCAGCCGGATCGGCGTCGTCGGCCCGAACGGGATCGGCAAGTCGACGCTGCTGCGCCTGCTCGCCGGCGACGAGCAGCCGGATGCCGGCTCGGTGACACACGAGCCGCCCGGACTGGCCGTCTCATACCTCGTCCAGGAGCGGTCGGTGGACGGCCTTTCCGGCGGCGAAGCGGCGAGGCAGAATCTCGAGGCGATCCTCGCGTCCGACGCCGACGTCCTCCTGCTCGACGAGCCGACGAACGACCTCGACTTCGCAGGGCTGGAACTGTTGGAGCGCTTCGTCGACGGCCACCGCGGGGGGCTCGTCGCGGTCTCGCACGACCGCGCCTTCCTGGAGCGGATGACGAGCATCGTCGAGCTCGAGCCCGAAACGCGGCGCGTCCGCGTCTACGCGGGCGGCTGGAGCGAGTACGTCGCGCAGCGCGCGGCGTCACGCGAGCGACACGAGTCGTCGTACGCCGGCTACGTGTCCGAGCGCGAGCGGCTCGAGGAGCAGGCTCGCCGGATGCGTCAGTGGGAGGAGCGCGGCTACGGACAGGGCCGCAAGAAGAAGAAGACCAAGGACGTGAAGAAGCAGGCCGCGAAGAAGCTGGGGCAGCTGGAACGGATCGAGAAGCCGTGGACGCCGTGGGAGCTGCGCCTCGCGCTTTCTCCCGCGGCACGGGGCGGCGACGTCGTCGCCCGGCTCGAAGGGGCGGTGGTCGAACGCGGCGGCTTCCGGGTCGGGCCGGTCGACCTCGAGCTGCGCCACGGCGACCGCCTCGCGCTGCTCGGGCGCAACGGATCGGGCAAGACGACCCTGCTGAAGGCGCTCCTCGGCGAGCTGCCGCTCGCGTCCGGCCGCCGCGGGCTCGGCCCGGGGACGGTGCTCGGCGAGCTGGCGCAAGGCCCGGGGCAGTTCTCGGGCCGCGAGCGGCTGCTCGACCGGTTCGTTGCGCTCTGCGGCTTGCCCGCGGGCGAGGCGCGGTCGCTGCTCGCGACGTTCGCCCTGCGAGCCGACGACGTCCTCCGGCCCGGGCGCTCTCTCTCACCCGGCGAGCGCAGCCGAGCCGCGATCGCGCTGCTCGCGGCCCGCGGCGTCAACGCGCTCGTGCTCGACGAGCCGACGAACAACCTCGACCTCGAGGCGATCGAGCAGCTCGAGCTCGCGCTCGCCGGCTACGAGGGCGCCGTCGTGCTCGTCACGCACGACCGTCGATTCCTGGAGGCGTTCGGGGCAACGCAGACGCTCGAGCTCACAACGGCACGAGCCGCGTCCCCGTCGCCTTGAACGAGGCGAACGCGGTGCCGCCCCGCGCGAGGCCGAGCCGCTCCATCGATGCCTGCGTCACCTCGGCCGTGAGGGGCCCGACGCGGACGCGAACGCGGTTGCCGACCTCCGAGATCGACGTGACCTCGCCGCGGATCAGGTTCATGGCCGAGTCGTCTGCGTGGACGCGCCCGATCGAGACGTCCCACGGGTAGACGACCACGCCCACGTCGCCGGCGGCCTCGTCGGTCGAGTAGACGACCTCGCCGGTCTCGAGCCGGACGCGCGTCAGGCCGTCGTCGACGAGCTGGACCGAACCGCGGAGCAGGTTGGCGCCGGTGAACGAGGCGACGAACGGGTCGGCCGGCTGGGACACGAGCTCGGCCGGCGTGCCGAGCTGCCGCAGGCCGCCCTCGACGAGCACGCCGACGGACTCCGCCAGAGCCGCGGCGTCCTCGTAGTCGTGTGTGACGATCAGCGTCGGCAGCCCGAGCTCGGCGAGCAGCTCCTGCAGCTCGCGGCGGACGGCATCCTTCGTGTGCGTGTCGAGCGCGGCGAGCGGCTCGTCGAGCAGCAGTACGCCCGGATCGCGCGCGAGCGCCCGCGCCAATGCGACGCGCTGCCGCTCGCCGCCCGAGAGCTCGCCCGGCCGTGCGTCGGCGAGGTGCGAGATTCGAAAACGCTCGAGCATCTCCCCCACGCGCTGCTTGCCGCCGAACGCGACGTTGCGCTCGACGGTCAGGTGCGGGAAGAGCGCGTACTCCTGAAAGACGAGCCCTACGCGCCTCTCCTCCGGCGCCCGGCTGGTAGTCGCGTCGAGCCAGATCTCGTCGCCGAGCGCGATGCGGCCGCGCGGCCTCGCGAGCCCGGCGATCGAGCGCAGCGCCGAGCTCTTGCCCGAGCCTGATGGCCCGACGAGAGCGACGGTTCGCTCGACCTCGAGCGCGAGCGTCAGGTCGAACGAGCGAAGAGGAAGCTCGAAGTCGGCCCGGAGGATCGCCACGAGAGCACCAGCTTGAGGAAGACGAGCAGGACGGCGCTGATCACGACGAGCAGCGCACCCATCGCGATCGCCGTGTCGAAGTCGATCGCGAACGCACTGTAGATGGCGAGCGGCAGCGTCTGGGTCACGCCCTGCAGGCTGCCGGCGAACATGATCGTCGCGCCGAACTCGCCGAGCCCGCGCGCGAAGGCGAGCGCCTCGCCGGCCGCAAGACCTGTGCGCGCAAGCGGGAGGACGACGCGGAAGAACGTCCGCCCGGGCCCGGCGCCGAGCGTACGGGAGGCCGCGACGAGGTTCGGGTCGACCCCCTCGAACGCCGCCACCGCCGCGCGGATGTAGAGCGGGCTCGAGACGAAGGCGACCGCGAGCACGACCGCGGTCTGCGTGAATGGGATGCTGGTCTTGAGCAAGCCCGTGCGGCCAAAGGCTGCGAGCAGCCCGAGCCCCGCGACCGCGGGCGGCAGCACCAGCGGTAGCTCCACCAGCGTGATCGCGAGCCCGCGCCCGCGGAAGCGCCTACTTGCGATCAGCCACGCGAGCGGCGTGCCGAACACGAGGATCAGCACCTGCGCGATCGCGGTCGTCTTGAAGCTCACGACCAGCGCGTCGGTCACGATCGAGGTCGTCAGGAGGTGCAGCAGGCGCCCCGGCGGCACGCGCAGGAAGATCGCCAGCATCGGCAGGATGAGGAAGCCGAGCGCGATCGCGGCGGCCGCCGCGACGAGCAGCCCGGATACCGCTCGCTTCACTTCTTGACGCGCGGCAGGAAGCCGTAGCGCAGCATCATCTTCTGGCCGGCCGGGCTCAGCACCCGCTTGATGAACGCCTGCGCGGCGGGCTTGTTCGAGCTCCGCGAGACGATGCAGATCCCGTACTGCACCTTCGGCTGCGCCCAGGCCGGGATCTTCAGGACGTGGACCTTGTTCGGCACGGTTCGGGCGTCGGTCGAGTAGACGAAGCCGCCGTCGCCCTCGCCCAGCGCGATCTTCGCGAGCACCTCGCGCACGTCCGTCTCGCGGCTGACGACGTTCTTGAGTACGCCCGACAGACCCATGTTCCTCAGCACCTGCAGCGTGTAGCTGCCGACGGGAACGCCCTTGTCCGCGATCACGAGCTTGATTCCCTTGCGGCGCAGGTCGTAGACGCTGTGGATGTCGGCCGGGTTCGACTTGGGCACGATCAGCACCAGCGTGTTCCGCGTGAAGATGACCGGCTTCGAGCAGAAGCCGTCGGTGTGCAGGGCATCCGGAAGCGCCGTGTTCGCGGAGGCGAAGACGTCGGCGGGCGCGCCCTGCCGGATCTGTGCGGCCAGGGCGTTCGAGCCGGCGAAGGAGAAGCGCGCCTTGGGGGCGATCTTCGGGAACGCATCCGTCAGCGACGCGGCCGCGTACACGGTGGGCTGCGTCGCACCAGTACTTGCGGCGGCGGTGGCTGCGACGACGAGCGCGAGCATGACTGCCAGAGCGAGCTTCACGGCTGCTCCACCATCACGGACGTCGCCTTCACCACCGCCGCCGCCGGCATGCCCGACTTGAGCCCGAGGTCCTCCACAGCGTCGGCGGTCACGATCGCCACCAGGCGGGCCGGCTCGTCGATGACGAGCTCGACCTGGGCGATCAGGCCGTCGACCCGGACGTCGGAGACAGTCCCTCTCAGGCGATTCCGCGCGCTCAGGTGCGGTCCGTCGGTGTCGCCGCGTAGGCGCCGAACCTCGTCCGCCGCGACGATGCGGCGGTTCCCGCGGTCGCGCACCGTCTCGATCCGCCCGGCCTTGTCCCAGCGCCGGAGCGTGTCGAGGCTGATCCCGAGCATCTTCGCCGCCTCGCTCGCGCCGTAGAACTGCTTCGCCATCAGCTGGTGTACGCGTCCAACGCGTTGGAGACCTGGTCGATCGGCAGCGTCGGCGGGAGCGGCGGGCCGAGCCTGCGTCCGCCGACGGCGGCAGAGAAGAAGCTGACGTGCTGCGCCTCGCTAGCGGCGGCGCGTGCGGCGTGGTTGCGGAACTCGGGTGTCTGGAGCGCCCGGACCGCGCCGAGGTACGCGCCGAGGGAGAGTGACTCCAGCCGCACGCCGAGCCGCGCGATCGAGGGCCAGGAGTCGAACGACTTGCTCGGATACGAGAAGTCGATGTCCTGCGCGGTCGCGGGAACCTGACCCGCGGCGGTGAGCACGGCCGCCACGTCCTCGTAGTGCTGCTTCTCGGCCGCGCGGGCGCGACGGAGCTCTAGGCCGGACGAGACGCGTCCGGAACGCAGCGCGCGCGAATAGAAGTCGAGCGAGAGGAGCTCGAGCGCGACCAGCAGGCGCGCGTAGGCGAGGTCGCCGTCCGGTACCGCCGCTCGTGCCGCCGGCGCCAAGGCGCCGACCGCCGAGCCGCCCACGAGGACGGCGGCACCGGCGCCAGCCCGCGCGAGAACACCGCGTCGCGTGAACGTCGAAGACCCCACGCGGGAGAGCATACTAGGCAACGCCTAGGCAAATGGCGCTGCCTGCGCCCAGACGCTCTCGAACGCGAGCTTGAGCAGCCTGGCGAGCCCGGGATGCTCGACGACCATGATCGTGAGCGGGCCCCCGCCGGCCACCGGATCGTCCATGGTGAAGAGCGCGACCCGCTCGTCGATCAGGACGAGCTTCAGCGGCAGCTCGTCCACGACCCGCGCCTCCTCCCCGGCGGCGACGAAGCGCCGCACCGCATCGGCCCTGGCGTCGTCCTCGTAGACCGAGCGCTCGTACACGCTCCGCGCCTCGATCTTCCGCTCGAGCGACTCGAGCCCGGCCACGTTCTCGGCCGGCTCGACGGCGTACGGCGGCTTCGTGAAGGCCAGGATCTCGCGCTCGGCGCCTGCCTCGAGCTCCGCGAACCGCCGCGCCGTAGCGGCCGGCTCCCGCAGGACCTCGATGTAGCCGAGCGGGTCGTTCTCGTCGCGGCCGGCGACGAACGCGGCGCTGAGCCGCGCAATCGTCTCGGCGGTCTCGCGCTCGAGGCGGTCGAGGCGGGAGCGGTGCTCGCCGAGCAGGGCTCCGATCGCCTCCTCCGGCGGCACCGCGGCGTAGCGGGCCGGACGCCCGGGCTCGACGCCCGCGAGTCCGCGAGCAACCAGGCCTTCGAGCACGTCGTAGATCCGCTGCCGCGGGACGCCGGCCAGCCGGGCGGCCTCCGCGCCGGTCGCGCGGGCACGCCGAGTGAGCGCCACGTACGCCTGCGCCTCGTAGGTCGTCAGGCCGAGCCCGACGAGCGCGTCGACGTCGATTCCGTCCATCGCGACATCTTGCCACCACTTCAAGTGGTTTCGGCTTCTCGAAACCAGGCCAGAACCAAACCGTCCACTCACAGGAGGTCGACCCTTGAAGTCCCGGATGCTCCTCGTGCTGGTCGCGGCCCTCGCCGCCTGCGCCGTCACCGGTGCGAGCGCGACTGCCGACACGGCGCCGCTCACGAACGCGAAGCACTTCTTCTGGGCGCCCGGCCAGAACCCGGCAGGCACCGTCGCCGACTCGGCGTCGAACGATCTGATCTACCACGGCGGCAATGCCGGCAGCGGCGCGATCGGCGTCGAGACGGCGCCCGCCGTCTACCTCGTCTACTGGGGCCCGCAGTGGGCCAGCGGCTTCCAGACCGCGGACACCGACGGCAAGCTCTACTCGAGCAAGACGCTGCAGACGTACCTGAACTCGTTCTTCAACGGCGTCGGCGGCAGCGGCTGGGCCAACATTCAGACGCAGTACTGCAACGCCGTCCTCCCCGGCGCGACGAGCTGCGCCGGCGGGAGCGGGTTCGTCGGCAACCCGCGTCACCAGCTGAAGGGCGTCTGGACCGACGCGACGCCCGTGCCGGACGACATCGTCGCTTCGGGTCTCGCGCAGAACCTCGTCGACGACCCGATCGCCGCCGAGGCGATCCGCGCGTCCGCGCACTTCGGCTACGACGCTCAGGCGACGTACATCGTGCTGACGCCGCCGTCGACGATCGCCACCGGCCAGCCGGTCTACTGCGGCTACCACACGCAGACGTCGAGCATCAACGGTCTCGGGAACCCGTACCGCATCCAGTACGCGTTCATCCCGTGGTTGAACGAGAACTGGCCCGGCGTCGGCACCGGCGGCTGCGGGATGCACAACGTGAACGCGACCAGCGACGCGTTCGGGAACGGCATCTTCGACGGCTACTCGATCGTCACGGGCCACGAGTACGCGGAGGCCGTGACCGACCCGGACAACTTCGCCACGATCCAGGACGGCTGGAACGACGCCCAGGGGAGCGAGAACGGCGACAAATGCGCCTGGCTCGACACGCAGAACATCACCCTCGGCTCGCACCAGTTCTCGGTGCAGCCGCTCTGGTCGAACGAAGCCTTCGACGCGACCGGCAACGGCTGCGTCGTCTCGCGCTGACGAAACGCCCGGAGGGCCGGCGCACGCGTCGGCCCTCCATCTCTTGCCTCAGGGAATCGGGATGTCCGGGTGGCTCTCGGCGACGCGCCGTTCACGACGGCTCAGCTCGGCCTCCCGGACCGGCGTCACGATCGACCAGTGATGCCCGACTGGGCAGCGCTGCACGCGCAGCCAGCCGAGGCGCAGCGCCTTGAGCGAGACGCCAGGGATCCAGAGCGTCGTGAAGAGGTGGCCCTGCCGGCAGCGCACCACGAGCCTCCCGCCGATCGGGTAGCCGCGCAGCCACATCGCCACCGGCTCGATCAGAATCGACGCGAGGAGGAGCCCACGGCGGCGTCGGGACCTCACACGCACATGATGCCTAGACTGGCGGAGTGGGCATCCGCCGGCCGGGATGTGCGCTGGCGGGCCTGATCGCGCTGGCCTCGTTCACGGCCGGATGCTCGACGTCGTCCGAGGCGACGGCGAGCCAGCCGCAGTGGTCGGTCGCGGCGCTGGGCGACTCTGTCCCGCGCGGCACGAACTGCGACTGCACGCCCTACCCGCCGCTCAGCGCAGACCTGCTCGCTGCGCGCAGCGGACGGCCGGCTACGACGGCCAACGACTCGGTCGCGGGCTTCACGACGACGGACGTGCTCGACCAGGTCACGGCCGAGAAGGACGTCGAGCACGACGTCGGCGCGGCCGACGTGGTCGAGATCGAGGTCGGCGCGAACGACGTCGCCTACTCGAACGCCTGCGGCACCGACGTCGCCTGCTACACGCCCCGGATCCCCGCGGTCGAGCAGAACCTCGCCGAGATCGTGGCGCGCGTGCACCAGCTCGCGACCGGCGCTCAACCGCTCGTCGTCCTCCTCGACTACTGGAGCGTCTGGCTCGGCGGACGCTACGCCGCGGGGAAGGGCGAGTCCTACGTCGCCGCAGCAGAGGCGGTCACCGACCAGGTCGACGGCGTGATCAAGGCGACCGCAGCGAACACCGGCTCGGCCTACGTCGACCTCCGCGCGGCCTTCAAGGGGCCGAGCTACGCCTACGACGAGACGCGGTACCTCTCGAACGACGGCGACCATCCCAACGCCGCGGGTCACCGCAAGATCGCTGAGGCGGTCGACGCTGTGGTCGAGAAGCGGCTCGCGCTCCCGTAGTCCGGGGAGTTCCGGATGATCGGCGTCAGCGCGGCAGGAACGACATCGTCAAGAGCACGAGCGACGCGGCGCAGAGAAGGACCGGCGCCCAGACGACGAGGTCGGACGTAGACAGCCACCGCTCGGCCCGGGACAGCTCGTACCGGGTGCCAGTCGGCCCCTCGACCGCGTATTCGCGCCGGAGGGCGTGCACGCGGTCGATCAGCCGGAGCTCCTCCGGCAGGCGGCGCTCGGCCTCGGCCGCCAGCTCCCACTGCAGCCGGTCGTACTTCGCATACCGGTTGCCGAGTAGTGCGTAGGCCGCGCCGAGGACGGCGCTCGTCGTCGCCAGGACCGCAAGGACGACCACCCGGCTCGCCGACCTCGACCCGCCGGAGTAGACGGTCGCCCACGAAAGCAGCAGGAACGAGTCCGCGAGTAGGAAGTTGCCGAACCGCGACTGCACCGTCGCCTGCCCCTCCAGCGCCCAGCTGCTCGCGCGGTCGGCGGCGCGCCAGAGTAGCTCCCTGGTTTCGTCGTCGCTGACGCCGTCGGGCTTCGAGGTCAAGGTCGGATTATTTGCCGGACTGCAGCTCCCATGCGGCGATGACGGCGTCTTCGATCGCGTCCGCGTTCCCGTGCTCGAGGTCGGCGACCACCATCATGTGCCTGGCGAAGCGCCCCGGCGCCGAGAACGTCTCCGGGAACGAGAAGAGCAGGAAGTCGCGGAACTCGAACGACGCCCGGATGACGACGTGACCGTCGTCGAGCTGCCGCGCGACGAGGCGTCCGCGGTACCGCCACTCGAGCAGGCCGCTCCGGCGCCGCTCCGAGACGCCGTCCAGCTCGGCGGCCACGCGGCTCAGGTCGGCGGGCGTCATCAGGCCTCTTGGACGAGCTGAACCGGGTGGCCGTCTGGATCGGCGATCCAGGCGATCCGCAGGCGCCCGAGCCACTCGTCAGGCGGCGCGAGCGCCGGGGCTCCCTTCGCCGTCAACTCCTTGAACGCCGCCTCGACGTCGTCCGTCCACAGGATCACGGCCGCGCGCTGGCCGTGGGCGACCGGGTCGAGCCCGTGGTCGTCGCGCACGGAGTCGACCGAGGCGACGCCGAGCTTGTAGCCGTCGAGCTCGAGGTCGACGTGGATCGGCTCGCCCTCGGCCGGGACGCGGAACGTCTCCACGAACCCGAGGCCCGAGTAGAAGGCGGCCGCGCGCTCGACGTCCTCGCTGAAGAGGATCACCTGGGGCGCGCGGAACGCCGACACGGCCGGCTACTCCTCCCAGACCACGTCGATGTCCCGATCGAGCCCCGGCAGCGGGAGGGCCCGCGCCTCGGCTTCGACCGCGTCGCGCGCCCGACGCGGCAGCCGCGCCCACGCGGCGATCCGCACGGTGTGCTGCGCCCGCCTCCACGTTCCGCGGATCTCGCCCTCGACGAGCACCGCGCCGGGCCACACCCGGGACGTCCAGAGCCGCTCGCGTCGGTCCGGCTGCGGGACGAGCAGCTCCCGCTCGGCCCCGTCCAACAGGTAGTACGGGTCGCCGCTCGGCAGCAGGCGCGCGGGCGCGTCTGGCGTCGCAGCGGCGCGCATCTGCTGCTCGTCGTCCACGAGCAGCCACTCGTCGCCGAGCGGGGATCGCACCGGTAGCAGCGAGCCTTCGAGCGCAGCGAACGCTGCCGTCCCCGAGCGCCGCGAGATCCCCGCCCAGCGGGCGAAGCTGTCAGCGGTGGTCGGCCCGAAGACGTGGAGATAGCGCCGTGCGAGCTCGCGGCAGGCTTGGGCCGGGGCAATCGCAGGCGCGTCCACGCTCCAGACGACCGGAGCGCGCGCGCCCTCCCAGCGAATCGCGATCGTGCCCGTCGCCGCCGCGTACCTCATCGAGTTGCCGATTCCGATCGCGTGGCCGAGCTCGCGGTCGGTCATCCGCCTGCCGTCCAGGTGCGCGTGCATCCGCTCGGCAGTCTGCTCTGCCCGCTGCCGGCCCTTGGCGTCGTCTGGCAGGCGGCCCAGCGAAAAGAGCGCGAAGTCGCGCTTCGGAACGACGTAGGTGCTGTACCGCGGCCCCCAGAGCTGGGCGAGCGCGGGATGCTCCCAGGTGAACGCGTCGGCCCCTTCGATGCGCGCATGCAGCGAGAGCAGGGCCGCTCGGGGCATGCTGTCCTGCAGGCCGGCCCACGCGGCCCGCCGAAGCGACTCGGCGCTCTTGGGCACGCGCTGCTGGAGCCCGCCGACCCGTCGGCGGAACGCCAGGATCTGCTTCCGCGTGAGCGCGAGTCGTGCTTGCACCGCCTGGCGCCGAGCGTACACGAGCTAGGTTTTCGTGCGTGAGCCTTCGCGTCGCCTGGATCTCGCACTGCCCGGTCAAGGGCCTCGCGGTCCGGCAGGTCGACGAGTGCGAGCTGACCGAGGCCGGAGTCGCAGGCGACCGGGAGTTCTTCCTCGTGGACGAGGACGACCGCCTCGTGAACGCGAAGGGGCTCGGGTGCCTGCAGCAGATCGTGCCGCTGTTCGACGAGGAGTCGGGCACGCTGTCCCTCGCCTTTCCGGACGGCACCACCATTTCCGAGCAGGTCGGCTACGACGGCTCGCTCGCAGCGCAGTTCTGGGGCGACGCCGTCGACGCCCGGATCGTCGACGGGCCGTGGAGCGAAGCGATCTCCGACTTCGCCGGCCGCGACCTGCGTCTGGTTCGCCCTCCCGGGCCGGCGCCGGACCGGCGGCGCAGCGGCGCCGCGACGCTGCTCGGGACCGGCTCTCTACACGCACTCGCCGAGGCCCTCGAGGTCGACGAAGTCGACGGGCGGCGATTCCGCATGAACTTCGGCATCGACGGCCTCGGGGCGCACCAGGAAGACGAGTGGCTCGGCCGCCGCGTCCGGCTGGGCGAGGCGATCGTCGTGCCGCAGGGCAACGTCGGCCGCTGCGCGGTGACGACGCAGAACCCGGACAGCGGATCGCCCGACCTCGACACCCTGAAGGCCCTCGCGGCGTATCGCCGCGCGGTCGAGACGACGGAGCCGCTGCCGTTCGGCGTCTACGCGGCCGTCGCGCAGCCCGGGCGGGTTCGCGTGGGCGATCCCGTCGAGCCGGCCTGAGGTGGGCGAGCTGTCCTGGTGGCTCTCGCCGCATCCGGACTGGGAGCCGGGTGAGAACTGGCCCGAGGAAGTTCCCGTGGTGCGGTACGAGACGGACGACGAGGTCGCGTTGATCGACCCGTTGCTTCCGTCCGACGACAGCTTCGACCCGCACGGCAAGCCCGTCCGGGTCCTACTGACACAGGGCGCGCACTACCGCGGCACCGAGGACTTCGTGCAGCGCTACGGCGCCTCGGTCTGGGCGCCGCCGAGCGCCAGGTGGACGAAGATCCCCAACCCGGCGACGACCGACGAGCTGCCGCCGGGTGTCGAGGCGTTCGAGCTCGACGGCGAGCCGCAGCAGGTCGTGTTCTTCGTCAGGGAGCACCGGACCCTCGTCACCGGTGACGTCATCAGCGGGACGGGCGGCCGGTTGCACGTGTTCGTGGACGACGCCGACCCGGAGCGACTGCTGCCGGCTCTCGACGCGCTCGCGGACCTGCCGATCGAGCGGCTGATCATCCCGCATGGCGAGCTGGTTCACGCGGACGGCGCCGCCCGGCTCCGCGCCGCGGTCGCGGAGGCGCGCGCGTAAGATCGGGGCCGTGGAAGGCGAGTCTCCCTCCGAGCTGATCGACGCGAGGATCGAGGAACTGGGCGGCTGGCGAGGCGAGACGCTCTCCCGACTCCGCACCCTGATCCGGCAGGCCGACCCCGACGTCGTCGAGGAGTGGAAGTGGGTGAAGCCGTCGAGCGGAGGCACACCCGTCTGGTCGCACGACGGCGGCATCTGCACGGGCGAGGCGTACAAGGACAAGGTCAAGCTGACGTTCTTCAAGGGCGCCTCGCTGGACGACCCTGCCGGCCTGTTCAACTCGAGCCTCGAGGGCAAGGTCAGGCGTGCGCTCGACGTCCACGAGGGCGAGAGCGTCGACGAGCAGGCGTTCAAGGATCTCATCCGCGCCGCCGTCGAGCTGAACACGGCCTGAGCGCTCGCGCGATGGCCGAGAAGAAGGGATTCACGGCCGAGGAACGGGCCGCGATGAAGGAGCGCGCCCGAGAGCTCAAAAGCGGCAAGGCGAACGGCGAACAGGACGTCCTCGAGAAGATCGCCGAGCTGCCGGAGCCCGACCGGGCCATGGCCGAGCGAATCCATGCGATCGTCAAGGCCGCCGCGCCAGCGCTGACGCCGAGAACGTGGTACGGCATGCCCGCGTACGCCCTCGACGGCAAGGTCGTCTGCTTCTTCCAGAGCGCGCAGAAGTTCAAGACGAGGTACGCGACACTTGGCTTCAACGAGGCGGCGAAGCTCGACGACGGCGCGATGTGGCCGACCGCGTTCGCGCTGACGAAGCTGACCAAGAAGGAGGAAGTGCAGATCCGCACGCTCGTGCAGAAGGCGGTCGGCTGAATGCGAAAGGGGCTGGCGCCGGAGGACCTGGGCGACCTCCTGGAGCAGCCGCGCGTGGCCGTCCTCGCGACCTACCGGCGCGACGGGACGGTGCTGCTCTCCCCCGTCTGGCACGAGTGGCGCGACCGCGGCTTCCACGTCGTGACTGGGTCGCGCGACGTGAAAGCCGGGCATCTACGCCGGAACCCGCACGCGAGCATCGTGGTCTGCGAGGACGGCCCTCCGTACCGAGGCATCGAGCTTCGCGCGACGGCGCGGCTGAGCACGCCTGACGACCGGTCGATCGTCCGCCGGATCGCCACGCGCTACCTCGGGCCGGAGGCCGGTCAGCAATACGCGGAATCCGGAGGCGACGACCTGCTCATCCGCCTGGAGCCGGGCGAGCTACGCGCCTGGGACTTCGCCGACGACTTCACCTGAGCTCGCCCGTCACGGGTGGGTTTGGCCTCCTCCCTCCCGCGCGAAGCGCTCGCGCGCCTCGGCAATGAAGCGCTCCGCTTCGACACGATCGCCGAATCCGCCGGTCTCGGTCTTCTTGTCCTCGAGGTCCTTGTAGACGTTGAAGAAGTGCTCGATCTCGTTCCGGTAGTTCGGAGAGATGTCGTCCACGTCGTTGACGCCCGACCACTCCGGATCCTTGTGCGGAACGCAGATCACCTTCTCGTCCGGGCCCTTCTCGTCGCTCATGTGGAACACGCCGACCGGGCGGACGCGGATCGCGCACCCGGGAAACGTCGGCTCGGAGACGAGAATCAGCGCGTCGAGCGGATCGCCGTCCTCGCCTAGCGTGTCGAGGATGAAGCCGTAGTCGGCGGGATAGCTCGTCGAGGTGAACAGGTGCCGGTCGAGCACGATGCGGCCGAGCTCGGCGTCGTACTCGTACTTGTTCCGCGAGCCGCGAGGAATCTCGACGAACGCAATCACGCCTTGTTCGGTGCTCATCACCTTGAAGGTACTGGAGCTCGGCACAGCTAGAGTCGGACCCCGACAGTGTCCACTGACGGAGGAGGCACGATGCACCAGGAGTCGGACCGCAAGATTCTGGCCGCAAGCTTTCCCACTCCCGACGGTGGCTCGCGTGCCGGCGGCGCGCTCGGGGGAGCCATGCGCGACAAGATCGGCAATACCGCCGTCCTGTTCGTTCGCCCGGACGGCAAGGCGAAGTTCGTCGAGTCGAAGGACTGGGGAGCCGGGCGCGGCGCGCTGCTGGGCGGCGCGATCGGCATCATCGGCGGCCCGATCGGGATCCTGGCCGGCGGTTCGATCGGCGCTCTCGTCTCGAAGCTGCGCGATTCCGGCTTCAAGAACGACCAGCTCGAACAGCTCGGCAAGTCTCTACAACCGAACACCTCGGCGGTCGTAGTCGAGATCGCCGGCGACGCGATCGACACGGCAAAGGGAGTGCTCGAACCGCTCGGCGCGCAGAACTTCGTCGTGGAGGACCTCGACGAGAGCGTCGCTTCGCTCTTCACCCAGGACGCGGAGCCGGAGACCGAGCCCGAGCCGGCCGCAGCCCCGAGCGAGCCACCGAGCTAGCGGCACGGCCAGAGGCAGCCAACGCCACGCGTCCTCTCCGTGCCCTTCCTCTCCCAGGTCAGACCCTCGCGGAGGTCAATCTTGACTGCGGCGACGATCTGCCGCGGCCTACGCCGCTCGGGCTCGAGGTCGGCAGGGCGCTCGCGTTCCTCCACTAGAGGAAGCCGCGTCACCCGAACGAGGGATGCGCGGCTCCCCGGCAGCTGATCGACTGGAGCGCACGGGGGATGAGGCGGTCGGGCGCGCGGCTTTTTCCGGATGTACCCCCTAGGAGAAGGGTCGCCGCTCGGTCGCCGGCCTCCACCGCTGGTTGGAGTGCGGCCGCGCGCTCGAGCTGTTCGGCTGAGCCGGCCCGACTAGGCTGTGGCGGCCGGATCGGAGGAGCGGATGAGCGAGTACATCGTCAGAGCGCTCAGCCCGGACACCTGGGACGGCTTCGCCGGGCTCGCGCAACGGCACAACGGCGTGTTCGGGGGCTGCTGGTGCACCTACTTCCACACGATGCACTCCGAGAAGACGTTCGACGCCGACGATAACCGGAGTCTCAAGCGGCGCCTCGTCGAGGAGGGCCGGGCGCATGCCGCACTCGTCTACGACGGGGACGAGTCGGTCGCGTGGTGCGAGTACGGGAGCCCCGAGGAGCTGCCGAACATCTACCATCGCAAGCAGTACGAGGAGGAGCTCGACGTCGTCCCCGACTACCGGATCACCTGCATCTTCGTTGACCGGCGCTACCGGCGAAAGGGGCTGTCGGCCTTCGCGCTGCAGGGTGCCCTCGACCTGATCGCGGAGGCGGACGGTGGCGTCGTCGAGGGCTACCCCCACGACACGCAGGGGAAGAAGAAGTCCGTGCTCTACAGCGGGACGCGCACCCTCTTCGAGCGGGCGGGCTTCACGTTCGTCCGCACCAAGGGCCCGGGGAACTGCGTCATGCGCCGCACCGTGCCCTGACCCACCGGTACAGCGTCTGGCTCACGGCGCGCGGCCGAAGCGAGACGGGAGAGCACCCAGGTCGCGGCGAACGCCGTCTGCCCGGCGGGCACGGTGCGGACCGGCGGTGGCGGCGAGGTCTCGGGCGCGAGCATCATCGACCTCGTCGTGACGATCATCGCCTCCGAGCCCCTGGGGCCAACGGCTGGCGCGTGGTCGCGTCCAACCAGTTCGGCGGCAGCGCGCCGGCCTACACGGTCACCGCCTTCGCCGTCTGCGTCGGCTAGGCGAAAGCGCGAGTGAGGCGTAGCGTGAGCGCGGGGCCGGGCCGCGCTCCACGTCGCGGTTGCCGACCGTGCGGGCTGTGACCTTCGCCGCCCGGCCCACTATTGAGGATGATCCGCGGCATGCGCCGTGAGACGGCCCTCGACTTCGCGCCGGTCTTTGAGGAACTGGCACAGCAGGGCTACTCGGTGGGCGCGTGTCCGGCGATGCTGGTCGGTGGCTCGGGCGGCAAGTCCTGGGG